>Ga0209355_1000245_pt1 | contig 33381 bp, 30 predicted proteins | sample LauGreSBDMM110SN_3_FD_187563 | JGI IMG/M metagenome (GOLD analysis project Ga0209355, IMG submission 187563) | Freshwater lake microbial communities from Lake Michigan, USA - Sp13.BD.MM110.SN (SPAdes) (version 2) | ecosystem: Environmental > Aquatic > Freshwater > Lake | place: Lake Michigan... | reverse complement strand
GACTTGGAAAAGTAAGAAAGCACTCAGGAAAATAGTCAGGCCGTAGAGAAATACGGCCTTGAAGTCAGTGGATTTTTGCATGCCGGCGATTATGACGCTTTTAAGGCGCTATGCTCTGAAAAAGTGAATCTATGTCACAACTGAACATGGATTAGTGGGTATTTTGGCGGTAGCGGTATTTAGACATCCCAACCAATGCCAAGATTTGTAGAGATTCTGCGCGCAACTTAAGCTGATTGCAGTATCGGCCAGCCTATCTGTTTTGTACTTTTTATGCTATGGTGTTTCTTGCAATGGCCCACATCCTTGGCCGATCAACACGGTGAGCACTTTACTTGAAACGCAAAGCGTATAGCTAGATTTTCCTATGAGCACTCAACGGATTTTCCATTTATTTTGATTGACCTAGGACAGCATTTTCTGACACCAAACACTTGGAGATAGCTATGGATCAATATGTCGTTTGGGCATTTATTTTGGGGGGCTTAAGCGCTATCTCCCTGTTGATTGGCTCATTGGTCGGGGTAACTTTCAAAATACCCAAAAGCGTGACGGGACTCATGGCCGCCTTCGGCGCTGGTGCCTTGTTATCGGCGCTTGCGATCGAACTGGTAGCCCCAACTGTTAGCAGCTTCATGCGCGCAGATGCAGGCGCTAAAGCCACTGAATTACATCATTTTTTAGCCATGGTCGCGGGCTGTTTTTGTGGTGGATTGTTGTTTGTGTTGCTCGATCAACTGGTCAATCAGCGCGGTGGCTACCTGCGAAAAACCGCGTATGTAATATCCCGAGCATCACTTGAACGCGTAAATACTCACAAGCAGGTGATTGCCGAAATCGCCAACATACCGCTGTTTTACAAGCTCGATCCCGAGCACATGGACATCGTGATGCGCTACCTCAAGCCGCGCCTGTTTGTGCAACATGAGTCTATTTTTACGCCAGGCGATCCCAGTGAGCTGATCTACATCGTGCGCAAAGGTGGCTTGTATATTGATACAGAAACCTACGGGCGGGATGAACTCGGGCGCGGGGAAATTGTGGGCGAGGTCAGTTTTTTAGGGGGTACACCGCATAGTGCGACCTGCACTGCCGCAGATGATGTGGAGTTGTTGACCTTAAATCGGGATGACTATCAATTGCTCATTCAAAAAGTTCCCGAGTTTGCCCAGGGCCTGAAAGACTTGGCCACCCAACGCTTGGATCAACGCAAGTCTCAGGCCTCGGTCCTTTTGCAGGAAAAGCAGCAATGGGCAAATTTAGCCATGGCCGCCATCAACCACGGGCAACAGATGCCCAGTTCGACTGATTTGAAACAACAACATGGTGCCCATAGCAGCGCCGCCCTGGCCATCTGGCTGGGTATCTTGCTTGATGGCATACCCGAGTCTTTTGTCATTGGTACGGCGTTGATGGCGTCTATAGCCCTGAAAACCGCCAGTGGCGCTGAACTCACTTTCTTGAGCGTATTGCCCTACAGCTTGATCGCTGGTTTGTTCCTCTCCAATTTGCCCGAAGCATTGTCAAGTTCGGTTCAGATGCGCAACCAAGGCATGAAAGTCAGCAAGATCCTGCTGCTGTGGACATCGCTGGTATTGATGACTGCGATCGGAGCGGCCATTGGCGCTTATGTCGGCGAACATGTGCCACATGGTTATTTGGTGTTTGTCGAGGGCTTGGCAGCCGGTGCTATGCTGACCATGATCTGTGCCGCCATGTTGCCCGAAGCCGCTCACCTCGCCAGTCCGAACCTGGTTGGTCTGTTCACACTCACAGGTTTTCTGTGTTCAATTCTGTTCAAACTGCTGGAGTGAGCCACGTCGTAGCATCGCTTAGCCCCTCCTAAGTGCAACAAGTCGACCTGCTAAAAATTGCCCGTTGCGCCTCAAAAACTCAGCGGGGGTCTGATCTAGCTGGATTTTGGAATGTCCCTTCCCCACTATGCGGATGCTGAGCCGCTAAGTCCAACTTTGCACAGCCAAATGCACTTAACTTTATCCTAACGTTTTAATGTGTAGAACGAACACATATTGAGCATTTCCGATTTTATCAATGGCTGATTGCACAAAAATAATGACAGTAGTCTACGATCACCACTTAATGCTGCACCTGCAATTTTGGGTGCATTGACGGCAGTTTTCCAAGTCCCTCCGCCATGCTGTTGCTGTAGTTCAATCACTGAACTTGATGAATCGGAAACTGTACACGATTGATTCACACATGCTAGAGATGCTACAGCAGTTGTACCTATCTCATTGCTCGTGTTGAAAGTCGCTTTATATCCTGACCAATTCCCATCAAGCGCATTTGGAGGTTGGGTTGGAATGCTATTTGGACCTTGACCAGTAGACCAATTAATTTTAGAAGTTACAGATTGTGTGGACAAACCTGGACAGTTTGAAATATTTGAAGGTACCGCAACTTTTGACCGAGATTGAATACTTGAACCGAAAGCAGAATCAAAGTCGATATGTGTATAAGCATTTTCGACTAGCCCAGTGATATGTATTTCTACTTCCCGGTTGATGCCAAGATTATCCAAGATGAGTAGTTTGTCGAACTGCCTAAAGCAAGATTTTTGATTGCCAAACTCTGCACACCACTTGGTAGAAGTCGATGTTGTTACTAATCCGCTTACGGACTTCACTTCGTTTTCAAAATACTCTTTGTCATAACTCTCGCTACCATCAAATCCGCAGCCTGAACGAGAACCACTTAAGTTATTGTCGATGGTGTTTGAAACTAGCGTATATCCACCAAGGGCGTTGGCTTTGAAACTGTCGAATACACCGTTTGTACTTACTTTTATGTTGCTGTCTTTTGAGTTCTGACATGACGCTGATGGAATTGCTCCAAGTAATAAGGCCGAGCTTTCACAATTACTCGAACCACCGCATGATGCTATGAGCATTGCAATAAATAAGCTACCAAGCCATGTTAACTTTCTCATAAGCACTACATTCTGTTCTTTTTACAAATTCGGTTTTCGAGGGAGATACTTTCTAGAAGTAGATAGACTCATCGCAGATGATGCTGAAATTAAATTTGTTTGCTTAAAAAACATCGCCTTATTTCTAAATATTATATTTGGCACTTCATCTTAACGGAATTTTCTTCGCTAAGGTCAGGGTCAGTTTATCCTTAGGTAGATCGGAGTCCCTTTTGCCATAAGTGCCCCCCGGACTGGGTGGGGTCTGGCTGTGCTGGGATTTCAAAGGTCCTACCCCACTATGTGGATGCTGCGCCGACTTAAGCAGGGTTTTCACCTTGTGAATATTATTTTAAAAAGTGCATCATTATTTCGTGCCAAGTTGAACTTGGCAAACTTTCAAATAAATCCATGCTTTTCAAAGAATAACTTGAATTTCAGATAACTCGTTAACGTCAACAAAAAATTCTATATGCCTGATCTAGTACTTGGAAATAAAACATCGACGTCAACACTCGTCGTTGGAACCTCGACTTCAAGTTCCATAGACACCGCAGGAGACACTGACTGGTGGAGAGTTGAACTTTTTACAGGATATAGATATCAAGTATGGCTTGAAGGATACGGCTCAGGCAGTGGAACATTAATCGATCCTTACTTAGCAATCTACAACTCAGATGGCGTGCTGCTGTCGAGTTCTGATGATATTGTCCTGTATACAAATAGAGACTCATACCTTTCAATCACACCTAGCTATAGCGGGTTTTATTTTTTTAGCGCAGAAGAATATGGAAATAATGCCACTGGCACTTATTTAATTACTGTCTGGCAAGATGAACTTGCTTCAACTGCAAGTGCAGCGATTGCGGCGGTTAATTCAATCAGTGCTGTAGGACGTGTTGGTTGGCAATCCGATTTTTCGGATTGGTATGGCGTTAACTTAATTGCTGGCGTTCAGTACCAATTTGATTTGATCGGGTCAAGTGGTGATGGTGAGAGCGAAGGATTGACACTTGACGATCCATGGCTGTGGCTAAGAAAAAGTGATGGAACTTCAATTATTGCTGATAACGATTCTGGCCTTGGGAATAATTCGCGCATCATCTATACACCGGCGGTATCAGGGCTCTATTTTCTCGATGCACAGGAATTTGGCGTTAATGCCTTGGGCACATACCGTCTTATTGTTAACTCAGGACCTATCGCTGGTGTTATGACATTGGGAGCGGCTCAAAATGGATCAATTGACTTTAATGGCGATGTTAACGAATACAGCTTGTATTTAACCGCAGGCGTTACATATGGTTTTTCAATTACTGGGCAAAGTCTGCTAGATCCATATTTAGAAATACTACGAGCTGCAGGTAGCAGCGTAGTGGATTCCGATGATGACGGTGGCATCGGACTTAACGCCTATCTTACTTACACACCAGCAACAAGCGGTACATACTACATTGCAGCACGTGAGTCAGGAAACAATGCCACGGGCAGCTACATTGTTCGAGCATGGCAACTGCCCACTATTTCAATTTCCGACGCAACAGTGGTTGAAGGTAATGCTGGAACGACGAATCTCGTATTCACTCTAACCCTTTCATCTTTAAGTTCTGATTCGGTATCCGTTGCTGTTGGAACTACGGCTACAAGCACTGCAACTTCAGGCATAGATTTCATTGCTGGAAATGCAATTGTGACAATTCCGGCTGGGCAGACAACTGCTACCTTTACCGTCCAGGTGCTTGGAGACTTACTTTTTGAACCAACAGAGGTTCTTTATGCTACCTTATCAAATCCTTCAGGAGGAGTCATTGCTGATACCCAAGCTATTGGACGGATTGTTGATAATGATTCTCCTTATACAAATTTACCAACAGACAGTTTTCTCAAGTACCAATGGCACTTGTATGACAATACAGGTATAAATGTTTTTCCTGTTTGGTCGTCTTACACAGGGCGGGGGGTGCGAGTAGCAGTATTTGACTCGGGTGTAGACACAGCAAATACAGATTTAAGCTTAAACGTATTGAGTAACCTTGGCAGAAACGCATCTAATCTCTCAGTCGGTGGAATACCGCTTCTAACGAGCGATAACCACGGAACTACGGTGGCTGGTGTCATTGCCGCCGCCGCAAACAACTACGAAACCGTAGGCGTTGCTTACGATGCAAAAATTGTCTCGATACTCAACACAAGAACTACCACTGAAATTTCAAACGCGTTCACATACGCACAAAATTTTGACATTTTAAATAATAGTTGGGGGTATGGGGGTGCCTTTGCGTCTGGAACCAATTGGGCTTTTTACGACGACTTTTCAAAGCCATCTTTCATTGCAGCAGCAGCGGCCCTAAAGTCATTGGCTGATAACGGGCGTGGTGGGTTAGGCACAGTTGTTGTTCAAAGTGCGGGGAATGCATACAATTTCGGTGACGATACCAACCTACATAACTTTCAAAACAGTCGTTATATCATCACAGTTGGTGCTACTGACTATTCTGGAAGATCGGCATCATATTCTTCGCCTGGCGCTTCAATTCTTGTTTCCGCCCCTGGTGGTGACGGGTCAGATCTTTATAACAAAATATTAACCACTGATCGTGTTGGTAATGCGGGCTACTCGCCAAATGACTATACGTTTATAACTGGTACATCATTTGCATCACCAATTGTTGCCGGTATCGTGGCTTTAATGCTTGAGGCAAATCCAAGACTTGGGTACAGAGATATACAAGAAATACTTGCCTACACTGCAAGAAAAACCGACACCCAAAATAATACATGGGCATATAACGGGGCTCTTGATTGGAATGGCGGAGGATTACACTTTGACTCAGTGTCTCACGATCTTGGTTATGGATTAGTTGATGCACTATCCGCCGTTCGACTTGCAGAAACGTGGAATCCAAATGCAAAGACGTCTGCAAATGCACATGAACTTACGTACTCCAGTTCTCCACGTACACGGATACCAGATTACACATCAGCAGGGGGCTATGGTAAAACATTTGACGCTATAAACGTTACAGGAAACATGCGCATTGAAAGAGTTGAGATTACTGTTGACATCACTCATACATGGATCGGAGATCTTTCTGTCGTACTTTACAGCCCTACATCAAAAAGTTCTAGCTTCCTCATATGGAGGCCCGGTTCTGGAGCACTAAGCGCCTATGGATCTAGCCAAGAAAATATTCACTTTACTTTGAGTACTGTATTGAATTGGGGAGAGCTATCAGCAGGCAATTGGCAACTAGGTGTTTTTGACAACGCTGGAGGTTCAGTTGGTTCTTTGGACAAATGGACAATTAAGTTTATTGGCTCACAAGTTTCAAATGACAATACTTATTACTATACAAATGAATTTTCGGAAGCAGCATCAGATCAATCGGCACGGAGTATTCTTGCTGATACCGGTGGCATTGACACAATTAATGCCAGTGCGGTAACAGGAAATCTCACCCTCAACCTTGGACCAAGTGCCGTCAGTACGATTGATGGGCGCACCCTTGCCTTAACAGCAGGTACTATCATTGAGAATGCTTACGGTGGCGATGGCAGTGACTCGATAACAGGCAACAACTCTGCTAACGTTTTGATGGGAATGCGCGGCAACGACACACTAATCGGCGGCAAAGGAAATGATTTCATTGATGGTGGTTTGGGAATTGACACAGCAGTATTCGATGGAAATTTCACCAATTACTTTATTTCATATAATCGCGCTTTAAGTACTGTATCAATTACTGACAAAAGATCTAATGGAAATGGCGTTGATAGCTTGAAGTCTGTTGAAAAACTTCAGTTCGCAGATAAGATATTTGATCTAAATAATCCATCTTTTATTAGTACACCGACCTACGGCAAAACACCTTCGTTTTTATTTGATTCGGCCTATTACTTACTGAAAAACTCAGACCTCATACCAACAGTAAGCACCTCTAACGCGTTTGACCACTACATAAAGTACGGCGCAGCTGAAGGAAAGTCGCCTAATTTTTGGTTTGACCCTGTTTACTATGCCAACAAGTGGTCTGATCTAAAGCCCCTCAATTTAGAAGCGGCCACACTATTTATGCATTACAACCTTTATGGAGTTTGGGAAGGTCGAAGTGCAGGCTCAACATTTGATCGATACGATGGGAATCGCTACCTTAAAGACAATCCTGATGTGGCAGCTTATGTAGATGCGAATGTGAAGGACTTCCTCGGGAGTCGCGTTAATGGCGCTATTGCGCACTACATCATCTACGGCGCGAATGAATCACGCACAGGATATGACTCAAATGGTCAAGCTATTGACCAAGTTATCTTGATTGGAACTCCCACATAAGATTGGCAACAAAACGAGAGTTGTAAAGTTCAGCAATCGTTTGAGCAAATTAGAGCGTAAAGGACGAAAGGAGTCCCTTATTCGATAAGTAGGCGTACTGGGTGGGTGGGGTCTGACTGACCTGCGCTCACGGTGAAATTTATTTTTGTACTGGTGCTCAACGCACCAACTTGTTATCGACAAAGATACCCTGATTTATAACTGAGCCATTTGATGCGAACAAAGTACCTTGCCCGTTGTACTTACCGTCTTTCCACTCACCAACATATTTTTCGCCACTGGCAAAGGTGGCAGTACCTTGCCCGTTGTACTTGCCATCCTTGAACTCACCAACATATTTAGAGCCACTGGCAAAGGTGGCAGTACCTTGCCCGTTGCGCTTGTCATCTTTGAATGTACCAACATATTTTTCGCCACTGGCAAAAGTGTAAGTACCTTGCCCGTTGCGCTTGTCATCCTTTAACTCGCCAATATATTTAGAGCCATCGGCAAAGGTGTAAGTGCCTTGCCCGTTGCGCTTGTCATCCTCCCACTCACCAACATATTTATCGCCATCGGCAAAGGTGGCAGTACCTTGCCCGTTGCGCTTGCCATCCTTGAACTCACCAACATATTTATAGCCATTCGCAGTGGTGAAAGTACCTTGACCGTTGTACTTGCCATCCTTGAACTCACCAACATATTTAGAGCCACTGGCAAAGGTGTAAGTACCAAACCACATATTTAGAGCCGCTTGTAACGGTGTCAGCACCCAAACAATTATCAAAGTACCCAGGGAGATGGGCAAGCAGGCAAGTTATTCTGTGCGTAAGCACTACCGACCATCAGGACAAAAGTAAGAAAGCGCAGAAGGTTCTTCATAGACGCAAATGTTAATCAAAAGAAGGAGGGGTGGCTAGGTGCATATCCAGCCAAAGGTACTGGTTTGAGCAGATTAGTATGCGAAGGCTATCAGGAGTCCCATCGCCAATAAGTGGGGGTATGGGGTGGGGGTCTTGCATTTGATCTAGCAAATATCCAGGCGCAGTTCAACTGCCCTTTAGAAATTCGTGACATGCTTTAATTTTCTTCTTTTAGACACAACCCTTATAGACAGGGATTGCCTTATAGACAGGGATTGCCTTATAGACAGCCTAAATTGAATGATTTAGACTTTCAAAAAAAATAGACTAACGTTCTATTTTGTTGTGGCGTGAGAAACCGTCGAGGAAGTAAAGGGTCGCATGACATTACCAAAATCCGTTATAGGCGGGAAGATCATTTCTTTCCAAATCGGCACATTCGTTGAATGCCACCCAGCGGCGAAAGACGCGCATGGATGCTCTGAGCACGACGCTAAGTTGGCTCAGCAATACCTGTTCGTATGTTTCAAGAATAAAGAGTAATGAGTGATATCGAAAATTTGCGGTGCGACGTCGCGGTGATCGGTGGCGGTATCGCTGGTATGGTGACTGCGACACGTGCCGCTCAGGGCGGCGCACATGTTCTGGTCTTTGAACGTTCTCCAGAGGATCGGTACCTTTGCAACTCCCGCCTCACAGCCGGCATATTTCATTGTGCACTCAACAGCGTGACAACGCCGCCCACTGACTTAGAGCGCTATATCTACGATGCTACAAGCGGTACCGCTGAGCCCGCACAGGCGAATGCTGTTGCAAGCGATGCACTGAGTGCTGTTCGCTGGCTGCAGGCGCAGGGTTTACGTTTCGTACGGGGTGCTCAGGGTTACCACGACTTTACCTTGGCACCGCCCACTCTGAACCCGCAAAATCGCGGATGGGAAGGGCGTGGCGGCGATGTGTTGCTTCGCACACTTGAGGCGGCACTAACCAAGACTGGTGGCCGCGTGATGAGGGGCATGTGTGCAACAAAATTGCGCATGGACGGCGCACTTTGCGTGGGGGTCGAAGGTGATAACGCCACTGGCGGGAAATTTAGCGTTGTTGCTCCGGCTACCGTTGTTGCTGACGGCGGCTTTCAGACATCGCCAAGCCTCCTTTCTGAGGCTATCACAACAGCCCCAGACAAGATTTTTCAGCGTAATGCCAGAACGGGGCTTGGTCATGGCTTGCGCATGGCGCGTGAAGCCGGGGCTGCAGTGACAGCGCTACGCGGTTTTTACGGGCACATCCTTTCTGCCGATGCTTTCAGCAATGAAAAACTTTGGCCTCACTTGTGGCTTGACTTCGTAGCAGCAGCGGGTATTTTGGTGGACCGGTCAGGGCAGCGGTTCACCGATGAAGGGCATGGTGGCGTTAGCATGGCCAACGCGATTGCAGCGCAAGCCGACCCATTGGGAACCTTTGCCATCGCCGATCAAAAAATATGGGAGGAGCGGGGTACGTTCAATATGCAGGCACCCAACCCTCGCCTGCGCGAAGATGGTGGCACTGTGCACATGGCCGACTCGTTGGGTGCGCTGGCAAAGCTGGCAGGCATCAACGCGCAAGCCCTTCAAGAAAGCGTGGCGCGGTACAACGAAGCTGTATCGTCCGGCCGATCAGAGGCCTTAAGTCCACCTCGCTCAACCTCGAAATTCGAAGCTTACCGCATTGACCAAGCGCCTTTCTATGCACTGCCCGCCTGTGCTGGTGTGACTTACACCATGGGGGGAATTCTGATTGATGGCCAAGCCCGTGTGCTCGATAAAGACCGTCAACCGATCGTCGGCCTTTACGCTGCAGGTGCCACCACAGGTGGGCTGGAAGGTGGCCCCGTCGGAAGTGCTGTTGGCTACATCGGCGGCCTGATCAAGTCTTCTGTCATGGGGCTGCGTGCCGCGGATGACATCAACAAAGTGCGGTCTGGAATGATTGACAGGGTGGCCCCTTGACGGCGGAGTTTTCAAAGGGCGCTGCACGTACCCACTGGGACGCAGAAACGGACATGCTCGTCTTCGGCTCAGGTGCCGCAGGGTTGATGGCGGCGTTGTCGGCATCTGCTTGCGGAATGAAGGCAATGCTTTGTGAATCTTCTGACTTGTTGGGCGGAACCACCGCCACATCCGGAGGTTCGATTTGGGTGCCCGGGACTGCGCTCATTGCGCGCAATGGCCATGAAGAGCCTGCCGAAAATGTATGGCGATACCTGCGCAACGAATTGGGCGAGCGCCTGGACGAACCTTTGATGCGTGCCTACTTAGAAAGTTGCTCAGACGCCCTGGACTTTCTTGAACAACATACCGATGTGCGTTTTCAGCACGCGATGAATCCAGATTACCACTCAGACGCGCCAGGCGGCTCTGCCTATGGGCGAAACTTGGCAACCTTGCCTTTTGATGGTCGACTGCTGGGCAATCACTTTGCCATGCTGCGCCCACCGCGCCCCATCTATCTCACCTTGGGCGGCATGATGGTTGGGCGAAGAGATGTGCAGCTATTGCTTCGGCCGTACGCATCATGGCGAGCTTTGAAACAAACGATGGCCACGGTGATACCGCACCTCATCTCTCGACTGACTCACCCGCGTGGCACCCGCCTATTGATTGGCAATGCGCTTGTAGGCCGTTTCATGCTGAGCCTCATCAAGGCCGGTGTTCCGATGCATGTGAACCATTCACTTTTGGAGCTGGTGCGAGAAAACGGGCGAGTCACTGGCGCGATTGTGCAGACCCCTGGTGGGCCTCAAGCTGTCCGCGCGCGCAGTGGCGTGGTTTTAGCCACCGGTGGTATTGCACAGGACATGGAAGCCAGGCAGGCGTTAATGGCTCACTTTCCGCATCGGCACTCACTGACTTTCTCAGGCAACAAGGGCGCAGGCATTCGCGCAGCGCGCGCGATAGGTGCAGAGCTAAGCCAAAACGTTGAAAGTCCAGCTTACTGGTCGCCAGCTTCTGTCATGAAAAATCCGGACGGCACCGAGACTGTTTGGATTCACGGCCACATGGATCGGGGCAAGCCAGGGCTGATCGCTGTGAACGCTGCAGGTAAGCGCTTCACGAACGAGGCGGACTCTTACCATGACGTCGTTATGGCCATGTATCGCGACCAAATGGCGCATGCCCCATCTACAGTAGGCACGCCACCTCAAGCATGGTTCATCTGTGACCATCGCTTTATCAAGACCTACGGACTGGGACTGATCAAGCCGTTGTATCCGCGCCTGCAACCTTTTGTAGATGCGGGGTACTTGCTACGTGCTGATAGTTTGGACGAGCTGGCGCGCAGGATTGGCGTGGATCCGGCCGGTTTGGCGGGCAGCGTTGCCACTCACAATGTCGACTGCATCGGTGGCGTTGACACTGCATTTGGTCGCGGTGCCACTGCGTTCAACCGCTTCAATGGTGATCCGGATCAAAAGCCCAACCCGTGCATGCGCTCGATCGAAAATGCGCCCTTTTACGCTGTGGCCGTACAGCCATGCACGATTGGAACGACCGTGGGTTTATCGACTGGCCTCAATGCCGAAGTGCTTGGCGCCGGTGGTCTTTCGATACCAGGCCTTTATGCCTGCGGAAATGACATGGGTTCTGTCATGCGCGGAACTTACCCGGGGCCCGGCATCACGCTGGGTCCCGCAATTGTCTTTGCTTGGCGGGCTGCGCACCACATGGCGCAGTTTAAGCACAAGCAAACGCTTGGGCAGAACGTTATGACGGTCCCGCCTTTATTGGCCGTCGCTGAACAACCCGTGACATTTTAGAAACAAAGAAATTAGTAGCTTATGACCCTGAAAAAATTCGATCTCTCTGCAGGCTTGGACGGCCTTAACCCTGAGTTTGAAAGTCTCTCAATGCGTGCTGGCTGGAACAAGAAGGAAGCGTCGCTCTGGCAGGAACCACGCGTGAGTTTTAAGCCAGCCCATTGGAAATGGGCTGAAGCTCAGGCGGGGTTGGACGCGGCAGCGCCACTGATCTCCACCGAGCTTGCGGAGCGTCGTAATTTATTCTTGGTCAACCCGGTTGAAGGTAACCACTACGCGACTTTGCGGACACTGGTGTCCGCATACCAGATGATTTGTCCTGGAGAACGGGCCCGCTCCCATCATCACTCACCCAACGCGTTACGCCTTGTCTTGGAGGTCGGTCCCGACGTCTACACCGTTGTCAACGGCGAGCGCTTGGACATGAAAAAAAATGACGTCGTGCTCACGCTTGGCAACATGTGGCACGGCCACGCCAACGACGGTCCTAGCAACGCTTACTGGATCGACTTTTTGGACGTACCTTTGGTGCAAATGCTGGAACCGATGTTCATGGCGCACTGGCCGCAGGGGTTTCAAGAACCCGACCGCGCCAACCAATCAAAGGACCTGTGCTTCGCATGGGAAGAGGTGGAGAAACAGCTGTTGGCGAAAATGGCCGAATGCCAAAACGGCAAAATGGCGCGTGTCGTGCTCGATGCACCCAACCTCCTGACGATGGAGCTCTCTATGACGATGCTGGCCCCCGGCGCATCGACGTTAAACCTTCGTAGCACAGAAAATCAGATCGTGGCTGTGGTCGAAGGCAACGGTGAGACTTGTGTGGGCGGACAAACTTTCACATGGACGCGCGGTGACGTGTTGGCGCTGCCTGGCTGGCTTCCCGTTCAGCACTTTGCGAAGGGTGCACGAAGCATCCTGTTTTCAGTGTCCGATGCGCGCATGCAAGCGCGCTTGGGATTTTTGAGAGTCGAAGACATGTCGGGGGTCCTGGTTTATGGGCAATGAAGCTGGAGGAGTGGTTGAACCCAACAGGGCTGAAGATCAAATGGTCGAAACTGACGTGCTTATCGTTGGGGGCGGGCCTGTTGGGCTTTCACTGGCAGGCGACCTTGGCTGGCGCGGTGTTCGAGCGATGCTGGTTGAAAAGACAGACGGCTCAATCATCCAGCCCAAGATGGATGGCGTTAATGTGCGGACCATGGAGTTCTGCCGGCGTTGGGGCCTGACTGACAATATCCGTCAATGCGGTTATCCCAAGGACTATCCGCAGGACATGGTCTACCTGACCTCTTTCGATGGCTATGAGTTGGGCCGTGAGGAGTTTGCAACCCCTAATGGCGGTCCTGAGGAACGGCGCAGTTCAACCAGCCCAGAGGCTCGCTTTCGCTGTCCACAAAATATGTTCGACCCGATATTGCGGTACTTCGCAGCCGCACAACTGGAAGTGCGTCTAGCCTACGAGTCCAACCTGGAGTCCTTTGTTGACCATGGATCTCACGTGACGGCGCGCATCAACCAAAAAGGGGGCGTGGTCAACGTTCATGCGAAGTACCTCGTAGGCTGTGATGGCGCAACTAGCACGGTGCGGCAACAAATAGGGATTGGAATGAGTGGGCTGGGCACACTGACCTATACGACCAATGTTCTATTTCGTTGCCCCGGCCTTTCCGGACATGGCAATGTTCGTCTGGGTTATCGCTACATCTTTATCGGGCCTGAGGGTACTTGGGCCACAGTGGTGGCTATCAGTGGCGGCGACATATGGCGCCTGTCAATCATCGGTAGCAAAGAGAAAGTCGAGCGCGGTGATGCTGATGTGCGCTTTGCCATTGACCGCATTTTGGGGGCCAATGCCCCAGCTTATGAAATTTTGTCCATCGTGCCTTGGGCCCGCAGAGAACTGGTGGCTGATGCTTACAGCCGCGGCCGAGTTTACTTAGCAGGCGATGCTGCGCACGTGACTTCACCCACGGGTGGATTTGGAATGAATCTTGGCATTGCCGATGCGGTGGACTTGTCCTGGAAGCTTGACGCTGCGCTGTGCGGTTGGTCGGGCGATGCATTGCTGGCCACCTATGAGACCGAACGCAGGCCAGTGGCCCAACGCGCAGTTCGAGAGGCCTCTGGTAACCTACTGCGGACACTCTCACCAAAGCCGGATGCTCAATTTCTTGAGCCAACTTTTGCGGGTGCGCGCCAGCGTTATGAAATCGGGCGCAGGTTCGCTGCGACTATTCTTCGCGAATGGTACAAGCTCGGAATCGACATGGGATACGTTTACACTGACTCTCCGATCGTGGCGCATGAGCCGTTCGAACAGGCGTCGATTGCAACGCGAAGTGAAAGTGAAAAAGTGCAGCTTGAGCCGCCACAGGCGCGCCTAGAAAACGGAAGCGAACTGACCACTTCCATGCTTCGCGAATGGCAACGCCTCAGTGTTCATCTTGCCCTGGGAGATGACGTCGGCGCGCCTTGGCCGGAACTTGCGCCGCAGGAGGTCATGCTCTACACGCAAACGGCCAAGCCAGGTGCGCGTGCGCCGCATGTCTGGCTGGCAGACGGTCGCTCCACCCTAGACTGGTTTGGAAGAGGGTTTGTACTGGTAGATGCTGGCGGCGCCACACACACTGTTAAACATTTGATGGACGCCATCGTGTCAAGAGGCGTTCCGTTGACCCATCAAGTTGTCAGCTCTGACGACCAAGGCCCGGTTGCCTCTTGGTATGGCGCGCCGCTCACGCTGGTCCGACCCGACGGCCATGTCGCGTGGCGAGGCAGCGAACTAGATCAGGCGCAGGCGGCCGCCTTGAGTGACCGCATCAGAGGATTTACAGGTACACATGCATGACCAAATCCATCACTGACGATAATGAAGTTCGGACCATCGCAGCTGTTGAGCGCGCCTTTGCACTGCTTGAGGCATTCAATGACGGTATTGACACGCTAACGCTGGCCCAATTAGCAGACCGAACTGGCCTTTACAAAAGTACGGTGTTGCGCATCGCACAGACCTTAGAGCGCTTGGGCTATCTCGGCCGAACACGCAGCGGGGCTTACCACATCGGCCCTGCACCGCTTCGCTTGGGTCGACTTTACCAAGCAGCGGTTCGTCCCGAGGACATCATCGTTCCCGTGCTACGACAACTGGTCGATGCCACGCATGAGAGCGCAGGATTTCATGTACGCTTTAAAGACAGCCGGTTGTGCCTTTATCGAGTCGATTCACCCGACCCAGTGCGGGATCACTTTAGGCCTGGCGACTTGCTACCCATCTCGAAGGGTGCGGGTGGGCTGATTCTGTCTGCCTTTGGTGAAGATCCGGCGCCAACTTTGGACCACGTTCGCGATCGCATGCTGGGCATCTCTCGAGGTGCTATCGCACTTGAGATGGGCGGTGTAGCAGCGCCCGTTTTCAATGCACATGGCGAGCTAGAAGGCGCCATCACGCTAAGTGGCTTGGCATCGCGCTATGACGACGATACTGTGGAGCGCTTTGGCACGCTCCTCCTAGACGCGGCGCTGCGTATCACCGTGGCGCTGGGCGGAGACCCGCGGCGCTTCACCAAAGCGATGGCAGCATCTGAATCTTCGTCTTTCGGTAACGCCCGGATTCGACAAAAACTGACTACCTCGTGACCTCAATCAATTTGAAATAAATTCAACAGGGAGACCCATTTTGAGACTTGTTAGATACAACGGTGGCCGTATTGGCCTTGTCAAGGGCACTGACGTGTTCGATGTGAGCGAAATTGTTGGAGCGGGCAAAGGTGATTGGCCATCCGTCGAAATGAATCGACTGATTCGCAACTTTGCCACGCTGCGCCCGCAGATTGAAAAGCTGGCGGCTTCTGCAAAGCCTGAACCACTGACCAGCGTCAAACTAGAAACGCCTGTGCCATGGCCAAACAAGCTGATGGCCTATCCCGTGAACTATCACGACCATGCAAAGGAGATGAAGTCCACCGGCTTTGCCAACGTGCAGGGCTACTTCCTGAAGGCAAGCTCGTCGCTGTGTGGCGCTGGCGATCAAGTCGTGTTGCCGAAACTTGTTAACCGAGAAATCCACCATGAGTGCGAACTTGCTGTGGTCATTGGCAAGGAAGGTCGCAATATCTCAACAGAGAACGCGTTGGACTACGTCTTTGGTTACGCCTGCCTGATGGACATGACCATTCGCGGTAAAGAAGAGCGCGTATTTCGAAAGTCCTATGACACCTTCACACCTGTGGGCCCCTGGATCGTGACTGCGGATGAGGTGGGCGACCCCACGCAATTGGACATGAAACTGTGGATCAATGGTGAACTTCGCCAGCACGCCAACACGCGAGATTTGATTGTAGGCATACGCGAAATGATCGCACTGGCGTCCACTGCCTCCACGCTTTATCCGGGCGACCTGATCGCTACCGGCACGCCTGCCGGTGTAGGCCCCATGGCGGCCGGAGATACCGTCACCATTGAGATAGAGAAAGTGGGCCGCATGAGCCTACCAGTGGTGCAAGGGGATATCGGCACAAATTTTGTTTTCGACCGCACTATTTAGGGACCTTTATGACAACTTTTAATTCTCGCCGCGCAGCCATGGTCTTCGTGACCGCACTGTGGGCAACCACCTTGACGCCAACCACCTTACTTGCGCAGGCCTGGCCTGCCAAACCCGTCAAACTGGTCATTCCGTATGCAGCTGGGGGGCCGACTGACATCCTCGGGAGGGTGATATCACAACCGCTTGGAGAGGCGCTCGGGCAAGCCATCACGATAGAGAACCGGCCTGGCGTTGGCGCTATCGTTGGCGCGCAGGCAGTTGCAAAGGCGCCAGCCGATGGCTATACGCTTTTGTTGGGCGACATCAACTTATCAGTCAATCCGGCGCTGTACAAAACGCTGCCTTATGACGCGAAAACGGAACTCGTTCCGGTGTCGATGGTGGCTGCTGCGCCGCTGGTACTGGTGGTAAACGCTGGGTCTGCTTACAGCACCTTAGCCGATCTGGTAGCTGCTGCACGCAAGAATCCTGGCAAGTTGACTTTCGGTTCGGCGGGGGCTGGCAACACCACTCACTTGGTGCCTGAGTTGCTAAAAGCCAGTCAGAACATAGAGGCAACACATGTGCCTTATAAAGGTGCTGGCCCCGCTGTGATTGACCTTGCCTCTGGGCAAATCGACTTCGTCATCAGCGGACTTTCGGGTGTCCAGGCACTTGTTGCTGCGGGCAAGCTGCGGGCGCTTGCCATCACTGGCGACAAGAGGGCCAATTTGATGCCACTCGTGCCCACTTTCGCTGAGGCTGGGGTGCCTTTGCCAGACGCTAAGCTGGGCTCTTGGTGGGGTATTCTGACGCCAACTGGAACGCCGCCCTCGATCATCGCCCAGCTTAATCAGGCCATTGCGAAGGCACTGGCTTCACCCGATACCAAAGCGCGTCTGGCAGCACAGAACATCGAGCCCATGGCCAGTACGCCCCAAGTTTTTGACGACTGGATCAAGAGTGAAACTGATCGTTGGACACGCGTGTTGCAGCGCGCGCAAATCAAACCCGAATAAGCATCAGTTAAACGCAAGCCTACAGAACTGAAGCGGCGCAGACCGCGAACCTATTTATCAAAACCCCCATCAAGGAGACAAACATGTTCAATATCAAGAGAAGACTCTTCACCGCTGCCACGGCAGCTATTTGCGCCGTGATGGCGCTGCCTGGCGTGTCCTGGGCCGATTTCCCAAATCGGCCAATCCGAATCATGATCGGTTACGCTGCAGGTGGCGGCACCGACATTGTTGCTCGCTTACTGGCACCCCGCTTGTCCGAGGAACTCAAGGTGCCTGTTGTTGTTGAGAACCGGCCTGGTGCGGCTGGCCTCATTGCCGAAGGCATGTTGGCGAAAGCACCGGCAGACGGTTATACGATTCTCATGGACCCGCTGGGAATCACCATGAATCCGAGTGTTTTTCGCAAGATTCCCTATGATCCGATTAAAGACATTCAACCCGTTGCACAGATTTTTTCACAGCCCATCGTGATTGTGGTGAATGCTGCCCTACCGGCGCGCGATCTGAAAGAGTTGGTGGCACTTATGAGAGCAAAGCCTAAGGACATCAACGTCGCTGTGGCTGGCACTTCAACCCAGTTAGCCGCCGAATTATTCAAACTGAAGACCGGCGTTGATTTGACATTGATTCCTTACAAGGGAAGCGCTCCAGCAAGTGCATCCGTTGTTGCCGGGGACACGCAAGTGATGTTCTCCGATCTACCTTCAGTCAAGGTGCACATTACCAGTGGGCGGCTGCGGGCGCTGGCAATTATGGGAAACAAGCCCGTCAAGAGCTTGCCAGATGTCCTGCCTGCTAGCGAGAGCGGCTTGTTTGACGATAACGTAAGTTCTTGGTCAGGCATTTTTGCGCCTGGCGGTACGCCACCCGCAACTGTTGCTACGCTAAACGCAGCTATCACCAAGGTGCTCCGTATGCCAGACATCTCAGCCCAGATTGTGCGAATTGGTGCTGACCCAGTGATCACAAGTGTCGATGAGTTTAACAATTTCTATCGAAGCGAACTCGTACGTTGGAAGGAAGTGGTCGAACGCGCCAAAATTCAGCCCGTGGACTGAGGTTCATCAATGAACATCGAACAACCTGTAGACCTTGTGATCGTCGGTTCGGGACTTGCCGCGCATCGCGCTGCACTGGAGGCCTCAGCGCTAGGCGCCAAGGTCCTGATGATTGAAAAAATGGATTCGATAGGTGGCAGTACCGTCATGAGCGGAGGCTCCTTCGCATTTGCCGGCACGGAACAACAACGCGCGCAGGGCATTGACGACAGCGCACAGCGCTTACGCAATGATCTGTTGTCTGTAGGGGGCGGTGAAGCGGATACTGCGCTGGTTGACCTGTACGTCGATGAACAATTGAATGAGTATGAGTGGCTGCGCGGACATGGGGTTGTGTTCTCGGCGGTCCAGCTGTCCTCAGGACAATCAGTTCCCCGGAGTCACCCTAGCCACCCGGGTGTAGCACTGCGTCTGTTAAACACTGCACTCAGTGCCCAGTCGAATGTCAGCATCATGACCGGGACGCGCGCAAAACGACTTCGCCGCAGTCGCAGCGGTGGACCCATTGACCAAGTAATGATGGAGTCTGCGGGCAAGACATTCACTGTGACATCCCGTTGTGGCGTGATCCTCGCTACGGGTGGCTTTAGCAGGTCCGAGAAACTTCTTAAGCTCTTTGTTCCAGAGATTCGTACGTCGTTACGCGCTGGCGGTAAGGGCAATGAAGGTGACGGAATGGTGATGGGCTGGGAACACGGTGCGGGGTTTGCTGACCTTGGTTTTGTGAAAAGCACCTTCGGCAGTCACATAGAGGTGGATGACGCGGAGCCACACACTACCTTGTTACCCGTCTACCGCGGCGCCATCGCCGTTAACTTGAAAGCCGAGCGCTTCATTGCGGAATCGCATTCGTACAAAACGCTTGGCATGGCTGTATTGCGTCAACCATCAGCCAGAGCTTGGCAAATTTTCGATCAGCGCATCATGTCGCAAAGCGTGCCAGGCGTACCTTCGTTCGATTTCGACGCGGCCATGAAGAAAGGCCGAATCATCCAGGCTGACACCCTGTCTGGTCTTGCGGCGCTTGCCGGCCTGGATGTCACCACACTGCAGGATGTGGTTGAGACTTACAACGCCGACATAGCGGCAACAGGCAAGGACAGTCGTTTCGAGCGCAAGGCTCTGGCGCACGAATACGGTGAGTTGGTCCCTATTCAGTCGGCACCCTTTTATGGGTACCTCTGCACAGCCTCCATCAATTCCACTTACGCAGGCTTGTGTGTGAATGCCAGCATGGCGGTGCTGAACGTGTATGGCGAGGCGATCGAGGGCCTTTTTGCTGCTGGAGAGGTCGTCGGCGGCTTTCATGGCGAAGCCTACATGACGGGTTCGTCTTTGGTGAAGGCGCTTGTCTTTGGCAAGACGGCAGCGCGAACTGCGCTTAACAAGGTGCCACTTCGCGCAGTGCAACAAGAGGTGACCTCATGATCAGCCTAGATTGGGACGTTGTCATTGTGGGGGCAGGTGGCTCTGGCTTGGCAGCTGCAATTGAATCTGCCAGCGCCGGAGGAAAGGTGCTTGTGCTTGAAAAGGGCGAGCGTATCGGTGGAACTACGGGTTGGTCGGTGGGTTCGTTCACAGCCAGCAACACACCGCACCAGCGTCGCGCTGGGGTTGTCGACGGACCCGATCAGCACTTTGAAGACCTTGGCCTGTTCAATGCTGGCAAGGGCGACACCGACAATCTGGTCTTGCGCCGCATCTTGGTGAACGAGTCCCCTGGCACGCTCCAATGGCTGATGGACTTGGGCGTTGAGTTTGTCGGACCTAATCCTGAGCCCCCTCACCGCGCACCGCGCATGCACAACGTAGTACCGAGCTCGAGTTCTTATGGCTACCACCTGATGCGTGAGTGCCGGCGGCTCGGGGTGACTGTTCTGTGCGGTTGGCGCGTCACCGACCTTTTGCGAGATGGTGACAGAGTAACGGGGGTACTGGCCAGCCATAACAACGGCAAGACCGAAAATTTTTCTGCAAAACGAGGCGTCATCCTAGCCGCCGGAGATTTTGCGGGCGGCAGCGAATTGAAGTCTCAGTTCTTTGGACCGGAGATCGTCAGCGCTGCGCCAGTCAATGCCTTGTCCACCGGAGACGGTATTTCACTCGCTGTTAAACATGGCGCTCGCATCGTCAATGGCGGCCATTGCAACGCGCCGCGCATGCGTTTCGTGCCAGGCCCGCCCTCGTGGATGAACCGACTGCCGCCACACCGTATATTTGCGCGGGCGATCAGTTGGGGGTGGCGACTGCTGCCGGATTGGTTGATGCGCCCTTTTGTGATGAAGTTCATCACCACGGCGCTGGGCCCAGAGCCGACTCTTTTTCGATTTGGGGCAGTCCTTGTAGATCCGCGCGGCAAGCGGATTGCGGTAGACATGAAAAATATAGCGCTGCAACTGCCCCTCACACCTGACAATCTTGGCTTCATTGTGTTTGACGCCGCGTGCGCGCAGCAACTGGAAGCTTGGCCCAACTTCGTGTCGACAGCGCCTGGCGTTGCTTACGCCTATCTTAAGGATTACCGCAATTCACGAAAGGATGTCTACGCTGAAGCGCCAACGCTGGCCGCATTGGCCAAGCTTATCGGTGCTTCGCCTGCGGCTCTTCAAGCGTCGCTGGACGAAGCGGGCGCCGGGCAACAGGGGCCGTTCTATGCCTTAGGTCCTGTGCGCGGTTACGTGACGATCACCGAAGGTGGTGTCGCTGTTAACACGCAGTTTCAGGTACTTGGCGAGGATGATCTGCCAATTCCCGGTCTCTATGCCGCCGGTTCTACTGGGCAGGGCGGCGTGCTGCTCGAAGGGCATGGGCACCATATCGGCTGGGCTTTTGTATCGGGGCGACTTGCCGGGCGCAACGTCATGCTCGGATCAGACTGAATTTGAAAGGCGAACAGTTCAAATGAAAAAATACCCTGCTATTGAATTCACCGCCATCCATGGTCGAAAACTGGCACTGGCCGCCGGTTTGGTGGTTGTGTTGATCGGCATCGCAAGCGGCCTGATGACAGGTGTGAGCGCCACCATCTTGTATGGTCTTGTAGGTGGATTGGCCACAACGGCGGTGCTTCGCGTTGCGGTCGAAGTGGTTGAAGTTGTTGCCGATACTTTGCTGCCGCGGTGAGCCCATGTCAAACACAAAAGACATCAAGTATGGAGCGACTGCACTTGTGACTGGCGGTGCGAGCGGAATCGATCTCGCCTGCGTTCAGCGCCTAGTTGCTGATGGTCGGCGAGTTGTGATGGTGGACAAGAATCAAATTGCACTTCAGTTTGCCATGCGTGGGCTGGATTCAACACTGGTACTTCCAGTGCTGGCTGAACTATCCGACCGCGCGTCCCCTACTGCCGTTGAAGCCAAGGTCTCCCGACAGGGTTTTGGGCCGGTGCTTGTGTTAGTTAACAACGCAGGTATTGCGCCCAAGCATGAAGGGCGGAGCCACAATTTATTGGCAATCGATCTGGTCAATAAAAGCTTGGGCGGATTCGGTGTCTTGAAACCGATACTCTTGTCCGTTGTGAATGATGCTTGTTTGGGGCATCAGGAAGATCTAGCTCATGTGATAGTTAACATTATTAGAGATTTAATAACTGTTTTACTTAAGCCGAACTTTATTGATATGTCTTATGGTATGTAGGAAATGAAAAAGCCCCGTAAGGGGCTTATTCATTAGGTCTGTGGCGGAAGCGGTGTCTGAAACTGGCCATCTAGAGTTTTAGTCAGATTTGATGGCTACTGAGGCTTCCAGAAGTTGCGCTCCCATGCTCCCGCCTTTGAAATTATTGTCGATATCTAGTTTCGGTAAAGACATCAGATTCCTAAGACCCTAGTCTAACCCCTCAAGACCTGCTTTCTCTTAACTAGGTCTTGCTGGAGTAACAACCGTGGTAACGAAAGGACCTCATATGTTAATGACCGATATCGTAATTCAAAAACTTGTGCTTGTTGGAAGGCACACCGATGACAAAACCAAGGGACTGCATCTATGGGTAAAACCATCAAAGCAAAAGTACTGGGTTTTTAGATACACCGTTAATGGCAAGCGTCAAGGGATGGGCTTAGGCGCTTTTCCAGAAGTTGGCTTACGAGTAGCACGAGAGAAGGCTGTTGAAGCAAGGAGTGCCGTAAATAAGGGCATCAGCCCAATTCAAGAAAAAAAGCAGGCTAGTAGCCTTAAAGGGACTAGCAAAGCGCCGTCCTTTCGTGATTTTGCTCTTGATTACATTGAAACAATGAAGCCAAAGTGGCGAAATGAAAAACACGCAGGTCAATGGGTAAGTACTGTCAAGAATTACGCATTCCCAGTGATTGGAGATTTACCTCTTGATGAAATCGACACAACACACATTCTGCAAATTCTTCAACCAATTTGGCTTACGAAGTCGGAAACGGCATCACGGCTTAGGGGACGCATCGAACGAATTTTAAGTGCGTCAATCACACGCAAATACAGAATATCTGTGAATCCAGCCATGTGGAAAGGCCATCTAGAAAATTTGATGCCTCCACCAAAGTCTTCCGAAAAGCACCATGAGGCACTTCCCTATGAGGAACTACCGCAGTTCATGGCTACCTTGCGAGAAATGGACTCAATGTCAGCATTGGCTTTAGAGTTCACGATTTTGAATGCCGCAAGGACAAGTGAAGTAACTAAAGGTCTAAGGTCAGAGGTTCGTGATTCTGTCTGGACAATACCCGGCAGTCGAATGAAGTCTGGGAAAATGCATCAGGTACCTTTATGTCAAAGGTCACTAGATATTTTGACTATTGCGCAAAGCCAAGACCTTAATAGTCAATATCTTTTTTCAAGAGATGGCAAGCACCTGTCCAACATGGCTATGTTGATGATGGTTCGCAGACTTCAGGTTGGGTTAACAGTTCATGGGTTTCGTAGCACCTTCAGGGACTGGATTTCAGAAAAAACCGAACATAGTCCAGAGGTAGCCGAGATGGCGCTTGCTCACACAATTGGCAACAAGGTCGAAAGGGCTTATAGACGAGGCAACCTAATGGAGCCCAGACGCAGGTTGATGAATGATTGGGCATCATTCTGCTTAACTGGTAGATGGGGGAATGTCGTCAACTTTCCTGAACGAAAGTCTGCTTAAATCTTCACGGTCACGCCATAGCCCGACGGGGTGAAAACGAGTTACCTGCACTCGCTTGGCGTGATTTTTTTGCGGGATTTTAATGGTGCAGGCATGGGCAAAAAATCAAACAATCCTGAAGTTACAACGTCGTCTGTAACAAAAAGAGGCGGGAAATTTAAAACGCTTGAAGTGTTAAATCAATTTGGCTGGACTCTACAAAAACTGGTACATCATCAAGGAATACTCAGCGAATCAAAAAATCATTCAATACGATTGAGCCTCTATGACGATTCTATGGGTGACCTTGTTAGTGCATTTGAAAAACTTGCAGTTCTGCTTCAAGTCAAGCAGGCTGGTGGCAGAAAACCAAATATACATTTCTCAACTGCGTACGGGATAGTCAAAGACCACTACAAGGAAACATCCGAAATTTTGCAAGCCAAATCTCTTGTCAAGATGGTGAATCAAAGGTTGTCAAACAAAGATGAAATTTCTGATGAAGATGGTAATGAGCCCTTCTCAGTGAGACTGGCAGGCGAGTGCATAAGATGCTTCAAGGCTTGCATACCATACGAAAATTTTGACAACAAGTAGTTTTCGTATTTATTCAATGGTTGTAATTGGGCATATTAGGAACTTCTTAGCAAGGAGATTTCATTATGTATTCAGGTGAAGATTCAAAACTTTTAAGACTCAAAGATGTGAGCAAACTTACATCTCTTGGGCAGTCAACAATTAACTTATGGGTTGCTCAAGGCAAATTCCCCAAACCAAAAGCCTTGTCAATGACCATCAAAGTTTGGCGCATGAAAGATGTGATTTCTTGGATTGATAAGCAATACGAGGATGAATCCAATCATGAAAAAACACTGCATGAATCGACCCCTGCGCTAAGAATAGTCAACAGTTGAATCGGCATAAATTGCTACTTATGCCACACCATGTCTGCGTTGCATCAAACACTTATTCAAGGTATGCCCTTCTGAATCAAGACGGAAAAAAGGCAGTCATCCAATGGCTAGACGGTCTCGATAAATGGACGCATGCATTGACATTGACGATGAGTCGCTCAAAGCATGAACTACCGCCGGGGCGCGATGAGTCTCTTCGGCGATGCAGATTGTTATTGAGTCGCGTCAATCGAGTCTGTTACGGAAGGCACGGAACTCGTCGTACAGGATTCAGGGTAGCCTCGGTGGCATTTATGGGTTGTGGGGTCTATGGTGACCACCCACATATCCATTGGGCGCTTGCTGGACCACCTGACATTAAAGCCAATGAGTTTACGGCTTTACTTCGAAGCATGGTTATGACTACAAAGGGCCTTGGTGCGCACTTCGACATACAAGATTATTACGGAGTTGGTTGGTTTGAGTACATGCTCGACCATGGCATTGAAGGTTTTGTTGAGCAACTGACATTTGCAGCCAAGTGTCCAGTTCAGTAACCCAGCGGGGCCTTACGGGTCGGCTGGATGGGAGGTATTCAAGAAGAGGGGGGGTTCTTGATTGCAGAACCTATGCCCAAACGATTCTAAAGAGGTACGGAATGAGACAAAAAATTAAATGCCAAGCCCATGCTCGAACTACTGGCAAGCCATGCCAAGCAAAGGCGCTGGCTAACGGAAAGTGCCGCCTGCATGGGGGTTTATCGCGAGGTGCAACAACACCTGACGGCCGCAAAGCGATTGCTGAAGCAACGCGCCAGCGAATGGCCTCAGGACAGCGTCTGCGTGTCTTGGCGGGGTTCTACCGCTGGCTTGAGGGTGGTGGCAGAGAAATGCTGTCTAGGCTTGCCAAGAACCGTGAGAAGCGTAAGCGATGGAAGAGGATGATGCTTGAGTCAACGCACGCATCGCGCACGCGTGCATGACCGCGACATGGGGTGCTTAGGCTAATGCGCCAGCATCAGAGTTTCGAGACCAGTATTGTGCGCGTGCGCGTCATCGCGTTTGAAGGCTGGTGCTTTGGACGTATCGTGGCTGACGAGACGAAATCCAAACGGCTTCTGATGGAAAACCGATTCGGTTTCGATTCGCTATCGGGTGGGTTTAGGTATCCTTTAGCTTATTGTCAAACAGGCACATTAAGTATTGATTTCTGAATTGCACTTCTTCCTTGAATATCCGCCAAGCTTTACTTGCGACACCCGATACAAAACCTGCAATTACCCCAGCACAATGGCTGCGATTAAGCCGATACCAATGAACCAGCCAACCAAAACACCAAAGCCTTTGAGCAACGCTTTGACCCAAGGCTTTTTGGCGTAGCTAGACCCGAACATTTCTTTAACATACTTGCTTTGCGCCCTTACAGCTGAGAAATACCAAACAACTGTAAAGAGAAGCCAAATTAATTGGGCTGTTAAGTCTGCGGTCTCTGAGTCGACCATCTCTATCTCTAATACTCCCGCATCAATATTCATACCCGCAGCCACAATAAACACATTGATAGTGAACATTACTAGGCTGGCAAAGTACCAATTTCGTGCCGATACAGCCTTTTCTGGTTCGCCAAGTGCGCGCCAATTGAGCATTAGGAGAAATGAGCCAAACGCTGGAGATAAAACCAAACTCCAAAGTGCTGTTGAATTGGGATTCCAGATTGCAGGTCTAGTTTCTTGGAGTTTAACAATCGGCTTAAGTTGTGCAGTAACGCCGGATAAAGAGTTGCCGCATTTCTGGCAGAAGAGCGCCTCAGTTTGATTTTCAGTACCGCAAGAGATACAACTCAATGTTTTTATTTGTGTGAGGGCTGTAGGTTCCAATTCTTCTTTTGCTGGGGAATCAATTTGATTGAGGCTTTCCTTTTGCTTTTCCTTTTTCTTCAATAAAAAGTAAAAAAGTATTGGATAAGCAAAAAGACCACCAAAATCAGAGTTATTTTGTTTAAGTAGGGATTTTATAACCACTAATATGACACAGAGCCCCACGGTTATCAATACCGCAACGCCCTTAGAAACAGGTTTCTTAAAAAAGAAGAAAAAGTTTAGTGCTAGTGCAAGTGAAACCACTGAGCAAATAACTATCAACACTGTCCTAGCCTGTTCTATGCCCATCTTTGAAAATATTCCATTGTTAAGTTTTGAATATCACTAGCCGGAAAAGTGATGAATTCAATCGGTTGATTACATAGATATCGGTTTCTAGAGTGTACTGCCTTTGTTGACTTCCCCAGACATCGCCCAAGACGCTAGAGACCATTTCATTTCCGAACATAAGGACTGCCAATCCACGATTTCATTCGAAAAGGGTGATAACGCATCAACTAAGTGATTCAAGCAAACGAAAACGGCCTCGGAAGGAGGCCGCACTTTAGAATTTGTGGTAAAGAATGTGGTAATTTGACATCAAAGTCTGCCAAACCCGCATAAAACCTATTGACTTGGCGGAAGCGGTGAGATTCGAACTCACGGGCCCTTTCGAGCCGCCGGTTTTCAAGACCGGTGCAATCGACCACTCTGCCACACTTCCTGCGGGTGGAATTGTAACCTTGTTCTAAGCCAAATTTGGGCCAAGGTTTTGGGGAGCCAGCAAATTAATGTTGATCTGACCCCAATTAGACGAGCATGCCTTGGGTTTCGATGTAGGAGATGATTTCGGCAAGGCCGGTTTGGGTTTTGAGGTTGGTCATGACGAAGGGTTTGAGGCCTTTGGCGGTGGTGCGCATGCGGGTAGTGTCGGCGTGCATGACATTAAGGTCGGCGCCGACGTAGGGGGCGAGGTCGGTTTTGTTGATGACGAAGAGGTCGCTTTTGGTAATGCCTGGGCCACCTTTGCGAGGGATTTTTTCGCCAGCGGCTACGTCGATCACGTAGATGGTGAGGTCGGACAGTTCGGGGCTGAAGGTAGCGGCCAAGTTGTCGCCGCCGCTTTCTACAAACACCACGTCGGCGTTAGGATACTTTTCTAGCATGCGGTCGATGGCTTCGAGGTTGATGGAGGCGTCTTCACGAATGGCAGTGTGGGGGCAGCCACCGGTTTCGACACCCATGATGCGGTCGGCTTCGAGTGCGCCGCTGACTGTCAGCAAGCGTTGGTCTTCTTTGGTGTAGATGTCGTTGGTGATGGCCACCAAGTCCCATTTTTGGCGCATGCTTTTGCAGAGCATTTCAAGCAAGGTGGTTTTGCCAGAGCCCACCGGCCCGCCAATACCGACGCGAAGGGGTGGTAGTTTTTTGGTTCGATGAGGTATGTGGTGAAGTGCGGTCATGATCTGAACAGTCGTGAGTATTGGGTTTCGTGTCTGGCAGACATGACAGCCAGCATGGGGCAAAAGGCTTGGCGATCGTGGTCGCTTAAGGCGATAGCGTGTTGCACAGCTTCGGGAATTTCTTGGGTCAGTCGGGCCAGAATTTTTTGACCTGAAATTTGCCCTAAGGGCACAGCTTTCAAAGCGGCTTGTGTCATGTTCTCTGCCCAGCCGAAGGCATAGGCTTGCAGGGCACTTTCGAGGGGTGCATTGGCCAAAGACAGCGCTAAGGACATGGCGATGGGGTATGTGGGCCGCAATTCGCTGCAAAGTTGCAAGGCTTGCGCTGTGGCTTTGTTTTGAATGCGCAACCAGTCTAAAAGCGAGCGGCCCATCTGCTCTGTTTGCAATCGCATCTCATGCGTTTCGCGTGTTGCGTGAACCCATGTACTGAGTTCTTTGAGTCTTGCAACGTTCAAAGATTGCCAAGCAGGAATGGCCTGTGCCATGAGGGCCATGTCGCCGCGTGCTTGTGACAAGTGAAGTTGATCGGCCAGCCAAGCTGCACATGAAGATTCATCGTGCACGTGCTCGTGATCGATGGCTGCTTCGAGGGCTTCAGAATAAGAAAAACCACCCACTGGCAATGCAGGTGATGCTAGCCAAATGAGTTGAAGCAGTTCAGTGGTCATGCTTGCAGTTCGGACCATGGACATGAGCATGGTCATGGTCATGGCCATTATCATGTGAATGACCTGAACCGCCATGTTGCGATCCATAAGCACCGCCTTCAGGTTCAAAGGCCTCATCTACCGTGTTGACGATTAAGTGCATGGATCGCAACATGTCGGCCAACACGGCGTCGGGCTCAATTTGGAGGTAATCTGGCTTGAGTTCGATGGGGACATGCCGATTGCCCAAGTGGTAGGCCGCACGCGTAAGGTCGAATGGCGTGCCGTGCTGAGGGCACGTTGTAATGCGAAGCAAAGCTTGAGGCGCAGCTTCAACGCAAACCAAACTGCCATCATCGGCTACCAACACATCGCCACCGCGCACCACATGTCCGCGTTGCAAAAATACAGACAACACACGACCCGTCGAGTCTTCAACTTGGAAGCGGCTTTTTTGCCGTACATCCCAGTCTAAAGAAACTGTAGGCACACGTTTGATCAGAGCCTTCGCCAGGCCTTGACCGCCAGAAATTAATTTAGAGCAAGTGAGCATTCAATCCTTCAAAAAACACTTCAAGATCTGTTGGTCAGAACAAGAAGTAACGCTGAGTCATAGGCAGACTGACAGCAGGTTCGCATGTGAGCAACAAGCCATCGGCTCGCACCGCATACGTTTGCGCATCGACTTCCATTTTAGGCGTGTAGTCATTCAGAATCATGTGGCGTTTGCCCAAACCTCGAATGCCTTTGACGGCAGACAGTGTTTTCTGCAAACCATATTTTTGACCAATGCCAGCAGCCAGGCCGGCTTGCGATACAAAGGTGAGCGAACCGCGTGCCAGTGCGCCACCATAGCTGCCAAACATAGGGCGATAGTGCACGGGTTGTGGCGTGGGGATGGACGCATTGGGGTCACCCATGGCGGCCATGGCAATGAAGCCGCCTTTCAAAATGACGGCGGGTTTGACGCCAAAGAAGGCAGGTTTCCAAATGACCAAGTCGGCCCATTTGCCCACTTCAATGCTGCCCACTTCATGGCTAATGCCGTGCGCAATGGCGGGGTTGATGGAAAGCTTGGCAATGTAGCGTTTCACGCGCGCATTGTCGTTGCGCTCGGTGTCGCCTGGCAACTTGCCGCGCTGCACTTTCATTTTGTGTGCGGTTTGCCAGCAACGCAAAATCACTTCACCCACGCGGCCCATGGCTTGGCTGTCCGAGCTGAACATGCTGATGGCACCCAGATCATGCAAGATGTCTTCGGCTGCAATGGTTTCTTTCCGAATGCGGCTTTCGGCAAAAGCCAAGTCTTCGGGAATCGAAGGGTCTAAGTGATGGCAGACCATCAGCATGTCAACGTGTTCATCGAGTGTGTTGATGGTGTAGGGGCGAGTGGGGTTGGTGGAGGAGGGCAACACATTGGCTTCGCCCACCACTTTTAAAATATCAGGGGCATGGCCACCGCCCGCACCTTCGGTGTGGAAGGTGTGAATGGTGCGTCCCTTGAAGGCTGCTACGGTGTCTTCCACAAAGCCAGACTCGTTCAAGGTGTCGGTGTGAATGGCCACCTGTGTGTCGGTTTCTTCGGCCACGTTCAAGCAGTTGTCGATGGCCGCAGGGGTGGTGCCCCAGTCTTCGTGAAGCTTGAGGCCAATGGCGCCCGCGTTGATTTGTTCGTGCAAGGAGCCAGGCAATGCGGCATTGCCTTTGCCTAAGAAACCTAAGTTCATAGGGAATGCATCGGCCGCTTGCATCATGCGCTCTATGTTCCAAGCCCCTGGGGTGCAGGTGGTGGCAAAGGTGCCTGTAGCGGGGCCTGTGCCACCGCCGATCATGGTGGTGATGCCGCTGGCCAAGGCCTCTTCAATTTGTTGCGGGGCGATGAAGTGAATGTGTGTGTCGATGCCACCTGCCGTGACGATGTTGCCTTCGCAGCTGATCACCTCGGTGCCAGGTCCAATGATGATGTCAATGCCAGGTTGCGTATCGGGGTTGCCTGCTTTGCCAATGGCCACAATGCGGCCGTCTTTCAAACCAATGTCGGCCTTCACAATGCCCCAATGGTCGATGATCAATGCATTGGTCATGACGGTGTCTACAGCGCCGCCCGATTGTGGGCCTGTGCCGGCACCATCTCGTGTGCGCTGTGATTGCGACATGCCATCTCGAATGGTTTTGCCGCCGCCAAATTTGGCTTCTTCTCCGTAGCCACCTGCGAGCAAGGTGAAATCTTTTTCAACTTCAATGATGAGTTCGGTGTCTGCCAACCGAACACGATCGCCCACCGTGGGACCAAACATTTCTGCATATGCGCGTTTGCCAATCGTTGCCATGATCAAATTCCTTTCGCGGCAGGCAGCGCGCCATTGACCAAGGCTCTGAAGCCATAGACCTCGCGCTTCCCGCTGTAGTCGACCAATTCAACGGTGCGTTGTTGGCCGGGCTCGAACCGGACCGCTGTACCTGCTGCAATGTTCAAACGCATGCCTTGGGCGGCAGCACGATCGAAAAGCAATGCGCCATTGGTTTCTGCAAAGTGATAGTGCGAGCCCACTTGAATGGGGCGGTCGCCGCCGTTTTGCACCACCAGCGTGGTGGTTCTGCGACCGGGGTTCAAAGTGTGTGAGCCTTCGTCCGTGAAAAGTTCGCCTGGAATCATGACCGGATCCTTAAACAATGGGTTGATGCACGGTGACCAGTTTGGTGCCGTCTGGGAAGGTGGCTTCCACTTGAATGTCGGGGATCATTTCTGCAATGCCATCCATGACATCTGCGCGTGTGAGCAGGGTGCGGCCTTCGCTCATGAGTTGGGCCACGGTTTTGCCATCACGCGCACCTTCCATGACGGCTGCACTGATGTAGGCCACGGCTTCTGGGTAATTCAATTGAAGGCCACGGGCTTTTCGGCGTTCGGCCAAGAGCCCTGCTGTAAATATAAGGAGTTTGTCTTTTTCGCGTGGGGTGAGTTCCATGGTGCACTCGTTTGAAGTTCAGATTCAAGCTTACCTCAAGCAACAGGCATGCCCTTGCGCTGCTGAAGAATCTTTGGGCGCACCGCAGAAAGGTGCAACTAAGTTGGTGCTAACAAATATGAAATGCACTAACTCGGTTCATTTTTTGAGATTTGGCCTGCCGATTGCGTGTGGAAATTCATTCTTCATCTAATCGGAATTTGAAACCTGAATGTTGGTACAGCCCTTGCCGAAGAGTTGGCCGACGCTTACATGGTGATGGAACGCGGCGAGGTGATTGCCAAAGGGCCAGGCCATGAAATGCAAGCCAAGGGCATTCGCCAGTTGGTTGCGATTTAAACGCTCCAGATTCTGGGTGGCGTGCTGGGCAAACCCCACAGCGTGTGACGCCAAGTTGCCCATACCTGCTTGAGCAAATCCATAGTGGGTTCAACCAAGGGTGACATGACGCGCAGCACAATCACTTGTGGATGAGCACAAGTGATACCAGCTTGATGTTTGAGAGGGTGCGCTTCTAGCACTTCGCGTGCAGCCTCCAGTGCTTTTTCTGCCCGCTTGGGTTCAATGGCAGTGCCTGCGGCAAACACCAAACTGGCCAAACACTTTTGCCCTGCCAAGCCCAGGGGGCTGTTTAGCCAACGCGCATCGTTGCCGCGAATAATGCCTTTTTCCAACCACACACCAGAAATTGCCAAATGCTGTTGAAAATGGCCTTTTGTAAATGACAGGTTGGATGTGGGAAGCCCTAAAGCCGTCACATCCCATGCGATCAGCTCTGCACCCGGCTCCAAATTGAAGATAGCGCGATTAGTGGCTTCGCAGTCGTTGTAGGCAATCGCTTCCAAAGGCAGCCACTCTAACCTAGCGCCTTCAGAGACGTGCGCTACAACTTGTTGGAGGGCAGGGTGCCCCCCCGATTTGTAAAACCGCGTAGCACCAGGCGTGCTGACCAAGCCATGTGCACCTTTGGCTACACTGACCTGAATGTCTAAAGTGTCGCCCCCCACCAAACCGCCTGGAGGATGCACCAGCACGTTGTGGCAAATTTGATCGCCTTCTGGGTAAAGGCTTTGCAGAATTCGCAACGGGCCTTGGTGTAAGTACCTGGCCACGCTGCGCTGAGACTCATGGGTGTAATCAAGTTTGAGTTCAGCGCGCCATGCCATAAGGACGAGTTTTATTTAGAAGATGATTGCTGAAGGGCAATCAAGGTCCAAAGCTTCTTGTCTGTTTCCGTCAATCTTTCGGAGTTGTCTACCGCTGCATGAAACTTTTCTTGGTCAGTCAGCAAACTAAGCTGTCTGACTTGGCCCAACAGATGTTTGAAATGTTCAATGGTATGGTCTGTGTTGGTTGCTATTTTGTGCAAAGGCAGAATTGCAACGTCGTCCATCAGTTCTCGTTCTCGCTTCGCTTTTTCAATTAAGAGTTTCACTTCTTCATCACTCAAGTGCAAGCGCTTTGCTTCTGTTTTGATGTACAGAGCCTCATCTTCGTCTAAGTGACCATCTGACAGCATTTCGAAAAGCTTGTTCACCAAGGCTTCGCGGTCCGATTTAAGTTGGTCACTGAAAGCAGAAGACAAAAGCGCAGCAGGGATCGCAAAAATACCAATGCCGATCAAAGCCAGCACAATGGTCATGGCGCGGCCAGCCGGTGTGACGGGTGAAATATCGCCATAACCCACAGAGGCCAGCGTGATCACCGCCCAGTAAATAGATTGGGGAATGTTCTCAAACTTTTCAGGCTGCGCCTCGTGCTCAAACAAATAGCCCAAGCTGGCGGTCATCACCACCAGCAGCAACATGATAAAAGCCGAGGCGGCCATGACAGGCCATTCGCGAGCGATCACTTTCATCAGTGATTGTGTGGCACCTGTGTAGCGCGTGAGCTTGAGCAATCGGAGCAAGCGGAACACCCGCATGAATCGCAAGTCAATCAGGTGGTGCAAGA
>Ga0209355_1000243_pt1 | contig 33454 bp, 47 predicted proteins | sample LauGreSBDMM110SN_3_FD_187563 | JGI IMG/M metagenome (GOLD analysis project Ga0209355, IMG submission 187563) | Freshwater lake microbial communities from Lake Michigan, USA - Sp13.BD.MM110.SN (SPAdes) (version 2) | ecosystem: Environmental > Aquatic > Freshwater > Lake | place: Lake Michigan... | reverse complement strand
TGAGACCAAGCTACCCGAAGGAGCCGAAGAGGATATGTCAGTCTTTGATTCGGATTTGAAAGCTGCTAATATTGCCGTATCGCAAGATGAAGATACAGGTCAGTGCAAGATGGAAGATGTAATGATGGAGTGGTAAACTAATTTTGATACAACTAACTGATAAATTTTAAATGGAACAACCCAAATATGATAGCGTAGTAAACGCTGTTATATCTGCGTTTCAAAAGAGAGCTGAATTTGGTCAAAAGAAATATGGAACTACGTTAGATCGCAATGATCTATCTTTTTTGCAATGGGTTCAACACACGCAAGAAGAACTGATGGATGCTATTTTATATCTTGAAAAACTCAAACAAGTAACGAAATAGGTTACTAGTTGCTGTAAGCAAGACCAGCCATCCCACTCATAATGCGTAGAATGTTGTAGTTCACGGCATACACGCGGACATCCCAGGTGTCGTCGGTTTGTTCATTAATTGTCACACCTCCGCTCATTTCCATCGCAATTGTAGCGGTATCGATGCGAGAGAAGTTGCATGTACCGGACGGCTGATGCTCTTCGGGCTTGAGCGCAAACGAATACACGTAAATACCCGGCTGATATATAGCTGGACCTGTGTGGTGTTGATATACTTGAACTTTATTAAAGTAATCTCCAAAACGAGCATCTAAACGGTCCTGGCCATTGATCTGTAAATGCTGTTTAAAAACTGCAGCCGAATCGTACGTGAATGGTTTGAGACGTGTTTCTGACTTTGCTGTCGCTTGGCTGCAATTATTGTAATAAGTCGGCTGTACGACCCATACTAGCTCCTTTACAGGGTGGTTAAAAGTTAGATCAATACGATTATTGTAAGATGAAATACCCTTATCTTCGTTGTATTGAGTCTGCTCAATTAAATACTCGTGACTCTCCTGGGCCATGCGGCGACGCTCTTCCGTATCAAGGTAAATGTAGTCAATATAGATAGCAGCTTGAACAGGCTGGGGTGTCTTTGATGCGAGTGTAAAATTTCCAGCAATGTGTTGGGCATCATTCCACAGAATATTAATCTTTACTTCGTGGTACTGGAGAGCAATTAGAGGAAGCGCGGCACCAGGGTTACGAGTATAGAAGAACCCTAGAGGAATATAAAGTACATTCGGAAGACTGGGTTTTCCGTTTACAGCATTACATTGTACGGTATCAGTTAATGCTACACTGCCCGGGTTTATATCCCCACTGCTGACCATTCTACGTAGGCTACCCCATTGATTGTCAGTACTCGTCAAACTATCCCAAAGAAACAACCATTCGCCGTATAGGCGATCGATGAGCTGACCACCAATATCAAGTTCTGCATACTTAATTAAATTATAACCTAGGCGATACTGGTCATTATTCCAGTTAAATACTGAACCATCTGTACCTTTGTAGGGTAGAACGACCTCGAGATACGTTGAGTAGAGAAGATCGGCGTGACGACCGATGATAGCACTCTGCTTGGTGCCCCAGTTCGGCTGGCCAGAAAAGTTGATACGAAACGATTCCATAGCGAAGTTTGTGTGGCGCTTGAAGAGACCCTTCCAGAACGTAATTTGCGGATTGCCACTGAGGTATGCATCTTGAGCACCACAGGCGACGAGCTGTAATAGACCACCACCCATTTGTCTTTATATGTTAGTCATACTGAATTTTTTAATGGTGGCGACGACGGCGCGTTTTGCGACTCTTCTTCTTGCCACCTTCAACAACTGGGATTTCTTCATCAGATTTGGATTCATCACCACCACCGTGCTTCTTGTAGGTCTTCTTGGCCTCCATAATTACCTTCTTGAGGCCGTCGCCCTTCTTGTAGCTGCCCTTTGACTTCATTTGCTTCATCGTCTTCTTGACGTGAGTGAGCCACTTGTTTGCCATTTTTGTATTGTATGATAGAGTTTTTATACAACGACGTTATAGATTGGTGAAATTTTCTGCATAGGTTGAAAAGATACCGCGGGATCCGGTTGAACGGGGGTTTTGTATTTTTTAGGAACGAGTTCTCGTAATGCTTCGGGTTTGAGGACTAAGCTATTTTCCTGAAATTCACCAATGTATAACTCCATCATACTATCAACCGATCCATAATTCATCATGATCCACTGGCAACCGTAGGTAAATAATATTTGAGGATTATAGTTTGTTAAATCGGCTCCTATATCGGGAACAACCATGGTAATTGAGTTACGATTATGCTTAATGAGTTCTTCGTGATCATATGACTGGGCAGCTTCCATATATGTCAAACGACGTAGATGAGACGTCGACCATGAAAGATTAACTAGTTCTTCCATTAGTGTTCCTTTCATCGCTCCACCACTTACAATGATTAGCTTGCGTTGTAAATTGCAAATGGGTTCGACGGATAAATTCTTACGTTGGTAACTGTATGTACTATCTAACATATATGTGCGGGACGTTGTCTTCAGTATTTCGGCACATGCATTAATTGTAGTAGTCTTATTGGTGTGGAATACTAAACTTAGAATAAACGGATCAGACGAGACCGGACAGCTTACACTATTAAAAGCATTATTTACAATTGAAACACAACAGGCTTCAAATGGCACTGTATTATATGCGTAATCTGTTCCTAATTTTTGATTCTTTAATCCAACAACAGGCTTGCCATTTCCATTATCATAAATATCTAACTCGACCAGACGAGGGCCGGCTTTGATGACAAGAGGCAATATAGAATCGGAAACGTAATCATAGACTTTAGCTCCGGGATACAACGAATACGATGAAGCGGCTGCATAGTAATCACAAAGCCTCATATTTACTGGCGTTGTTGGACAACCAAGAGGAGCTAACTTCGTTACCTTTTCATACGCAGCAAATGTAGAGTTTGCAGTTAGTTTTGCTTGTGTCCCCGATGGTGTTACCGTGTGATAAACAGAAGTCGAAATAGCCCAAGCAAGAATAGCACTCCCAAGAAAGATAAAAACATAAAACCAAGTAGACCCTTGAGATGCAACTTCTTTTATTCTATCCAAGTATGACGGCTCCATTATTTACTTCCAACACGAAATAACATGCCACGTAATCCCCTCACATCTTCATCTGGTATTCTTTCACTCATCGGAATATCAAGTAAGCAACAGAAATGAAAGTATAAACAATACATGCCACATTCTGAATCTTCATACTGATGACGTGTCTTATTATAGCTCATAACCATGGGTTTAGAATGTATCTTTGTCGTATCCCATTGGTCTTTCCATCGCTTCATTAGTACCTTTATTTCCTTTTCAGGCTTCTGTGCATATGAGTCAAAAAATGTAATACGAGGAAATTCTAATTCAGGGCGAATATCACAAAATAATGCTATCCAGTGCTGACCAGGTCCTGTACTTACATCGGTATTAAATATGATACCAATTTGAGTTTTACCTTGTTTGTAGAGTGATTGAATATCCATTGAACAAAGTGAGCTTACTAAACACTGACCCGTCTTGCTTCGTTTATCAAAATCAATAGGAAACGCACCAACGAATAAATATCCATTAAATAATTTCATGTACTGTTTTTCTAAAGCTTCTATTTCATCAGATGATAACCATTGCTCGGGATTTGTTACCCATGAATTTGGAGCTCTGGGTTTTGATAACATTGATGTAATAATACATTCTGCAGTTCCGGTTCTACAATGACTATGAAATCTCTCCTTTAATTGTCCCCAAACTTTTGCAATATCACCTTTTGCAATAGGTTGTTCAGACGGATGCTCTTTATTATAAACCGTTCTCAAGTTTTCAATTTCATCCTCACTGAATGACATCCTTATCTTCAAAACGGATTATGTTCTAGACAATTTATAAAGTTATCAAAAATGGAGGCTAAGATCAGTATTCTTCGTCAGCTAACCCGTAACTATGCGACTTATGATAATGAACTGCGTGGTTTGAACTCTCGTGTATATGAACTACGCGAATCTCGTAAAGAAGTAGAGACAAAAATGGTTGAAATTTTGAAGGACGAAGACTTTAAAAACTTTGATAAAATAAAAAACCAAGAAGATGGTTCAATTATTCGAATCCAACGTCCTCAAACGTGGTCCAAGCCTTGGAGTGTTTCACAGAAGGAATTGAAATCTCTTCTAGAAAGCTACTTTGATTCGACTAAGAATTCAAACTCGGCAGATTGTTTCATCTATATTATGAACACAAAGAAAGAAGCTCTGGTAGCAGACGAATTTGCTATTACTCGAACTGTTCCAGAGTAAAAACATTTTATATAATAATGGCAGTCCCAGCGGTATTGGATAATTTTGCTGATTTTTTACGAGACCAATCTGATAAAGCTGATATTTTTGTTACAGAGTATAGCAACCAGACTGCAGATAACATAAATAAATTTCTTATTACACTAAAGACTTCAAACCCAATTAAGTACCAACTCGTATCTGATAACATTAGAAAGATGTCAGATAGCATTACTCCAAATCTTGCTCCTACCAGAATTACAGGCGGTCGTAAAAAACGGACAACGCGACGCAAAAAGCATAAGACTACTAAATAATGATGTTGTATAATCCCTATAATACGAATAATAAGCTATTTTCAAAAAAAGACATTCAGTCAATTCTGTCTACACATAGAACAGAATTTACTGTTAAAAACAACAGCCTATTTCAAACTGCGATGGTGCATTCATCGTATGTAAAAAAGCAGAAGTATACAACACCAACAGGAGAAGAAACTGATCTTGCAGAGTGTCCAAAAAGTTGTCTCAATCTGTTTGACGAATCCTATGAACGACTTGAACATTTGGGCGATACTATTCTGGGTGCAGCTGTATCGACTTATCTATTCCGACGTTATCCAGAAGAGAATGAGGGGTTTCTTACAGACTTAAAGAAAGAGATTGTTTGTAATGAAAAACTTGGTGAATTAAGTCAAAAGTTGGGTCTTGATAGATTTTACATCATATCAAGACACAATGAAGAAAACTGTGGTGGTCGTACAAATACTAAAAAGTTGTCTGATATTCTGGAAGCATTTATTGGAGCACTCTGGCTAGATTCTAAACATAATTTTCAAACAGTATCTTCCTTTGTAGTTTCATTAATTGAAATGTACATTGATATTCCTGAAATACTGAGAAATAATCGAAACTTTAAAGAACAGCTGCAAAAGTTTTATCAATCAAAATTTCATCATACACCTACCTATGCAATCGTATCGTCCTCGACAAATTCATACACCATGGCTGCATTAGATAAGGAAGGAAACCATATTGGTGTTGGAACGGCTCCAACTAAAAAACAGGCAGAACAGCTAGCTGCAAAGGATGCTCTACGCATTATTTAGAACTACTGTGTTCTTAACACGAGGAATGCGTCTAATAAGTAGTTCACGTTGAGTTCCGCCAACAGACATATCATCTCCTTCTGGGATACCTTCGATTGCGCGAAGAGCTTCAGCTACACGCTGGGGCTGATCTGCAAACTGTAGAAGAAGCTGCGTACGAATTTGAGATCTTTTTAATGCAGGACGAGACGTGCGAACTGAGCGTGTAATATTGCCTACACCATTTCCTTCGATTGCAAAATTATCAACTTCATTTGCTTTCATATACTCCAAAATGGCTCCCGAGTTTTCTGTTTTTTTCTTGTGGATTTCTTTAATTTGTTGACGTAGTTTACGTTCTTCGTCATCTAGCGAAATCCAATCTTTGATAGTTTGGCGAACGTTGTCCATTTGTATATTTACGTTATGTGTATGAAAATTCATGACTTTATTTTGGATTATTATTACAAATGACACATGATCGTCTAAAAGCAGAAAAGAAGCGTTTAGTTAGCGCTACAAGACGAGTCACTCGTGCAAAGAAGATGCTTGATAAAGCAAATAAGGCGCTAGATGGAACACGCAAACGTGTTCTTGATGCTAAACTAGCAAAAAAAGTAGCATCTAAGCAGTAGTATTTTATAACAATTTAACATATGGACGAAACCCCTACATCTGTCTCATGGAATTCTCAACTTGAGTTAATTCTTTCTCAAGAAGGTGAAAGAGCTTTATGTTATTCGTGGCTTCATAATAATTCTCAAAAGCGTTACACGCGTATGGACACGTATATCACACTTCCTACTATTTTACTTTCAACCCTTTCTGGTTCCGCATCGATTGGATCAGCTTCAATGTTTCCAGGACTAACAGGTACGGCCAGTCTTGCAATTGGTTTTCTGTCGTTATCAGTTGGTCTACTAAATACGGTATCAAGCTATTTTGGTTGGGGAAAACGATCTGAATCTCATAAATCTGCTGCTATGACATATTCAAAAATACATCGTTTCATTATGATTGAGTTATCGCTTCCTCGCTCTGAACGAATGGCTGCAAAAGATATGTTGAAAGTCATTCGTGACCAATTAGATCGTTTAATGGAAACAAGTCCTCAAATACCTGATCCTGTGATAGAACTATTTCGTCAAAAATTTTATTCAACGACACCCAATATTACAAAGCCAGAAATTACAAATGGTTTGGATCCGATTCATGTATACCACGAAGAGTTCAGCCCTCGTTTTCACATAAAAGAAGTCCCTATTATGGTTAAAACTTCCACTGACGATCACACTCAAGACACGTCACAAACGTTGTCATCGGCTCATCTGCCGACCGCGTCTGCATCTGATAGTAGTCACACTTAGTCTTCTTCTTGCAACCAGAACACCACATCATGATCGAAGCACATTCACTCTTTGAGTATAGTTTCTTTTCACTTTCAATAGCCTTATCAACTACATTCTTCCAACGGCTAGGACATAGTTCAACAGCGTTCATCTGAACTAGATTACGAGGAGTAATTTCATTATTTTTAAGTTTTTCTAGCCAATTCTCGCCATTTTTAACATAGCTATCTACTCCCCGCAAGTTTTCATAAAGAGAGATTGCGTGATTTCTGTACATATTCCAGAAGATACGATTACTCCAATCAACTTCAATTCCTTCCTTAATTGACTGATCGCTGACTGAGTGTAGAATTGAATGTTCAAGTTCTTTTACGATGTTATCATCTCTAACTAGCTCTTGAAAATTACGAATAACAACATCACGAATAGCACACTCAATAAATACATTCTTTGATTTAGTTTGAATAAGGCGAATAGGATATACCTGCTTTGCAACTATCTCTTCATCTACCACAGGAGCCTCTTCAATTTCTTCTTCATCTTCTTCATCGCGTTCAATATCTTCATCATCCTCTTCCTCATTGCCAAAGTTCCACTCCTCATAAAGAAGAGCATAATCATCCGAACGAAGATTTGTGTAATCTGACGCGGTTGCCTTATATTTTTCTTCATCATCTTCCGACATAAGAATAATAATATTACCGGTATAGGATTCTTCATCAAATGGCGTTGGTAGAAGATGTTGATTAACAGGATCGTCGTCTTCTGCAATACACGCAAATAGATTTAGCTGAAAGTTTTCTTTTAGAGGATGTACCATATTTCCTTGAAATTGATAATTTTTACTCTTGTACTTTTTACGAACCCATTCTAGCACATCTGTAGTTTTTGGCGGAATTTGTACTTCGCCGACAAGACCTTCTTGCGAAATAGAAACAGCGTACACCATTTTATAAATTCAATAATAGACTTTAGTGAATTCCGTTTTTCTTTTGTAAAAACGGATTTTCGTATTTACAATAAATAAAATAGCAATAAGATGAGCGAATTCGACAAAGTTAAGTGGATTCCTTCGTGGAAGCTTTCTGAGGAAGCTAAGGCTGTTAAAAAGCAGAAACTTGATGAAGAAAATCTGAAGAATGTTGAAAAGACTGAAGAGAATTTTCCACCACTAATTGCCGCCCCTACAAATCTAAGAGTTTGGGGAGGAGAGAAGAAGTTTAGTGAACTCGCAAAAAATTGGGATTCCGAGACACAGGAAAAGATGACCAAAGAGAAGCAGATGGCTGAATTTAATAAGTCATCGCTTGCTCCAATCCGATTTGTTATGCCAACATTTAAGAATAGTAAACATTTCGTTGAAACGAGTGATTTTGTTGAATCAGAAGAAGTGGAACAGACAAAAGTTCCAAGCGATAGTGTTTGGAAAGTTGTTGACTATAGTAAGAACCGACGTAAGGAGAGGAATATGGAAGAAATTGCAAATCGCCCTCCGACTCCTGAAGGAGATGGAACTGTTTGGCCCGAGAAAGATCTAAATGAGACCTGTTGGGATGAGCGACGCTAATTATATAGCATTTGTTAACTTATTTCCAAAGAATAGAGCCGAAGCAGCAGTTCCTAATGTTTTTCCTTCTACAGCCGCTACAGACGCTGCGGGATTAAAAATAGCATCATATATTGTCTTATAAAATCCATAGATTAACTGAAAGACGTAAAATAGGTAGCCACGAATCGTGACTCCCAAGCTCTCTGTATACATAGCTGGTGTAACTAGAAACTCTGCATTTTTTGCTTGAAACGCCGCGTAGGCACCCAGTACAACAGCAGCTATTAAAAGTATTACATCTAACACTTGCATTGCCTCATTTTTGCTGTACATATCTGATACAAACTTAGTGATACCAGAAGGAGCAGTAGCTTTTGATTTTTCACCTTTTACATCGGGAGATGATACCGGTTTTACGTCTTGCTTCTTACCTAATCTCTTACAGCGCATATAGGTTTTATTATCGTGGGGCATTGGACCACCCGGTAATGACGCGATGTCATTAAAAAAGACTTCACGATCACCTAAGGGTTGAATAGAACGAGATCCAGGAGCATTTGTTTTTACTAAGTTAGCAAAATCATTGGGATCCATATTGATCATCGCTTTAAATACAACCCACTTGGATTGCACGCATGGGGGGAATACAGATGTTCCATCATACACATAGTAAGAACCGGCAGAAGGAACCATCATATTTAGTCCCCAATTTTCACCTAAATTTACAGTAGTATATGGCTTGGTTGTATCTCCAAACCCTACAAATGAGTTAAAAAAATGAGTAGCAGGAGTTTGAGCAGAATTGGCACGAACGAGCGAACTTACACAAAGAAACTTACCGGTGGGGTTTGTAAAAATTGCGATAACTTCAGCGTCGGCCTGGATATTTTCAATTGTATGGTGACTAGGGTGGTTGACTACAATCTTTGTGCATGTGTAACCCTCGCCGTTAAACTTACAAGATCCAAGCCCAGCTTCATTATCAACAATAAGCCCCTCATCTCCAACAACCACGTTTGCCTGAGCGACCATCACGTCATCCATTACAAGCTCACACATTAAGTCACACGGTTTTGATCCCGATTGTGATAAATTGATAGGACTTTGGTTTGGAACCGAACATGATGCCGGAAGTGTAGACGTTGAGCTATAGATGCTCATTTGTAGTCTAGCAGTATTTTGTATCTGAGAAATAAGTAATATGGGAGGTGTTCTTTCCAGCACTACAGAATATATTGCAACCTCATATGGTTTCGGTTTAGTTTTATTATTAGGAGTTGTTGGAGCTGCATTTGGAATTGCGTATGCAGTTGTGGGTCCAGGTGGTAAAACTTTTGCAATTGGTTCCTACATTATTGGTGGTGTTCTTCTTTCGGCAGCTATTATCTATTATACAAAAGATAGTCAGTTTCCATCATTTCAATATGCAGGTATTTTTGCCATGTATCTTCCCACTTCATACGTTCTTGTCGGAATTTTATCAGATATAGTCTCTCAGCGATTTAATTCATCAATCTCAAGCATAGCAGCAATCGTTGCTGTTTTATTAAATGCAGGATTAAGTGGCATTGCCACAAATTACCTTGGAATGACAACTGAGAAAATACAACGAACAATTGCAGAGAATGGCGATATAACAAGCTTATATAGACGAATCTATGAGGGGTGTACGGTTCCTGGATTTGAAAATGCAGAAAGTATTTTTGCACCGCAGTCGTTTGTGATAATTTGGACACTGTTCTTTTACTTTCTAACGCTTATTGGGAAATCGGGTCAGTCTCTTGCAGGACTTGCTGGATTAACAGGAGCTGCGCTACTTGTTCAAATAATGTTCTTAAACAGCAACAATTGTCTAAAAAATGAATATTTTGCGTTTAACACAGTAGCGATGCCGTTTATTGCTTCTATAGCTATTGGTGGTGTTATTGGAGGATTATTTGGAGGGATAACGCCACAAATACTAGCGGCAGCGTATCCTAACGATAATACAAAACAAGGTTCTCTTTTTGGTGGAAGTGGACCAGCTCTCGGTCCATCTTCGTCATATGGATCAACGGGTAGCTCTGTTTTACCGCAGGTAGGGGAACCTACGAGTGGTAGTTCAGATGATAATCAGTTTGTATGTGAAGCATACAAAAATGGTGAATTAATTACGTCGACGATTGCGGAGTAGAATTAATCTTAATGTATGTTTTTGCGTTCTGCATCACTTTAAAGTATGGTGTAATCGACTGGCGATCAGTACACTTCTCTGAATAGATATCTTTACCTGCATCATTTTTTACAACAACAACCAGGCAAGGAATCGGACCAACGCCGTAGCGCTGAATCAGGTCTGTCTTTGTCTTGCGGACATCAACCGACACCCACTCTACATCATCTTCAAACTCTTCTTTCATCCCAAGAAAGCTTGGCTTTAGTTTCATACATGGACCACAATCTTCGGCCCAATAGTGATGTGCTACCACCTTCATTCTTCCTTAGTTATTGTAGTATTGCCTGCGATTAAATGATTCGCAGAAACCAGACGGTACTGGTTGTTTCTGTGAAGTTTCTGTTTCACGACTTCGAATCCGTTTTTCTTAACAGTCTTTGAAAGAGCAGACATAAGTGCGGCATTGAGTGCAGTTTGATCAATCTTATCCAAATTTAGCTTACACCAGTCAATAATGGTTCTCTCCGAAACCGGAGGACCCATTAGTTGAAGAGGACATCCTACAATTGGACTTTCCTTGTTACTTTGTACAACTTTCACTTCCTCTTCGGGATGAAGAACATGAACTGCCATCTTATCGACAATCTCATTATGTTTGCTAAACTCATCGGTACCACCCGTGTGTGCTGCTACATGAATGATCATATAAGACTTAAACTTCGCAAGATTGCGTGACGTATCTTCAATAATGTCACGATTCTTTACAATTCCACCTGCTGCAGTCTTCCAATCATTTTTGATCCAACCCTGAATCCACTTTGTCAAACAGTCTTTTGAATACATTGAATCAGTATAAATTTTAAGATCTACTTCATCAGACGAAAACTTAGAAAGTACAATTTTTACAGATTCGGCGATTGCAAGAAGTTCTCCACGATTATTTGTTTGAGCCTCATCTTCAGGTACACGTTTTGCAATTGAAAGTTCCTTGTTTTCTGGAAACCAGCAAGCATATGAAGCACGAGCTCCTTTCTTACCGTTTCCTTCACAAGCGCCATCAGTAAATACACGAATAGACGTCATATCTGTTTTATGTTTGGTGTATGAAAGTATGTTGGAATCCGTTTTGTAATACATCTGCTTTGAATAGCAGGTTGTATAGTTGTTGGGTCTTCAACGTGAAACCAAACTCGCGATCTGAATGATTTTTGTTCTAATGAACGACGAATCATTTGCTGACATGCGTATGTCAAAAATTCAGAATGCCAAATAAGCAAAATGCGAAATCGCGTTGATCTACGTTTAGGAATTTGACTAATCCAGCTATCAAACCAAGCTGAAAATGTATCAACCGAATTCATTTCGGTTGCATCTATCTCATAAAATTCACAAGTAGACTCATGTTTTGTCTTGTAGTCTACCCATACCTTCTGAGTTTCAATATCATTAAGTGGTTCAAAAAATAAATAATGAGGAGGTGGAAAAAGCAATTCCATTATTACTCTACTTTCTTAATCCGTAGATGATGATACGATCTTCTTTACCGGAATATCAGACGATACAATATATAGACTGTTCTCTGTCGTTACAATGAAACAGTTCTCGCAACGAAAAACGGTTTGAATTGTCGATGTATATTCGTCATCTGACTTAACTAGGTACTTTGCGGTGTCCTTGACACCGATACAGCACTTTTTTTCAATACTATCGCGATAATAATCAAAATAAAGAGGTTTATCCTCCGTCATTGAAAGCTGAGCCGCACGTAATAGTACACTCGGTGGGGGTAGCGAATCTCCAGACATTTGTTCTATATCCTGTTTCGCCTTCATCTTATTGAACGCATTTGAGCGTGTCTTCCATCTTAAATCTCGATCGCATATTTAAACTTTTAAGCTCTTCTTTAGGTGTACTTAGAAATACGTCGATGCCGTCGCGCAAAATTCCACGTAGAGACACTGAGGTCTTGGGAATTAACTTTGCTGTTTCAGATAGAAATTCAACAAACTGTGTTACATTTTCTTCGACTTGGGCAGTCTTTGGAGTTCGGACAATGTCGTCCAAATCTTTCAGAACGAGCTGAATTGATTTTTCTACAATTGATTCCGCAATTAGGTTTTGGTTGTAGAGATAAATAATAAACTTCGCATATCCGCGTCGCTTGTCTTTCTGCATTGACCACTCGATCACCTTCTTGTCAAAAGTAGGATCATCAGAAGCAGGGAATGTAATTGTTTCTGTCATATTGTACAACTTTGGAAACAGCTCGATCTGACTGCTCAAGTCGTCAGGAATATCCGGAAAGACCAGAGATAGACGTTTGGCAAAATCTGACATTACCGATGCATACGCATTTTGTGTAATAGCTTTATCGAATAAGAGCATCGTTACGCGTAGACGAAATTGATCGTCGCGTTTTTGAATATAAGTAACAGCATCGTTTGAAAGTTTTTCCATATTTGAAGCCGTAATTTTGTTGAGAATACTAAAGATTTCAGAATACTCCGGATCTTCACGTTCCTTAACTCGCCGGACAACATCTACAAGTGCCGTCTCTCTCCAATTTGCGGATAGAGCGGGCTTATTTCTAAAATTATTATGTTTAATATGCATGGGTCTTACGGGCTTGTAAATCACCGGAACAATCCGGAGTTTTGCAATATTACCCTGTACCATTTGGGGCAAAGGAAGCTTCGCGCCAAATCGAACAGAGTATACATTTTCCACAGTTAGTGGCATTATGTTTTTATTACTTTAATAATATGAAAAACGAATCCATTTTTAACGATAAATATGTATATTACAAAAATGGAGAAAACTCCGTTTGAATATACTTGGGTTTTGTGGTATCACGATCCTGACAATAAGGACTACTCGCTTAAAAGTTATGTAAAGATTGCAGATGTAAATACACCTCAACAGTTTTGGTCAGTTGTAGACTCAATCTCTAAAGAAGCATGGGAATCTGGTATGTTCTTCTTTATGCGATATGGCTTCGAACCGATTTGGGATGTTCCTGAAAATGAAGCAGGAGGTGCTTGGTCTAAGAAGATTGAAGCATGTGAAATTCATGCTGCATTTGTAGACATGATGGTTCACTGTGTTGCAAATGAAGTTCTTGTGAATCGTAAAGAGACTCTTGTAGGAATTACTGTATCACCGAAAGGTCCATTCTCAATTTTGAAGATTTGGAATACAACTACAACTGTATCTACAAATGACTATCTGAACAAAGGAATGAAGTACGTAAAGATTGGAGACGATGTTACGTACACAGCCCACAAAGCTCGTCCTAAGTAAATATAATGCAGATAATTGTCGATGTTAATCGAGAAGCAATAATTGAAAAAATGGCATTATTTTTGAACAACACTGTTTCATTCTTATATCAGTGGTTAACTACAGATGGTGAAATATTGGGTTATATTTTAGGAACAATTCATATTACTTCAAGTATTTTTATTTTTATTTGTATTATTGTTTCTCATACAATTTACCCAGTGTTTTGGCTTCAATGTGTAATATTTATATGCTTGTTTTTAATTTGGATACAACATATAGTATTAAAAGTTTGTGTAGTTATAGTTGCAGAAATGAATTTAACTCAAAACCGCTCTCCTTATTATGAAATCGTGGGAGAATTTTTACATAAAATTTTTAATATAAAACTAACCGACTTTATAACCTATTTAATAGTTGCAGAAACTGTATGGGTAGGGTGTTTTGGTCTTGAAATTATTTCTAAAATTTGTGAGGTTTTATTATATACCTAACACATACATTCGTTTACCCAAAAATATGTAGTGTATATAATCCATACATGTGTTATTGTAGCCGAAATAACTAAAATAACATTTGCAGTTTCTGTATCCATTGTTTTTAATATTACTAATAGTTTTAAGTAGTTGAACAAGGCATCAAACAAAGCTTGATATCCCCCAAATTTGCAACCACATAACGAATCATGAGGAACCAATCGTTCTTCATGTGAATTTCTAGGTTGTTACAAAGGTTAGTACACTTGGTGAAGAGAACAAGGTGAGGAAGTGAAAAATTACCAGTTACGATTTCATCCCCAGCTTTCTTCTGAATTGTAAACTCGTTTTCTCCGTCTCCCATAACTGTGGTTCGAGATGCAAAATGTCCTTTACAACCAAATGTCAGAGATGCTCCTACATTCTTAATTTCGACCGTCTTTGCTCCAAGAAGAGTCATATCACGACACATTTTCTGAAAGTCTAGAGACGGCATGGTGATATGGGTGCTGAACTCCGTATCGGGTAGTTGAATATCAGGCTCATCGCGATCAAGAAGGTTCAGCTTGTAGCGAGTCACCTGCTTGCGATCGCCGTCCTCTAGAAGAATTCCTAGAGTATTTGGATCCGTTTTATCGATGTAGAACGTAATCGTATCGTCATTGGTCGCCGTACGAACAATGCGGTATAAATGATCAGTATTTACGCCAATCAAAAACTTAGGAGAGTCATGATTATAGGCATATTTCTCAAATTTATCTGCATATAGTCGAAGATGGACAAGAACCGTACGAGTGTTATCCATAGCAATCATACGGATACCATCCTTATCAAAATGAAGACTCATTTCCACTAGAATACATTTGAGAGCCTCCTTCAAAGTTCGAACAGCTCCTGTCTGAACTGTCTTGGCCTCGACGATGTACTCTGGCATTTTTTTATTCTAAGTCCAGTTCCTCTAAAGGGATATCATTCCGCAAAATGGAAAAAGGGCCTCGCCTTTCATTCCCCCGGTTTTGGCCTCCGGGTAGCACCTGACCTCACTGGCCAGGCTTTTCGAGCCCTCTGGCTCAGGACCGCTTGGTCCACCAGTTGTAGCAGTTGTCGCAGACATACTTCCAGGTGGTGACGATCCAGTGATCGTACCCATCCTGGTCAGTGTACCAGTGACCGCCAAACTCGTAGCGCGAGATGCTCGCGTCCTCCTTGCAGTAGTTGCACATCCTTAACGATCGCGCGAAGCTCGAAGACAAACGTGTGGCTGAGAGCGTATGAGATCCACTTGCTTAATTTTTATAAATCCATTTTGCGTTCATGAGTTTACAATGAAAACATACAGACAAACAAATGAGCGAGACTGAATTTGCCAAGAATCACCTTCGAGAGCACCTAAGCGGCCTTCTCGTCCCCCCTGTTTCTGAAGGTTTCTGGAGCATATATGATTCATCAAAAAAGCTATGCGAAAGCAACGGTCAAATGGACCAAGTTCTTCGTACATTTCAAAATATGCTCACGCGAATCCCCGAATGGTCAGATGCTACGCTATCAACTGAAGTTGAGCGTATTGTAAAAGTTTCCAAATGTACATATTTAGATGACCTTCTTATGGGAGTGTTTATTTCGTACATGAAGTCATTTGCATCGCTTCACTATCGTGGTTCATCATCTCAGATCAAAATTGAGTTTGAGCGCCCTAATTTTGCCAAGTTTGTCCATGAGCTTTATAAGCATTCGGCTCGTAAGATTTGGCAGGTCGCTTATCTATTTAAGACGGTTGGTGTAGCGGCCGAGCAGCAGGCTCGTAATCGTCAGGATGTAGAGAAACTTATTGGAGACTGTATGGAACAAGTGATCCGTACGTTCCTTCCGTGGGAGCAGATCGCAAAGAATTACTTTGTAGATACGCCTGCCGAGATACCTTCACAGCCTCCTGCGGCGTCGAAGTCGGTCATGTTTGAAGATGTTCAGGATGATGATTCTTCAGACGAGGAAGAAGAGGAAGAAGACCGTCCTAAGATGAAAGTTTCTGATGAAGTCTTGACAATTGAAATAGAAGAGCTTGATAAGCCCAAAGAAGAACCTAAAGTTGTAACTATCGAACCCGAAGTCGATCCTTTAAAAGAAATTGAATCAAAGGTTGGTGAGTCGCTCGTTCTAAATATGTAAGTTTTCACTGTAAACGAACACAAATGATGCTAGTTATAAGTTCACTTGCAGTTGCTCTAGTTGTTTTTATACTATACGCACTTGAACGTAAATCTAAAGATAAGTCAATTGACTGGATTGATGCGGGAAAGCTTACATTAGTTGGTGGTCTTCTAACGTCAGGTATTGTTTTTGCAACGACATCTGATGTAGTAAATACTGTAGCTGAAACGGTAACAAATGTTGAAATCCCTTCTGTTCAAGATATGTTCGTAGGTGTTCCTACTTTTTAATCAATGGTGAGAATATCGCCAAGTCCTACAGGACTTTCAACACCATAAATAGACTTTAAGTGCTCAATCTCCTTACGCGGAACAGCACTATCTCTCGAGTATCGTGCTATTGCTTTATATAAATGAAATCCGTGATAACGATCATGATGAGGATCTTTCTTTCCAAACATAATGGAAGATCCGTTATCCTGTTTTAGCCAGCGTATAAGAAAATTAAACAGTGTATTCATTTTGTAGTCATCGTGATCAGGACCTTCTGGAAAGAGATCCCAGAAGATTGATGTAGCAAGACGAATGAGATCAAAAGAAGGATTCGGCTTTACACTGGCAAATTTATTATTATAAAAAGGTTCTGAGTTATACTGACCACCAGCTTCTTCGTTAACCGAAAAATGATCACTCATAAACGTCTTAGATTCTTTCATTCCAGCTAGACGGATTGAAGTTACACCACGCTCAAAATCAATGATCTTAATTAGGTAACCAAACGTAGGGACTTTATAATAAGAACCATTACAATTATAATATAAAAATTCTTGAGAAGTTGTAACGTACATCACATTATTTGAATGAAGATCATTGTGTGTCATTCCAAAATTTCGCTGAGCAAATGCAAGGGCAAACATAACTTGAGAAATCCATGCAAGATGTTTCTCAGTTTCTGTATTTTCCGTCATAAGCTTGTACAGAGTTCCGTCGCATTTTTCCATGACAGTAGTTTGAACGGGGACATTTGCAAATGAAGCCCACGCAAAAGCTTCATCTGATTCGGTATCTTCGTTAACAGAACCATCTTCGTCATCATCACAATCACACGAGGACACTTTAAATATGTAAGATGTTGAAACTGAAGATGAATCACTCTCATCATCATCTTCTTCAGATCCTTCAAGTAACTGTTGTATCTCAGCTACTTCGGTGTCGCTAACATGATCAGCATCCAAATCCTGAACGCCTTCAAGCGTAGTAGCCTCGCCAAGATTTAAATGAGGACGCGATGTGCGTGTGTGTTGAAACTCAATAGCATCTCGAACATGATCAGCAAGTTTTAGATCAAATGTCTTACCGATATTTGCACTAAACCACGAGCGTTCACTTAGCTCCTCATAATCGTCAGAAATATCAATTGTGTGATTCTTTGAAAGTCCACTAAATACACCATACACTTTTGGAAAATGCTGGCACTTGGATTGTGATAGTATTGAAGATATTATACTTCCAACATAAGCAGCATTATGATGGGACTGTATCTTTGAAGATACTTCTGTTGATTGACCACTAGATGATGGAAGACCAATCGTTGAACCATATTCTCCCTGCATCCACTTGAAAGGACTTAATATCATAGTCGTTTTGCAATGGACCGCTCGCTTTTCAAATTTTGATGTACGAATTGAATCCGAAGATAAAATTGAAGAAATTTCTTCATCAAATCGTATACCATAATCTCCTACTATTTCGAGATCATTCGTCTTAAATAGAACTTCAAGAGATGGAAAAAATGGCTGAATAGAATCAATATTCCAATGAGCTAGAGCACTTGATCGTATATTAGAAAGCGTCCACTTATGAAGAGAAAGAGGAATTGAGGAAGCCTTTAGTTCTGTCTGCTTTCGCTTCAGCATATTATTACTTCGTGTACAAACCAAAAGCAAAATCTTCACGCAGTATAGTTAATATGAACTTTAACATTAAAAAGTTCAATATCGAAATGCTTAAAGACCGATGTGAAATCGATTCTCGAAAATCTCCAATGATTGTTATTATTGGAAAAAAGGATACTGGTAAATCTTTCTTGGTTCGCGATATTCTCTACAATACACAGGATGCATTTCCAATCGGAACTGTTATTTCGGGAACTGAGGTCGCCAATGAGTTTTTTCAACACATGGTTCCTTCTAAATTCATTCATGATAAATACAAGCCTGAAATTGTAATGAATATGATCAAACGTCAGCTAACTGTAAAGACAGCTCGAAATCAAGATAAAGGACGTGGCGGTTCATCTTCAATCGATCCTCGCGCATTTCTAATTTTAGATGACTGTCTTTACGATGCTACATGGATTAAAGAAGAATCTACTCGTTACGTATTCATGAACGGTCGTCATATCGATTTAATGACAATTATTACCATGCAATATCCTCTTGGTATTACTCCCAACTTGCGTACAAACGTAGACTTTGTATTCATTCTACGTGAAAGTATAGTAAATAACCGCAGACGTATTTATGACAACTATGCAGGTATGTTTCCTACATTTGACATGTTTTGTCAATTTATGGACCAATGTACAGAAAATTTTGAAGGACTTGTAATCTGCAACGGAGTTCAGTCGAACCGCCTTGAAGATCAAGTATTTTGGTATAAAGCAAGTGATCACCCTGCATTTAAAATGTGCGATGATTCGTTATGGGCAGATAATAAACCGTTCTCTTCAACCATGTTGGCATCCGACGAGTATAACTCAGAAACAATGAACACAAGCAAAAAGAATTCGGGCCCATGGGTACACGTTAAAAAAACTAGTTGATCTAAACAGTAACCTTCAGCGTAGTGAAGAATGCTGTTTTGATATCCAAACAAATAATACAAAATTTACAAATCGCGAATTGCTCCTTCCGTCGGGTGAACCGGGCGAGAAATTGCATCCGATAGCTCATCGGTTTCTACGAGACCAGCATCCTTCTTAGCATCAGCAAGGGCCTTCTTGCGGCGCTCATCGTTCTCCTTCTTCTGCTTCTCAATCTTTTGAGTCTTCTCCTCCTCGAAGAAAATTTCACGATTTACTTCGTTCTCTTTGTACTTGCGCATCATCTCATTGAGTTCCTGCTCGGCGTATTCAACTTCAGGCATGAGGTGCTCAGACGGATCCCACGGTAGCCAGCAACCAACCTTACCAACGTAGAGACTGTCCTTGGGGTAACGACGCTGTAGAACCTTAGCATACTGCTGGCACTCCTCAAGATTTGCAAACGTACGACGAACCTTAACACCACGAACATTGGTGCGGAATTCAACCTTCTCAGTAAACTCGGTCTCAAGATCCTTCTCGTGCTTTAGCAGGAAAACCTGGTACTGCTCATGAACATCTGTCTGTTTTACCTCGGCATTGTGAACCTTAGTAAACTCGGCCATGTCGTTAAATAGATCCTCAATTTTTAGAGAGTACTTCTTTGCGATAAAAGCCATAAGGTGCTCCATACCCTTCACTTTCCAGTCATAGTCCATAAACTCGACAAACTTTTCGTTAAAGAATTCAGCCTTCTGCTTAATAACTTTCTCAGGACTGAGGAAAGAAATTACACAATAGCGCTGCGTCGGGATTTCAGGATCTTCGTCGAGATAATCGATCGTAGATCCGTCATCTTCCTTCTTAGGGAATGACTCGACTGGCATTTCTTTATATTAGACAACCAACTATGAAAATACTTTTTTAACGACGACGTCTACGACGACCACCTTCCTCACTCTTTACGAACGGATTGGGACCACGATCAGGGCGGGGACCCTGCTGGGGTCCACTGTTTCCGGGTAAAAATTGACGTTTTGCTTGATCAGGTACATTAGGAAGATTTGGCCTGACTCTGCGAGCTAATATATCAGAACATTGAAACTGAATAATGTAAAACATACGTACAATAAAATTAATTGTACCAATTCCGTAAATCCAGCCGTATGACGCAGCTTGATCTTTCTCGCTAGAAGCATCTGCAATTGAGACAATATAGACACCTAAGAAAATATCAGCACATAGTCCACCGATAATTAGAAATCCAGCTAAAAGATTAAAATAATCGGTGTGCTTTTCGAAACGCACTTGTAGAAGATAGTATAATAAATAAATAGTTACACATGCATTAAGAGCTGAAGATGATATTAAAAATCCTATATCTATATCACCGGTAGATGCATCTTCTCTGTATCTCTGATCTCCACGTGCCGTACCGTATATCTGCATAATATATGCTCCTATTGCCGCTAGAACGACGAATACAGTAAGTCCTGTCTGTACGACACTCATTTGTTATTAGCGCGAACTTTTATATTTGGAACACATTTGCCAATTCCGACCGTCTGTTGCATCATAATTGGAGCTTTACATCCGGTACATGGGCATTTTTTATGTTCATGTCCCAGAATATGTCCGACCTCATGCGATATCATATATTGTCTATAATTTTCAACACCTTGGCCACTTTTTATTGATCCTCGAAACCAACGATCTGCGTTTAAATACATATTGCGACCTCCAAGTTCAGCACATGATAAGTTTCCAGGTAATCCACATAATTTTGTAACTGTTCGTGGTGATGAAAGACGAATTAGAATATCTTGACCTTCATTCACGGGTTCAAAAAAATATCCATCTTTAGCCCAACCGTCAGGATCATTCAAATACGCTGTAATGGCAAGAGATATTTGATCGGAATTACGAATAAAATACTTTTTACTCACATCCTCGTCTATAATTACGCGAAATGTTTTTCGCATATCTACTCTAAACGAATATTTTCTCTCGTAAACTCTATAAAATGCCTGAACAGAAACAAGCTCAGGGAATGGGTATTGATTTTGGCGATCTTGTGAGTCGTGCGGTAAAGTATCTTCTAGAGGGTCTTGCGGTTGCTATTGCCGCCTTCATGTTACCCGGTAAAGTTATGAAGCTTTCTGAAATTGGCATGATTGCGCTCGTAGCAGTAGCCACGTTTGCTATTCTTGATGTATATGCACCTAGCGTAGGTGCGTCTGCTCGTACTGGTTCGGGTTTTGGAATTGGTGCTCATCTAGTTGGATTCCCTTAAGCATTTTCTATAAGTATCCTTAATAATTAAATAATGCTCAAACAAAAAATACCAAAGGCATTGAGAGAACAAGTTTGGATTGTCCATGCCGGAAAAGTATTTGATCGTAAATGTCTGACCGATTGGTGTAACAATACTATGACTGTATTTGATTTTCAATGTGGTCATAATGTTCCGGAATCAAAGAAAGGTAAGACTGATATTTCAAATTTAGTACCAATATGTTCACGTTGTAATTTATCAATGGGAAGTCAGTTCACTTTCACAGAATGGTGTAAGCAAAGTAAGGCACAACCTACCGAAAAGCCGACAGTATGGACAAAGATGATATCCAAATTGTTCGGTACAAAGGCAGCTGGTACAAAGTCAACGCGAAACCCTACGAACCAACTTACCAAACATTCAAAGTTGCGTGGGATCTTATCAGAAACCCCGAAATTAGCTCCGAAGAAGCGTACAGAAACTACTTCGAAAAAAGCAGAAAAGAAATAAAAGTATTATATCCGTCATTTCGTAAGGATGTTGAGTGAGATATTAATTGCACTTGCTTTAGCATTGTTAGTCGTTGGCATTTATTCGGCGATTAGAGGTTATCCTCCCGGTGTATCGACGTATCAAATGCCACCGCTTACTCAAAACGGAATAGATCCTGGTCAAGCCAAGTTTATGTTTTTCTATACTCCTTGGTGTCCTCACTGCAAGACAGCTCAACCTGTTTGGGCTTCTTTAAAAGAAACACTGAAAAATACACCTTCTACATTCGGAGGCCATACTGTAATATTTGAAGAAATCAATTGCGATTCTGACAAGGGAAAGAGTGCTCTTTATAAAATAGAAGGATATCCCACATTCAAACTAGAAACTGACAGTAAGTTGTATGACTTTAAAGGTAGACCTTCAGTTGCCGGTCTTGAAGCTTTTCTAACACAGGTTCTTGGTCAGAAGAAAGCGACGTAATTTAGATGACGCATATTTAAAAATATCGATTATATCCATCTTTTCCAGATCAGATGATGATGTTAACATCGGATACATCAATGGTAATGTACATGGGTTATTTTTATGAAGACCACTTTGACGTGTGGCAATGGATATTAAATCGTATGCAAAATCAAAAGGCGAAACAGAATCAATTGTTTCGGCTGTAATTACGATTGTTCGCCGACGGGGCAATGTTAGTATAATTGTATCATCTGAAATAGGAACTATAACGCCGATATTTGGAGTAAAAAGATCTCCATCTACATATACTTGATTATACAAAACTTGCGGCTTAAATACTCCTGGTATACAGCATGAGCATTTAATAGCTTCTAACAGAGGAACATCTTTTGAAAAAATAGTTGGTTTTCCTTTAGTAACGTTTGATGCGATAATAAATAAGGGCATATTTGCATCTCCAATAACTTTTTTGCGAATATCTAATCCTGCTTCGTCAAATACAGAACATACTGTTTTTTCAAATTGATTCATAGAAAATAAACCCTTTTTCGATAGACACGATGTAATATCATATAACCCAATAGATGGAGTAAAATTCTTTGTAGATAAATGTTTTTTTGTTAAGTCTGAAAGTTTATCAATAGGAAGACCAAATGCAACATATGTTCCAATGATTGACCCAATAGATGCACCGTATACTCCATTTGGAAATTCTAGTTTTTGATATTTTGCTAATTCTTGAAGAGCCCCAACATGTAAGATTCCCTTAATTCCTCCACCACCAAGACCGAGGCGAGTAAAATGCTTCTGCATTTTTATATAAGTAAGAGTAGAATGCTACGAGCAAATGACGTACTGCAAGAACAACAGCAGCGACGCGATAATCGAATGGCTGCAATGATTCCTGTAATTGCACAAATTCAAGCAAAAATACGTCAACAAGCTATTCATAATTCAAATGCTCCTTACATCTTGTACGATGTTCCTACCTACGTTTTTGGTTACCCTCTTTTTTCTTTAAAAGAAGCACTTGAATATTTAGTGGGTGAATTCTCGCGAGCTGGTTATTGGATATGGGTTGTTGATGCAAAGTACCTCTTCATTTCATGGGTAAAAGCTGTAAAGTCTCGTGATGGAAAGCCGATTTTAACGACAAACTATCGTCCCCAAGTATATGACCCTGCATCGATCGCATTTCTTCCCGATGAAAGATAATGGTAGTCAGTGGAAAAAGTATATATAGCCATAAAAAACTTGGTTGGTCAAACACATTAGCATTAAGCGCTAATATTGCGGTATTGGCTATTTTCTATACATTTCTAGGAGGATTTATATCATTTATCTTTTATTACATCTTTGATGAATATGGGCCTGTCGATGAGCCTCCTCGTAATAAAGAATGGGAAAATGTACCCGCATGGTTTCAAATTTTTGATGTATGTGTGGAAGTAGTTATTATTGCTTTAATATCATTTTGGGTTACATTTCTTATTAATACAAGTGCACCCGTATTTCCAATTAGAAATGATTTGAGTAGCTATGTAGATACATACACAACCGGTATGTTCTTTATGTATACTGTCTTCTTGTTTACAACAGACTTAACAAACAAGCTGACATTTTTATACAATAACTTACTTGGAAAGCATTTTGATTTTATATTTCCCCAACATGGTTCAATTTTAGATTTATCATTATCTTACACTCCTTCGCGTAAAACGAATGAGAGTAAAACTGTAGCATAGAAACACCAATGGACTGTAATCACTCTCTTGTTGTTGACGAAGGTCAGCATGTGTGTCAAAATTGTGGAACTGTATTCGAACAACTAATTGACGAAGGAGCTGAATGGAGAAATTATGAAGATAGTAAAGGCGAAGATCAGTGTCGTACAGGTTTTACAACCTCTGAACTTTTGCCAGAGTCTTCTTATGGATCCATCGTATCATATAAAGGAATTTCATCTTCAAATGTATCTATGAAAGCAGTACAACGACTTTCTTCGTGGTCTTTGTCGTCTAATAGTGAACGGTCTTGGATGGGAATCTTTGACACAATTCAACTATGTGGAAATAAAGTAGGACTTCCCAAATCAATTCTGTTTGACGCATGTGCACTATATAAAGGTCTTGAAGAAGCCCAGAAGGTACGAGGTGAAACACGTCGTGCCTTGATGGGTGCCGCTCTATTTGTATCCTGTCGTAATCATCAAGCTTCAAGAAGTCATGAAGAAATTGCTGCACTCTTTACAGTCAATATTCGTAGTCTCTGCAAAGCAATTACTCGTTTTGTTCAAACCGAAAATACTGTTCTTGATACTCAAATTGGTATTGCTGAACGACTATGTAGTGCTCTTCATCTGAACGATAAACAACGTGAATCTATTATGGATATGTTGTATACAATTTCAACTAAATCGGAAGATGAATTTGAGAATACACCAAAAACAATTGTTGCTGGTGTAGTTGCTCATGTTATGGGGTTGAAGACAAAAACAGCAGTAAAACCTGTTACTGACGCCTCGGGTGTTTCATCCTTATCAATTCACAAACTTGTTGTTAAACTTAATCAGTGCGATAACATATCTCACCAGTACTAGAATTATAATATAAAACTTTGAATGAACCTAAATTTCCAATAGTATCCCCACGAATGGGCTTTATTACACAAGTGTTTACGGTGGTATTGTTTAGAGTTGCACCTGTTCCATTAATTATGATAGAATTGGATGCTTGACTGCTCTCACCGGCAAAAGATCCAAGAGCAACTGCATTGGAGCTCTGACCACTTTGTCCGGCTTTATATCCAACCGCTACTGCATGTTGGTTTTGATTTGTCTGTCCACTACTAGCTCCAAGAGCGACACAAAATTGATTCTGGCTGGTGGTTCCAGCAGTCTCTCCAATAGCGACTGAACTAAGACCCTGACCGGTTTGTCCGGCACCAATTCCAAGAGCGATTCCATTTTGGGTTTGATTGCTCTCTCCGGCTTGATAACCAATAGCGATTCCATAGGGACCCTGATTGACAGAACCGGCTGTATAACCAACAGCGATTGTACCAAGACCTTGATTGCTATATCCGGCGTAATAACCAACAGCGGTTCCACCTGAGCCCTGGAGATTATATCCAGCTCTACGTCCAATCGCTATTGCGTTTGTCGCCTGACTGGTTTGTCCGGCATTAGTTCCAACCGCTACTGAATAGTTAGATTGATTACTTTGTCCAGCATTTAATCCAATCGCGACTCCTTCAATACCCTGAGTGGTTTGTCCAGCAGCATTTCCAATAGCAACTGCATTGGAGCCCTGAGTGGTTTGTCCACTTTGATTACCAACTGCTACTGAAGCGGAGCTCTGATTGCTATTTCCGGCATAATTTCCAACTGCTACTGCAGTGGCGGTCTGAGTGGTTTGTCCAGCATAATTTCCAACAGCTACTGAACCGGAGCCCTGATTGGTGTATCCGGCAGTATTTCCAACTGCTACTGAATTGGATCCCTGACCGCTTAGTCCGGCACCAATTCCAAGAGCGATTCCATTTTGGGTTTGATTGCTCTGTCCGGCTGTATAACCAATAGCGATTCCATAGAGACCCTGATTGACAGAACCGGATCTATAACCAACAGCGACTGTACCAATACCTTGACTACCAGATCCAGCACTAACTCCAACTGCTACTGCATTAGATCCCTGACTAGTTTGTCCGGCAAAAGTTCCAATAGCTATTGCACTCTCACCCTGACTGGTGTTTCCAGCACTAATTCCAACTGCTACTGCACTATCACCCTGAGTGGTTCGTCCTGCACTTGATCCAACTGCTACTGCTGCGCCTCCCTGAGAATTAGATCCGGCATAATAACCAACTGCTACTGTATTGGGTCCCTGACTACTTTCTCCAGCACCAATTCCAACTGCTACTGAATTGGATCCCTGACTAATTTGTCCAGCACTAACTCCAACTGCTACTGAACTCGTACCCTGGCTGGTGGTTCCAGCACTAACTCCAACTGCTACTGCATTGGATCCCTGAGTTGTGGTTCCGGCACTTGATCCAACTGCTACTGCACTCGCACCCTGATTGCTAGATCCCGCCAAATAACCAACTGCTACTGCATTAGCATTCTGATTGCTAAATCCAGCCGAATAACCAACTGCTACCGTATTAGCTTTCTGATTGCTAAATCCAGCCGAATAACCAACTGCTACTGTATTAGAGCTCTGGTGATTTTTTCCAGCACTATATCCAACCGCTACTGCATTTTCCTTTTGATAGGCATATCCGGCATAATAACCAACTGCTACTGAACTCGTACCCTGGCTGGTGGTTCCGGCAGCTCCTCCAACAGCTACTGTATCGGAGCTCTGGTTGGTTTGTCCGGCAAAAGTTCCAATAGCTATTGCAGCGGATCCTTGACTAGTTTGTCCGGCAACATTACCAATTGCTATCGCAGTGGTGCCCTGACTGCTGTTTCCGGCATAAGATCCAACTGCTACTGCATAACTATTCTGATTGCTATTTCCAGCAGCATTTCCAATCGCGATTCCGTCAAAACTCTGATCAATTTGTCCGGCAATATTTCCAATCGCGATTCCACCAGTGCTCTGATTGGTTACTCCGGCATTACTACCAATACCCACCGTTGTTGCCCCTCCTGAACCATTGGTAGCTGCTGCTGGACCAGAAGCTCCTGTAGATCCTACAGGCCCCGTTACACCGCTAGCACCTGTAGGACCCGTTACACCCGAAGCTCCTCTTACTCCTGAAGCTCCTGTAGGACCCGTTACACCGCTAGCGCCTGTAGGTCCTGTTACACCTGTAACTCCCGAAGCTCCAGTAGGTCCTGTTACACCGCTTGCGCCTGTAGGACCCGTAACTCCTGAGGCTCCAGTAGGTCCTGTAACTCCTGAGGCTCCAGTAGGACCCGTAACTCCTGTAACTCCTGAGGCTCCAGTAGGACCTGTTACACCGCTTGCACCTGTAGGACCTGTAACTCCTGTAACTCCTGAAGCTCCAGTAGGACCTGTTACACCGCTTGCACCTGTAGGACCTGTTACACCGCTTGCTCCAGTAGGACCTTCAACTCCTGAAGCTCCAGTAGGACCTGTTACACCGCTTGCGCCTGTAGGTCCTGTAACTCCTGTAACCCCTGAAGCACCTGTAGGACCCGTTACACCTGTTACACCCGAAGCTCCAGTAGGACCTGTTACACCGCTTGCGCCCGTAGGACCTGTTACACCTGTTACTCCTGAAGCTCCAGTAGGACCTGTAACTCCACTTGCACCTGTAGGACCTGTTACACCGCTTGCGCCTGTAGGACCTGCTCCTGCAACTCCAGTAGGTCCCGTTACTCCTATGAAAGGCTCCCCATTAAGTGTGATTTGACCAGTTGTATTAATATTGCCATTTACTGTTAGACTCGTAGACGTAATGCCACGGACCGATAAATTTCCTGTTGATGTGATATTGCGAACTGCTAAATTTCCTGTTGAATTAATGTTACCAACTGCCAAACTACCCTGTAAAGTATGGTTACCTCCTTCCCCTACAGTTTTTACACTTCCTGTAAGATAAATATCGTCAACATTGATAATATCTGTTTTTACAGTGTACCCGTCACCTTCTTCATCTGTAACAATTTTTGGCGATATTACACGTTGTAAAATATTTTGCACACTACTTCCGGAAAATGGATCATTTCCAGGTCCCGTGCTCATTTGTTAATATGGAGCTAAAAGCGTTTAATTCCTTTTCTCGTACTAACAGCATGGAGCCTCTTTTCGACCCCTCTTCAGTAACTTTGGGTGGACGTTATACTTTGTTCCCCATTTCTCCCTCTGAACAGGATTTGTATAAAATGTACAAAAAGGCGGTTGCAACTTTCTGGACAGTTGAGGAAATTGATTTCAATAAAGATAAGGAAGATTGGGAAAAACTAACTGAGAACGAGCAATACTTTATTAAGCACATTTTGGCATTCTTTGCAGGTTCTGATGGGGTTGTTCAGGAAAATTTGGCCACTCGATTTCAAAAAGAAGTCCAGTCTCCAGTTGCTCGTCTCTTCTACGGTCTCCAAAATGCAATGGAAGGTATTCACTCGGAGACATATTCACTCCTAATTGATCAGTATGTGAAAGATAAGGATGAACAGATTAAGTACTTCCGCGCAATTGATGAAATTCCCGCTATTCGCAAAAAGGCTCAGTGGGCTATTAGTTGGATCGAATCCCCTACAGATTATGCGACTCGTGTCGTGGGATTTGCTTGTGTAGAGGGTATCTTCTTTAGTGGATCATTTTGTGCAATCTATTGGCTAAAGAAGCGAGGGCTTCTTCCTGGTTTGACATTTTCAAACGAGCTTATCTCTCGCGACGAGGGTCTCCATACTGAATTTGCAGTAGCAATGTATCATAAACTACAGCATAAACTAGATGTGAGTGAAATTATTACAATCGTAACAAGTGCAGTGGCATGTGAGACTGAGTTTATTTGTCAGGCACTTCCTTGCTCTTTGATTGGCATGAATGCACGCGATATGTCACAATACATTCAATTTGTAGCAGACCGCTTAGTAGTTCAACTTGGTTATCCTAAGATTTACAGAACAGCTAATCCGTTTGATTTTATGGATTTGATCTCACTTGAAGGTAAGACAAACTTCTTCGAGAAGAAGGTTTCAGAGTATTCTAAGCCAGGTGTTGGTATGAGTGCACATGACATGGAAATTAGATGCGATGAAGAGTTTTAGCGTATATAGTTGGGACGGTAATTATTAAATTGAGTTGAAATAGGACCAACTTTTGCCCGAAGAACCGGTAGAGTATAGGGAGATACAATTTTATTACTAAAAGACGGTAAAAAATCGGTCACGCCAGCTGTAGTAGGAACATACTGGTATAAGTGAGTAATAACTTTTTGATTATTTGTTCTCGCCTGAGCGGAGATGCTGCGTAACTTATTCTGACGTGTGAATGCAGATGCGTCCGGCGTGGGCATTCTTTACGTTTAAACAAAGAAGGTTTCTTCACTACAATTCATAAATGGACTTTCTTAGTGCAGCTGTCGTAGTTCTCGCATCTATGATATTTGTCCTCTCAGGTATGATGGGCTATCTCTTCTGGCAACAAAATCGTCTACTTCAGCACGTACAGGGTCTTGCTGTGGCTGTTTCAACTGTTCTAACACCTCCTGTTGTAGAAGATACTCCTCCTGAAGTTCCCGTTCAAGAAGAGCCTGTGAAGGAGGAAGACGACCGTGTGTCTGTGGATGAAGATGACGTCGAAGTTGTTGAAGGTCCTCCCGTTACGGCCACGATCCCTGAGAAGACAGATGTAGATGATCTACAAGATAAGACTGTAAAACAGCTACAAGAACTTCTAACGCAAAAGGGTATCCCCTACGGCAAGCGTGACGCCAAAACAGTTCTCCTTCAGCTACTAAAAGCTACTGTCTAAGAATAATGAAGATCCAAAATAAGTATTTGGACACATTAGCCGGTACTAACAAATCAATTTTATGTTTTGATTGTGAATTCTGGAGAGTATATGGTAACGCTGGCTACCACGCGATCCCCGGAACAAACGAATTTTTTATGCCTCGCGAAGTAGGTGGATTTTTATTAACAAAAAATAGTGATGAAAGCTGGGAATATCATAAGCACTTTTTTGTTACACTCTCTCCTCCAAATTTAGATATATCTTTTATATCATCTCAGTTTGCAACGGTAAGTGCAAAAACTGCAGAAGAACTCGACATTATTCAAGCTACGTTAGTTATGCCATGGTCTGCTGCTTATAAAAATTCATTACCCGAAGAACAACACGAAATACTTGAAGAAGGTATTAATGCATACTTAAATGATCCTAATATCAAGAAAAATCATAAAACAAAAGCTTGGTATAAAACATTTTTAGAATTATATTCCAATTCGCTTATTATAGTAAAGGGCAAAAGTGATATTCAGGCACTTGAGAACGCTTGTACTTACTACAAGATACCGTACAAACAACCACTCGATGTATATGATATTGCGGATTGGAATAAACAAAGTCATTCTAAATGCGGAACGGCTAGATTAGAAGGAACGTATAACTGTATCTTAAATGAAATACCGGACGAAACAGGAAAAAAACGTCATCTACGTGAAATTTTACCTTTAGGTGAAGCTCACGACCCTTCTTCGGATGCTGCTATGACACTATTAGTTGCGTTGTATATTGTTGGAACCAAGCGAATGTGATATTGAGATGTAATTTGAGTACCTTTCTTTCGAAATGCAAGCTCTTTCCAACTTTCGTGAAGAGTAGACGGTTTAAAGTTTAACATGTGAATCGTTCGATTTTTCATGTTAACCACAACATTAATATCTCCTTCGAACTCTTCATAGAGTTCACTTGATAATTCAAAATCAAAGACTCGTTCTTCATCTTTTGTCAACTCTGCAACCAGTCGGTTAGCTTTACCATCAATATCTATAAAGTAACTATTACTCCTAAGAACCTCGAACTTGTAGATTTCTGTGATGCGTTCCATTTTTTAACACTAACCAACAATGTAAAAAAATGATTCGTTTTTACCAAATCGCGCTAGATACTACATTTCCATCTTTACCATAAACAGTCTTGTCAACCATACTAAGAACTACAGTCCATCCATCTGTTAGCTTTCGAGAACAGGGGAAAACCCAGAAATCAAGAAAGCGAGTAAGATCGTCATTGTTATCTGCATCAAAATCTACAGAACCAAATCGTTTCTCAATTGAAACGTTAGTAATGACGGTCATTGCGTCAAATCCGCCAGTTTGAAGCTCATAATCTAGAGCAGTCTTTAGAAACTGTGCGGTTGATTTGTCTACACTTCTCAAATCTACAAAGACGCCATTCTTGTAAAATACGGCATCAAGCGTAGCAGAAGTTGCATCGAAGAGACCCATTTTGTTGAAATTTACTGAATAAAAAACTATAAATCCGTTTTTACTAATAAAGCAAACCATCGAGATCTGAAACAGCTCTTTCAGCTGTCTCTTCGATATCATCTGGAATTTCCTGGTTTTTGCCACCATACTTTACGTTAGAGTGTACTAGCTTACCAGTCACATGGTTCCATGTTTTGGAATTGTTTGGCATGAAGTAAAGTAGTGTACCCTTGGTTCCGTTACAACTTCTACCATATGTTTCCATTTCCTCAACAGAAAATATAAAACACCCCAAGTACTCGCCATTCTCATCTTTCATTTTATAAAACTTGTTAGTAGATAGAAGGTTCATTTTTTACAGGTTAGTTAACAAAAAAACTATTAAATTCGTTTTTACGTCTTCTCAACTGTCTCTTCGATATTGTCCGGAATAGCCGGATTATCTTCGTCGAAGAATTCCGAGTATGTTAGACATATTCCGTTGAAATACTCCCACTCTTTCGAGTTGTTTGGCATAAAGTACATTTTAGTACCTGTTCTCATTCTATCGATTCCATCGCCATACCATTCATTTGCAAAGCTAAAGCGTCCAAGATACTTGCCAGTCGCCTTCACTCTATAGAACTTATTGTAGTCCATAGTGTTTTGATGTCAACAGTATTACTTTAAACACAATTCGTTTTACTAAATAAGGATACATGAAATTGGTTTCGTTTGATGTAGGATTGCGTAACTTGGCATTCTGTGTTCTAGAAGGAACAAGTAGAAAAGATGTAAAAATTGTTCACTGGGATTTGATTGACGTAATGGCCGAATCAGCCGGCCATGATGCTGCTAAATGTTTTAAATGCAAGAAACCAGCTAATTGGATGAAACACGATGGAACGACATATTGCTGTAAAACTCATAAACCGAAAGGTGGTGGAAAACCTCCCACCAAATCATCATTGACCAAGAAAACTCTTGAAGATTTAAAAGTTGAAGCAACGCAGAACTCTGTAGAAGGCGGAACAACAAAAAAGACACTTGTATTTGCATTGTACAACCACTATTGTGCGAATGTTTGGAAACGATGTGTCAAATCGGCAAAGCAGATTTCTGTAGTTGATCTTGCAGGTCCTATTGCTCAGTGTTTGGAAGCTCGTCGTGAACTATGGGATGGATCTGATCTAATTGCATTTGAGCAGCAACCTGATAAGCGTATGCTTTGTGTTCAAGCGATGCTGCATATGTGGTTTGTCTGTCAAGGATATAAGTGCAAAGGTGTATCTGCCGTTCATAAGCTGACAAATATGGTAACGCTCCAAGATTCAACTAAGACATATAAGGGTCGCAAGAGTACCGGCATTCTTCATGCTAAAGAGCTAGTTCCTACACAAGAACTAAAGGATCACATGATGAAACATCCTAAACGAGACGATCTTGCGGATTCCTTTTTACAGGGATTGTGGGTACTAGAAAATAATAGATGAAAAAGGTTATGATTTATGGTGACTCAACGTGGGCAATTGGAAGAATACACAAAGATATTGAAAAATATTTATGTGATGAATTTGAATTTATATATTACGATTGGTCAAATACATATTCTTTAAACTTAAACGAAGTATTTGAATCAGTTGATTTGGTTGTAAGCATGTATATGGGACAAAAATATTTTGATAATTATAACCCATTGCTTAATAAGAAAAAGTGTATATTTATTTCTTATGGATTTGAAGAAATGCATATAACAAATCCTTCACCGTCATCTATTTATGGTATGGCAAGTCGTTCAATTGAACATCTATTTCCTTCTAATTTGAAACCATTTTTTGTACCTATTTGTGTGGAACTTGATAATTTTAATCATAAAAAGCACTCAGGATCTACAAATGTTGTAGGTTGGTGTGGAGCTCCGCGTGTTTGGTTTAAACAATTTCAATGGGCTCGTGAAATAGCGAAACAGTTTGGAACTGAATTACAAGTTAGCTCAAAAACACAATTTGAAGACTTAAACGATTGGCGCCCACTTTCGGCCGATGAACTAAAGGTATGGTATTCAAAATTAGATATTCTTTTGATAACTTCAATTCCAAACTGGCAATCTGAGACAGGCCCACTTCCTGCATTTGAAGCCATAGCAAGTGGTGTTGTCGTAATTGGAACAGCTGTTGGTAATTTTATGGAAGTTCCTGGACCAAAGTTTGCTACAATTGAAGAAGCTGTTGGTATTTTAAATGACTTAAAAC
>Ga0209355_1000238_pt1 | contig 33789 bp, 28 predicted proteins | sample LauGreSBDMM110SN_3_FD_187563 | JGI IMG/M metagenome (GOLD analysis project Ga0209355, IMG submission 187563) | Freshwater lake microbial communities from Lake Michigan, USA - Sp13.BD.MM110.SN (SPAdes) (version 2) | ecosystem: Environmental > Aquatic > Freshwater > Lake | place: Lake Michigan... | reverse complement strand
ACCATGATCGTAGTCAAAAATTATTACCGCGTGATTTGGCACGCAACTATTTAGAAAGTTGTCCTCCTAATGCGATTTTATTTTCCTTTGGCGACAATGATACTTACCCTTTATGGTATGCGCAGGAGGTGGAAGGGATTCGCCCCGATGTGCGTGTGGTGGTGAATAGTTTATTAGGCTCGGATTGGTATATGAGGGAGCTTAGGTATAAAGTAAATGAAAGTAATAAGTTTGATGTTATATTTTCAGAAGAACAAGTTTCAGGGAACAAATTAAATGTGGCCTATTACAATGCTTTACCAGAATATGGAGAAGCTAAGTATCATAATTTAGATTCTGTATTAAGGTATGTGGTAGGGGATCCTACTGGTAAGTATATGGCATCCACTACTGATGGTCCTGTTAATATATTTCCTACGCACAAATTTAAAGTGCCTGTGAATAAGGCGAATGCTTTGGCATCAGGTATTGCAAAGGCAACTGATAACATGGTTGATGAATTGCTGATTGATTTTAATCCAAATCGTCAATATTTATTGAAAAATGAATTAGCGATGTATGCAATTATCGCAACGAGTGATTTTAAGCGACCTATTTGCTTTACTTCTACACAGGAATTAAAAGAATTAGGTTTAGATAAGTATGTGCGTCAGACGGGAATGTCCTATCAGTTGGTTCCGGTACTTAATCAAACAATTGATACAGATGTAGCGTATAAAAATATGATGACTAAGTTTTCATTTGGTAATGCAAAAAATCCAAATGTCTATTTTGACGAAGAAAATAGACGTCATTTAAATTCAATGCGATTGGCTTTTTCGCAAGTGGCACAATCATTAGCAATAGAAGGTAAGCGGGATAGCGCACAGCAGTTGCTTAGAAAATTAGACGCTGAAACCAATGAGAAAAACTTCCCTTATGGAATGACCTCCAATAGAGGCAATCAACATAATTATTTCTCTTATTTGTTTTTACAAGCATGTTATGCTTCAGGAGAATTAAATTTAGCGAAAAAGGTGAGTATTTCTTTGGTGAAGGATTTAAAACAAGGGGTAGCTTATTATAAATCATTAGGAGAAGCCATGAGCGATGATCAGTTTTTTGTAAATGTGGAAAATGCATATCAAGGCAAGCCCAATAATTTAGCCAATAAACAAATGGCATTTGTGCAAGATATATTGACATGCGGACAATTAATAGAAGCAGTTAATAAAATGGAAAAAGATTTCACCGTTGCAAAAAAATAAATAGCAGTCATCTTATAATATAAGCCCTCTTTTACCAAAGGTAAAAGAGGGCTTATTATTTAGGCGATAATTCGAATTACAATAAAGTAGTCAAAGTTGCTATGACTGTGTCAATTTCTTGGGTCGTATTGTATTTAGAAAATGAAAAGCGAACGGTAACGATATCTGATGGTTTATTAAGTGCGGTAATCACATGAGAACCTTGTTGTGCGCCACTTGAGCAAGCACTACCACCACTAGCGCAAATATGCTGTATGTCTAAATTAAAAAGGAGCATTTCTGTTTTTTGATTCTTAGGAAAGTTGACACTAAGCAAAGTGTATAAGCTTTCGCCAAAAGGGTCCCCATTAAAGCTAACCGTTGGAATATTTTCAACTAAGGAATCGTACATGTATTTTTTTAATCCTGAGATATATTCCTTGTCTTTATCGTGATTTTGGGTTGACAATTCTAATGCCTTTGCAAAGCCAACAATGCCGTATACATTTTCGGTACCAGCACGCATATTTCTTTCTTGCGCCCCGCCGTGTAAAAACGGGTTAATTTTAATATTTTCATTAATGTATAATATACCTGTCCCTTTTGGGCCATGAAATTTATGCCCTGCAGCTGTAATGAAGTCAACGGGTATATTTTTCAAATCAAAATTAAAATGACCAACAGTTTGCACAGTATCACTATGAAAGTAGGCGTTGTGCTTTTTGCAAAGTGCACCCACTTCATTTAAGCTAATACAATTACCAATCTCATTATTTGCGTGCATGATCGTAACAATAGTTTTTTCGGCACTATTTATTAGTAAATCTTCCAATTGATTGAAGTCTATATGTCCATTTGGAAGGATATTTACATAGGATAATTTTACTTGATGCGCTTTGGCTAAATAGGTAACCGTATGAAGTGTCGCATGATGCTCGATAGGAGAGCTGATGATATGTTTGCAACCCAAATCGGTGACCGCTGCATGTAAAACGGTATTGGTGCTTTCAGTGCCACCACTGGTAAAAAATATTTCTGCAGGCTTTGCGCCTAATAAAGCGGCAATTGATTTTCTGGCTTTTTCAATGGCCATGCGTGTTTCACGTCCATAACTGTATATGGAAGATGGATTTCCAAATTGTTCCTTAAAAAAAGGAAGCATTGCTTCCAACACCTCTGCATCGATGGGCGTTGTTGCAGCATTATCAAAGTAAATTCTTTCCATACCCGTTAAAATTACTAAATGCTTTGAATTATTGAAATAATATTATCCGCTAAGGTATCCGCTTCCATTTGTGTGGGCGCTTCCGTATATATCCGTACAATGGGTTCTGTATTACTAGGCCTTAAATGCACCCATTTATTTTCAAAGTCAATCTTCATGCCATCTATCTTATTGATGGTATAAGTAGCGTATTGTTTTTCCAAACCTGCATATATCTTATCTAACGAGATAGAATCGTCCAATTCCAATTTCTTTTTGCTCATATAGTAAGCGGGCAAACTCGCTTTTAATGCAGATGCACTTAATTTTAATTTTGCTAAATGTGTTAAAAATAATGCGATCCCAATTAAAGCGTCTCTTCCATAATGTAAATCGGGTACAATAATACCACCGTTACCTTCTCCACCAATGACTGCATTTTCTTGCTTCATTTTTTCAACCACGTTAACTTCACCTACCGCACTTGCAAAATAGGAACACCCATTTTTTTCTGAAATATCTCGTAAGGCGCGTGTGGATGACAAATTACTTACGGTACTTCCTTTTTTATGTTGCAATATATAATCTGCAACAGCCACTAATGTGTATTCTTCTCCAAACAACTCGCCATCTTCACTAACAAAACAAAGTCGGTCTACATCAGGATCAACCGCAATCCCTAAATCGGATTTAGTATTGACTACAGTGCTGCATAATTCAGTTAAATGTTCCTTCAAAGGCTCTGGATTGTGTGCAAAATTTCCATGCATATCGGAATTTAATACTTGAATATTTGAAACGCCGATCGCCTTGAGTAAGGCGGGCACCGCAAATGCACCTGAACTATTTATTGCGTCCACTACAATGGAGAAGTTTGCTTGTTTAATTGTAGTAATATCGACCAATGGATAATGAAGTATCGCGTCAATATGTTTTTGCAAACTGGTGTCATTCGAAATAATTTTACCCATAGCATCTATATCTGCATAATCAAAATCTTCGTTCGCTGCTAATGATAAAATGGTTTTACCTTCTGCTGCATTTACAAATTCCCCTTTATGGTTTAATAATTTTAAGGCATTCCACTGCTTTGGATTATGACTGGCAGTTAATATGATACCACCATCCGCTTTTTCAAAAACAACACACATTTCAACAGTAGGGGTGGTGCTTAATCCTAACTGTATCACATCAATGCCAAGAGCAATAAGGCTTTGCTCCACTAAATTTGCAACCATATTGCCGCTAATTCTACCATCCCGGCCTACCACTACTTTTTTAGGGCCGGCCGATTTTTGTTTCAGCCAAGTTCCATAAGCGGAGGCGAATTTGACGATATCAATAGGCGTTAAGTTATCATTGGGCCTGCCCCCAATAGTGCCTCTAAATCCAGATATACTTTTAATAAGTGCCATTAATTGTAGGTTATATTATAAAAATAGGTTCTGCAAATTTACTTTATTTTTTTGCTTTACAGCAGCTTTATTCCCTTCCATTCAGCATAGTGTATAACATCCCGCTTACTTTGTATTCCATTTATAAGGTAAATCTTAAATAAGCAAGTAGCAAGTAGCAAGCCTTCAAGCCGCTTATAATGATGGCAGCCAACTAAAAATTAAATTGGGTCGACTTTTTCGGGTAAATCAACTCGTAGCTTTTTCGAACAGCTTTCGATTTCACATGAAAAATATTTATTTGTTGATTGTTTACCCCAAATAAAATTTCACAGTTAATATTGAGCTGGTTCAGTTGCTTCACATTTTTTACTTCAAAATAGGACCAAGTGCTTTCCTTTTGTATTTCATAACCTATATATTCTAAATTAACCTTAGCACCATTCGCATTTAAATTTAAGCGCTTGGTGATATATGCGGCGATTAATGCATCTGCTTTATTTTTTTGATTGGCTTGCGATAAATCAATCGTGGTTTTAGCATCGGCACCCATCATTTTTTCAAGGTCATTGGTGAAAGTGCGAACGCTAATTTCGATAGTGGCTTCCTTTTCATTATGATTAATTTCAATGACTGACACGAAAAAGGGGTGAATGAGTGCAATCAATGCTGAAATAAATGGGTTAAATCCGATGAGCGCCATAATGTTTATTTGTATTTTACAAAGGTCTTGATTAATTTAACATAACAAAATTTTCATTTCATGGATGATTTGCTGATTTACCTCAGATTAGGATTTAGACATATCATCGATATCAATGGATCGGATCATATCCTATTTATATTAGCCTTGGTGATTAGGTATGTTTGGGAAGATTGGAAAAAGATATTGGTTTTAGTCACATCCTTTACGATTGGTCATTCTGTAACCCTTGCATTAAGTACCCTAAATTGGGTTAATTTCCCCGTTAATTTAATTGAGCTTTTAATACCTATAACTATCTTATTAACTGCGTTTTCTAATTTTTTGGTCAAGGATTTCAGCTTCACCTCCAAATATCCCTTCATCTATTTTGCAGCCCTATTCTTTGGGCTCATCCATGGATTGGGCTTTAGTAACTACTTAAAAAGCCTTTTGGGGCAGGAAGAAAGCCTTATTGGACCCCTTTTTTCATTTAATTTGGGCCTGGAGCTTGGGCAGCTATTGATTGTTAGTCTTATTTTACTTTTTTCGTTTATATTCGTATCCCTATTTAAAGTAGATCGTAGATTATATGTTAGAATTGGGTCTTTTCTAACTTTTTTTCTTGCATTAAATATGGTGATAGACCGCATAGTTCCTTTTTTTAATTAAAAAATTGACCAGATGAATTTTAAAAAATTAGTAAGTACTTGTGCTGTAATTATCGCAAGTGCTTCTGTGTTAATCGCACAAGACATTCGTAACAATCCAAGTTCCAATCATGGTAACAAGTTTGAACAATTGGGTACTATTTTAGCAACCCCTAATGAGTATCGAACAGCGAGTGGTGCGCCAGGACCAAAGTATTGGCAACAAAGAGCTGATTATGATATTAAAGCAACATTGGATGAAAAAAAATTATTATTAACAGGTGCTGAAACAGTAACCTATTTTAATAATTCACCTGATGTGTTAACTTATTTGTGGCTGCAATTAGATGAGAATGAACATAGCACTGTCAATAATGGCGGCTTCCCTGAGGAAAGTAGAATGGGTCGCGCAGTAACACCTGCTACGATAGACAAAATGATAGATCAAAAATCAGACAATGGTTTAGGTCATATCATCTCCTCTTTAACAGATGCATTAGGTGCGAAATTAAAATACACCATCAATGGAACAATGATGCGTATTGATTTACCTACAGCGTTAAAGCCAGGTCAAAAATTTACTTTCAAATTAAGTTGGAGTTATAAAATTACAGATCGTATGACCGTTGCTGGTCGTGGCGGTTTTGAATATTTCCCAGAAGATGGCAACTATTTATTTACCATGGCACAGTGGTATCCTCGTTTATGTGTTTATTCTGATTTTCAAGGTTGGCAAAACCACCAATTTACAGGTCGTGGTGAATTTGCATTGGTATTCGGTAATTATAAAGTTGCCATTACTGTGCCAAGCGATCACGTGGTGATGGCAACAGGGCAAGGACAAAATTATCCTGCTGTATTATCTCCTGCGCAGTTAGCAAGATGGACAAAAGCGCAAACTGCAACAGAGCCTATTGAAGTGGTCACCTTAGACGAAGCAAAAGCTGCAGAAAACAATAAAGCAACGACCAATGAAACTTGGGTGTTTAATGCGGAGAATGTACGTGACTTTGCATTTGGAAGTAGCCGTAAGTTTGTTTGGGATGCAATGGCTGCAAATGTAGAAGGTAAAAAAGTAATGTGCATGAGCGCTTATGGAAAAGAAGCATATGGTTTATACCGTAAGTTTTCTACCAAGGCAGTAGCGCACACGATTAAAAGTTATTCCAAATTTAGTATCGCATATCCTTATCCTGTAGCCCAAAGTATTGAGGCTTCCAATGGAATGGAATATCCAATGATTTGTTTTAATTATGGAAGAACTAGTGCGGATGGTACTTATACAGAGTCTGCAAAAAATGGTATGTTAGGCGTAATTATCCATGAAGTAGGACATAACTTTTTCCCAATGATTATTAACAGTGATGAGCGTCAATGGTCATGGATGGATGAAGGATTAAATTCATTTGTAGAATATTTAACAGAGGAATTGTATGATAATAAATTTCCTTCTCGTGGTGGCCCAGCTTGGACCATTGCCGATTATATGCGTTTGCCGAAAGATCAATTAGAGCCCATCATGAGTAATAGTGAAAATATTATTCAATTTGGTCCGAATGCGTATACTAAGCCCGCAACAGCAATGAATATTTTGAGAGAGACGATTATGGGACGTGAATTATTTGATTATGCATTTAAAGAATATGCGCGTCGTTGGGCATTTAAACATCCAACACCAGCTGATTTATTCAGAACCATGGAAGATGCAAGTGCAGTTGATTTAGATTGGTATTGGAGAGGATGGTTTTATGGAATTGATCCAGTAGATATTGCTATTGATACTGTAAAACATGCGGTATATGATGCAACTGCAGCAGCTGCATCACCAATGGGTGGTATGATTCGCGCTAGTCGTCCTGGAATGGGTGGTGGCGGAGCAAGAGGTATGGATAAGCCGCAAGTGCCTGGGTTTGATGATATTTCTAAAGTTAGAAATAGGGCTGATAAGTCAATTGTGTTTTTAACAGATTCAGATACTTCACTGCGTGATTTTTATTGGAGATACGATCGTGGTATTGAGCCTTATGATACAGTGGCAAAACAACCTGCAATGAATTTTGGTGCGCCAGAAGCATTGACTGATGCAGAGAAAGCGAAATATTCAGATGTTAATTTATATGAAATCACTTTCTTGAATAAAGGTGGATTGGTGATGCCAATTATTGTTGAATTTACATTTGCAGATGGCACGAAAGAAACGCAAAAATTATCAGCGCAAATTTGGAGAAAGAATGAAAATAAAGTGACTAGTGTTTTCTTGACGAATAAGAAAGCAGTGTCTATTCAATTGGATCCAATGCGTGAAACTGCAGATATTGATGAGTCAAATAATAAATGGCCAAATGTATTAGCACCTTCCAAGTTTACGATGTTTAAAATGAAAGGTTTTGGTCGTGGTCAATCTATTGGATTGTCACCAATGCAAAATGCACAAAATAAAAAATAAACCATATCGGTTTTAATGAATAAAAAAAAGTCCTTCCTGAATAGGGGAGGACTTTTTTTATGAAATAGTGTTATTGATGTGCCGCAGCTTTATAATTTTTCCACTTTTCAATCACCCCTTGCATATCGGAAGGTAAGTCACTTTCAAAAACAACTTTCTCGTTGGTGGTAGGGTGGATAAATCCAAGTGTTGCAGCGTGTAATGCGCATCTAGGACAAATCTCAAAACAATTATCAACAAACTGTTTGTACTTGGTATAAATAGTGCCTTTTAAAATTTTATCTCCTCCATATTCCCAATCGTTAAATAAAGTATGACCAATATGTTTCATGTGCACCCTAATCTGATGCGTTCTTCCAGTTTCTAAAATACAAGATACTAGTGAAACATAATTGTAGCTTTCTAATAACTTATAATGGGTAATGGCATGTTTGCCTATCTCCCCTTCAGGATAAGCGTCAAACATTTTTCTATTTTGCTTGTGTCTGGCGATATGCGCTTCAATAGTTCCTTCAGCGTCAGCTACATTGCCCCAAACCAAGGCCATGTATTTTCGATCAACAGTGTGATTGAAAAATTGTTTGGCTAAATGTGAGGCAGCTTCGGGTGTTTTGGCTAATACAATGAGTCCTGTTGTATTTTTATCAATACGGTGAACCAATCCAAATCGAGGCAATACATCTTCATTTAAACTTGGATTCGTCGAAAGTAAATGATGTGCAACACCATTCAATAAAGTGCCGGTATAGTTGCCAATACCTGGATGAACCACCATGTTGGCAGGTTTATTGATGACCATGACTGCTTCATCTTCATAAACAATATTCAAATCCATTGCTTCCGGTTTAAGCTCGGTATAGTCTGGATTAATATAGCTCATATACACGAGCTCATCACCTGGCCTTGTTTTGTAATTGCTTTTTACTACTTTGCCATTCACGGTTAAAAAACCACCCTCAATCCCATTTTGAATTTTATTACGCGTGATTCCTTCAATGTGACTTTGCAGCCATTTATCGATACGTGTTGGCTCCTGACCCTTATCAATGTTGAATACGAGTTTTTCGTAAATGGATTCATTTTGCTCCTCACCAGCTATTTCTATTTCTTCTGACATGATGCAAAAGTAGGATATTGCGGCTTAGTTTGTAACTTTGTCTTATGCGTCAAAAAGTTTTTTTTGAAGATTTAGGGGTCAAATCCTATAAACCTACCTGGGATTATCAGGAGGAATTGTTATTAAAAAGCACCCAATTAAAATCGATCAATAGGGCAAACGAACAGCCGGCTAACCAAGCGAATACGGAACATCGTTTGTTAATGGTAGAGCATCCGCCCGTATTTACATTAGGGAAAAGTGGCAAAAGGGAGCATGTGTTGGTGACTGAGGAACAATTAAAAAGACTAGGGATCGAATTTTATCATATCAATCGTGGGGGTGACATTACCTATCATGGTTTGCAACAAGTAGTGGGGTATCCAATATTGGATTTAGATAAATTTAAAACCGATTTAGGTTGGTATTTGCGCAGTTTAGAGGAAGTAATTATTCAAGTAATAGCAGAATATGGATTAAAAGGAGATCGCAGTAGTGGAGAAACAGGGGTATGGTTATCCCCTGAAGATCCCTTTATGGCAAGAAAAATTTGTGCTATGGGTATTAAATGTAGTCGTTGGATTACCATGCATGGCTTTGCATTAAATGTAAATACGGACCTTTCGCATTTTGAGTACATAGTACCTTGTGGTATTCAAGGCAAGGCAGTCACCTCATTAGAAAAAGAATTAGGTAGAAAAGTGGATTATGATGATGTGAAGCAAAAAATTAAATTTCATTTCGAACAAGTATTCGACTGTGATTTAGTTACGGCTTAATAGCTTCTTAAACTACGTTTCGCATTGTTTTCCCATTTGCGCTAAAACAGTAAGGTCCCAGCAGGCAATGATCTATTTCCTTGTAAGCCGCCACTATGAATTATTAAAATTTTTGAAGCAAGTGAAAAGTAATTTGTATCCATTAAGCTTTTTACTGCTAGGAACAATTTGCTTGTATATACAATATCGGTGGGTATTTTTTCTGTTTGCCATAGTAGGTTCATAAAATCAAATTGTGCTTGATTCGTTTTAGCATAACCACCTAAATGAAAATCATGAAGTAAGGTGTACTGATTTTTGTTAGTAGGTATCAATTGATTTATTTCATCTCGAATGGTTGCTTCATTTTTTAATACTGGTATACCAATGACATGTTGGTGTGGCTTTGCGGCGTCAATTAAACCAGCCATCATGGTTCCGGTACCCACTGCACATATAATATGGTTGTAGCTATTTGTTTTTTCATTGGATAAAATAGTAGCAGCCCCCTGTGCTCCAAGTATACCATAACCACCTTCATCAATAAAGTAGGTATGGTTTGCTTGATTATTTTCAATTAATTCTTTTTTAAATTCTTGAAAATTATTTCTCCCTAAAAATTTCAAATCCATTCCATAGTGCATCGCTTCTTGCAAAGTGGGAGTGATGGGTTCATCTATATTGGATCTGACATAGCCGATACTTTTTAAAGTTTTTTCTTTTGTGGCATAGGCGAGTGCCACCAAATGATTTGAATAGGGGCCTCCAAAACTAGCAATGGTGTCTGCATTTTGTTCCTGTGCTTGTTGCAAATAATATTTAAGTTTAAACCATTTATTGCCGCTTACAATGGGATGTAACTCGTCTAATCTTAATACATCTAATTGTATATGGTTTAAACAAAAGCTAGGAACTGCTTGTATGTTAATGTTTTCGTTCAAATTTTCTCTATTAGTATAAAATCAGTTATTTTTGCGCTGCCTTTAACATCAAGTAAAAATACGATTAAAAAATACAAACAATGAGTGCACCCACATTAGTGATTTTGGCAGCTGGAATGGCAAGTAGGTATGGAAGCATGAAGCAAACCGAAGGGTTTGGCCCCAATGGAGAAACCATCATGGAATATTCAATATATGATGCTATTCGTGCAGGATTTGGGAAGGTTGTTTTTATTATTAGAGAAGAATTTGCGGAGCCATTTAAAAATATTTTTGAACCAAAATTAAATGGTAAAATAACAACGGCATATGTATATCAATCTTTAGATAAGTTTACCAATCATTATCCTACACCTACAGATAGAACAAAACCATGGGGTACTGCACATGCATTGTTATGTACCAAAGGGGTGGTGAATGAGCCATTCGCGGTCATCAACGCAGATGATTATTATGGCGTGGATGCTTTTAAGCAAGCTTTTGATTTTTTAACCACCACCTGTTCTGAAAAAACATATTGCATTTTAGGATATGAGTTATCCAATACCTTAAGTGAAAACGGAACTGTAAGTAGGGGGGTATGTACTTTAGATAGTGAAGCTTATTTGACAAAGATCAATGAGCGTACAAAAATATTTAGAACTGCGAGTGGTCAAATTGTATACGAGGAGGAAGGTGTTGAAACGCCTTTAGCGGAAAATACAAGAGTGAGTATGAATTTTATGTGTTTCGCACCTGGTTTTATTGATTTATGCGAAAGTGAGTTTGCTTTGTTTTTAGAAAAACAAGGACAGGAATTAAAGTCAGAATTTTTCATTCCTTTGGTAGCAGGTCGATTTGCGGAATTGAATTTGGGTAAAGTAAAAGTGATTGCTACAGAAGCAAAATGGTTTGGTGTTACCTATAAGGAGGATGCTCCTGGCGTTAAAGCAAGTATTGATAAATTAGTAGGGGATCAAGTTTATCCAACTAATCTTTGGTAATAGGGGCTAATTAAATGATCTGACGCTATACATAAAGTTTTTTAAATTATCTAGCTGTGATTTTCTGTTCCTATTAGTGCTTGAATACTTTGGTAATTTAATAATTATATCTTTTGTTCTTTCATTGCCTTTTAATGCATTGACAACATCTATAATCTCCGTTGATTTAACAGCAAATGCTACACCTTCGGCTAATTTTTGTCTTGAACTTATAACGCCAATCAATTCTCCATTTGCATTAAAAATAGGCGCACCAGAGTAACCAGGATTAGCGCTTATTTGTATCTGATAGGAACTGCTATCACCTTCATAACCAGTTTGCGCACTTAAATAACCCTTGCCATAAACAATATCATTGTCATTACGTGGGAAACCTAGGGTGAAGATTTCCTCACCTAAGTCGGAAATTTTTCGACGAATCGCGTAAGGGATTGTTTTGGGTTGTTTGTAATCCTTATCTTCTATTTTTAATAAAGCAAGGTCATTTGTTATATCGCTGTATATAATGGTTGCATTTAATTCCTGTCCTTTGCTATTAATAACTATGGCCCCGTTGCCTTTTAATACATGCGCATTGGTGATGATATATCCTTTGGTGTCAATTAAAAATCCAGAACCACCACTAATTAATTTTGCATTTTCAGGCACTTTTGTTTTCACTTCGTTCAATAAATGCCCCTGTGCTTGTTGGTTCTTTTTGATCACTTCGACTGCTTTGCTTAACTGAAGTAATTGAGACCCGTTTAAACTAGGGGATAAGTACATTACAATAATAGAAGTAATGATGGCAAAAAATCCGCCAAATGAAGCTGCGATGGCAATTACTTTTTTATATTTTGACCACAATTGAATTATTTTGGTAGGTTCCGCTGCAGCTTCAATAGGTGCCCACTCGCCATTGGCTAATAAAGTAGAAAAAACTTGTTGAGAAGTATGCGCAACATTTTTTCGCTTTGCATATGCTTCCATTTGATCTAAAAATAGTTTGTGTTCAACAACCATTTGATCAATGTCCGCTGATTTTTGTCTGATGACATCAAATTGCGCTCTTTCCTGATCAGACAATTCGCCTGACAGGTATTTTTCAATGGTCTCTAATAATTGAATGTCTTCCATAATTAATCTCCTATATTATATTGCGCAAAAAAAAGTTTTTTTAGGCGCATCAAACATTTATATTTTTGGTTCTTGGCATTATCAGCATTGGTATATCCAAACTGACTTGCTAGTTCCTGCATCCCTTTTTTATTTAAATAATACCCTTCTAACAAACTTTTACAAGGCTCCCCTAAACTATTTAATGACCTATCCATGATTGCGAAAGCAGCGTCTTTTTTTTCAATTTGGCCCATATCCATTTCTACTGAAATACTTTCCTCATGGGCACTTAGCGGACTACTGTATTTGCCCATTTGTTGTAAGCGTTTTAACCATAAGTGCTTACAAATTGAAAATAGATAGGTTTTAATCTGGCAAGTGAGTACAAATGAGTCCAATTGTACTTTTTCATATAAAGCAATCATTGCTTCCTGAAAAATATCCCTTGCGTCGTCAAAACTTCCATTGTTATTTTCTACGAAGTGCTGAATCATCGTAAAATGACTTTTGTAGAGTGTTTCCACTGCTTTGGAGTCATTTTGCGCTAATCCCTTTAACAGGGCTTGTTCATTGAGTTCAGCTTTCAAGGTATTTATACGTATTTCAGGCAAAAGTAACCCAAAAAGGGTTCTTTTATATTTTTTTAGGGGGAAGGTTACCTTTTTATTCTTTTTGTATTAAGAGTATTAATTAATTAATTTAAAACAAATTTTATGAAAAAAGTATTTGCAATCTTAGCTATCGCTGCTTTAACTGCTTGTGGTGGTGCTTCAACTGAAGCTACAACTGATACAGCTGCTGCTGCAACTGTTGACACAACCACTGCTGTAACTGTTGACACAACAGCTGCTGCAACTGTTGATACAACTGCTGCTGCGAAATAAATAATTGAACTGTTGGTGGGTTATTTATAACCCATACTTGCCAACTAACAGTTATCGGAACAGTTTCATATGGCAAGCAATCGTAAGAGTCCCGCCGTTTCTACGGGGGGACTCATTTTTTTACCCATGTCACGGGGGGGTATTCCATTACAAAACGCAAAGGAAGCTGTCCAAATAAGTTAATAAAATCTTACCTAAACGATTTGTATATATTTTCAGTTTTATATCACTTAAAGGTTGCTAGCCGTTTGTAAATGAATGAGTTGTAAAACAACTATTTGTTAGTTTTGGCTTAATTTAAAGCAAACAATTTTGTCAATTAGCCTATTTTGTTTACCTTTGTGAAACGATGAAAGCAAATATTAACAATTGGTTTTACTTTTTCTTTTATTTCTACTTTAACCAAAGTAGCCGGGTAATATTTGTAAAAGCTTAAAGAAATTAAATAAATATACAATCCCGGCCCAACAGTCGGGATTTTTTGTATCCAAAAATGAAGTAGGGGTTTAAATGAAAGTCTGAAGTGGAGAGAATGAATTGGAGAAAATGAAGTGAAGAAAGGAAGGCGAAATAGACGGTAATGACCGGAGATGATTAAAATTAAAAACTGGGTTTAAGATAAATGAATAAAAAGGTTACGATACAAGGTTACGAAGGAAGTTTCCACCAAGTGGCAGCGATGCATTTTTTTGGAAAAAATGTGCAGGTAATTACTTGTGATACATTTAGGGAAGTGGTGAAAATTGGAGGAGATGTAAAATTATCTGATGGTGCGGTGATGGCGATCGAAAATTCAATTGCTGGAAGTATTTTGCCGAATTATAATTTATTACAAAAAAGCAATCTTCAAGTGATTGGGGAAGTGTATTTATCTATCAGTCAAAACTTATTGGCGAACCCTGGTGTAAAGCTTGAAGATATTAAGGAAGTGCATAGTCATCCAATGGCAATATTGCAATGCTTGGATTATTTAGAAAAATACAACTGGAAATTAGTTGAATCTGAGGATACGGCACTAAGCGCTAAATTGGTACACCAACATAAAAGCAAACATACCGCAGCGATTGCAAGTAAATTTGCAGCACAATTGTATGACTTAAATGTATTATCACCGGATGTGCATACGTTAAAGAATAATATCACTCGTTTTTTAATCATGGAGTCTAAGGTTTCAAAAACAATGATTGAAAACGCAGACAAGGCATCCATCTATTTTCAAACCGATCATTCAAGAGGTATTTTGTCAAAGGTGTTGGCTAAAATAGCGCAAGGAAAAGTGAATTTGAGCAAATTGCAAAGTATGCCGATTCCTGGTAGCACATTTAAATATGGCTTTTATGCAGATGTAGAGTTTGATAATAAGAAGCAAATGGAGAAAGTATTGGAAGAGGTAAAAGCATTAACCAACAGTTTGAAAATATTTGGAATTTATAAAAAAGGAAAAGTAGTAAAAGGATAAAGATGAATGTAACAGTTTCACATAGATTAGAAGGTATTGGTGAATATTATTTTTCATCCAAGCTGCGCGAGATTGATGAACTCAATAAAGCCGGCAAGGGAATTATTAATTTAGGAATAGGCAGCCCTGATTTACCGCCACATCCTGATGTTATAAAAGTATTGCAAGATGAAGCAGGCAAGGACAACGTTCATGCTTATCAATCTTACAAAGGTTCTCCTATATTAAGGGAAGCCATTGCGAATTGGTATAAAAAGTATTTTAAAGTGGCTGATTTAAATCCAGCAAACGAAATACTTCCATTACTAGGAAGTAAGGAAGGGATCATGCATATATGCATGACCTATTTAAATGAAGGCGATCAGGTATTAATTCCAAATCCTGGTTATCCGACATACACAAGTGCAGTTAAATTAGCGGGTGGCACTCCGCTTTATTATGCATTAACTGCCGAAAACAGTTGGGCACCTGACTTTGAAAATTTAGAAAAATCAGATTTATCAAAAGTTAAGTTGATGTGGGTGAATTATCCGCATATGCCAACAGGTCAAAGTCCTACTAAGGAATTGTTTGAAAATTTAGTAGCCTTTGGAAGGAAGCATCAAATATTGATTTGTCATGACAATCCTTACGCATTTATTTTAAATGAGCAACCGGAAAGCTTATTAAGCATTCATGGTGCGAAAGAGGTAGTGATCGAATTAAACTCTCTTAGTAAAAGCCAGAATATGGCAGGTTGGAGAGTGGGCATGTTAATTGCCGCCGAGGATCGAATCAATGAAATACTTAGGTTTAAATCCAACATGGATAGTGGTATGTTTTTGCCTGTGCAATTAGCAGCAGTCAAAGCATTAAGCTTGGATAAAAGTTGGTATGACTCCGTGAATAAAATATATACAGCACGACGTGAAAAAGTATTCGAATTATTAGATGTTTTAAAATGTGCCTATTCAAAACAACAAGTGGGAATGTTTGTTTGGGCTAAAATTCCCGCTACTTACAAAGATGGTTATGCGTTAAGTGATAAGGTATTGTATGAAGCCAATGTTTTTATCACCCCTGGTGGCATATTTGGTAGTGCAGGTAACGATTATATCAGAGTAAGTTTATGCGGTTCATTGGAAAAATTTAGTGAAGCAATAAAAAAAATAAAAGCATGCGTTTAGCAGTGGTGGGAATTGGTTTAATGGGAGGGTCCATTGCATTGTCTTTGAAAAAGAAAGGCTTTGTAAGTCATGTTATTGGCGTGGATCAAAACATTGATCACCAACAGCAAGCTTTGCAATTAGGTATTGTAGATGAGATTATGTCCTTGGAGGACGCAGTTATATCTTCAGATATTATTGCGCTTGCAACACCGGTTAATGTGGCTGAATCATTATTGCCCACTATTTTGAATTTAGTGAATAAGCAAGTTGTTTTTGACTTAGGGTCTACTAAGGAAAGTATTGTAAATGTCGCGAATGCACATTCCAATAAAGGAAGATTCGTTCCAACACATCCAATGTGGGGTACTGAATTTAGTGGTCCAACAGCTGCGCAAACAGATGCGTTTATAGATAAGGCAACGGTCATTTGTAATAAATCACAAGTGGATCCAGATGCTTTAGAAATCATTGAGCAAATGTATGTTCAGTTAGGTATGCATATATTATACATGGATGCAATCAAACATGATATTCATGTGGCTTACATTAGTCATATATCGCATATTACTTCATTCGCACTGGCAAATACAGTGTTGGAGAAGGAAAAAGAATCGGATGCAATTTTCGAATTAGCAAGTGGTGGTTTTGAAAGCACTGTTCGTTTGGCAAAGTCCAATGCGGAAATGTGGGTGCCCATATTTATGCAAAATAAGGAAAATGTGTTAGATGTGTTAAATGAGCATATTAGTCAACTTCGAAAGTTCAAGGCTAGTTTGGAAAAAGAAAACCCAGATTATTTATTGGAGTTGATTCAAAATGCGAATAAAATAAAAAGGATTTTAAAATAATTACAAAAAAAGTAAAACACCATAAGTGATTTTACAACAAATATTAAAAATGAAGAAGAAAGAAGAGTTGAATATAACGAATGAATTAATTGAAGCAGTTAAATCCCAAAAAACCTTTTCGGAGATTGGTATTAATGAGCAATTAGTGAAGGCGGTTACAGAATTGGGTTACACGCACGCTACTGAAATTCAGGAGCGCTCCATTCCGGTTTTGATAAGTGGTACAAAGGATTTTATTGGTTTAGCACAAACAGGAACTGGTAAAACAGCCGCTTTTGGTTTGCCATTATTACAATTAATTAAAACAGCAGATAAATTCCCACAAGCATTAGTGGTTTGTCCAACAAGGGAATTGTGTATACAAATTGTAAACGAATTGAATTTGTTTAAAAAGCACATTTCAGGTTTGCAAGTTTTAGCAGTGTATGGCGGAACTTCTATTGGCTTGCAAATTAAAGATTTAAAAAGAGGGGTGCAAGTGGTGGTCGCAACCCCAGGCAGATTAATTGATTTGATCGAAAGGAAAGCGATTAATTTAGAAAAGATACAATATGTGGTATTGGATGAAGCAGATGAAATGTTAAACATGGGATTCCAGGATGACATTGAATTTATCTTAAAAAATACACCGAACAGAGAAAGTATTTGGTTGTTTAGTGCAACTATGCCAACTGAAATCAGAAAAGTAAGTAAGCGTTACATGAAGGAACCAGTGGAAGTAACCATTGGAAAAGTAAATGCCACAAATAAAAGCATTGATCACCAGTATTACTTAACATCAGCGCAACACCGCTATGAGACTTTAAAAAGAATCATTGATTTTAATCCTGGTATTTATGGGATTATTTTTACCCGTACCAAAGCGGATGCACAGGAAGTAGCACAAAGATTAACGCGCGAAGGTTATGATATTGATGCCATCCATGGTGATTTAACGCAACAACAACGTGATCGCGTAATGGGTCAGTTTAGAGAAAAAAGTTTGCAATTATTAATAGCAACAGATGTGGCTGCGCGTGGTATTGATGTAAAAGGAATTACGCATGTCATCAATTTTGAGTTACCTGATGATGTGGAAGTTTATACACACCGAAGTGGTCGTACCGGTCGTGCGGGTAGTCAAGGAATTTGTATATCTATCGTGCATGCACGTGAATCTTATCGTTTGCGTCAAATTGAAAATATCAACAAATGTACCTTCCATAAATTGGATATTCCAAGTGGTAAGGATGTATGTCGTAAGCAATTTTTCCATGTGATGGATAAGTTAATGTCAACGGATGTGAGTCATGGTGATTATGAAACATATGTTCCAATGTTGGCAGAAAAATTTGCAGACATGACTAAGGAAGAAATTTTAAAGCGTGTCGCTGCTTTGGAATTTAATCGTTTCTTAAGTTATTATGAAAATGCACAGGATTTAAATATTCGTACCGCAGATAAAGGACGTCGTGAACCAATGCAACAACAGGATCGTAATCGTGATAGAGGGCGTCAAGAATTTGGCGGTGCTGATCGTAGTCGCACAAGAAGCAATGATCGTGGAATGGAGCGCAGTTCATCGGATCGCAGTTCATCAGATCGTGGAAGTCGTGGTGCGGAAAGAGGCGCCAGCGGATACACGCGTTTATTTGTGAACCTAGGTACTAAGGATGGTTTTTATAAAGCCAGCTTTCTACAATTTATATTAGACATGAGTGATTTGAGAAAAGAAGCTTTAGGAAAAATTGACATGCGCGATATGAATAGCTGGGTGGAGATTGAATCAGGTGCTGCAAAACAAATGATCAATGCAGTAGATGGTAAAAATTATAAAGGCCGTCGTATTAGAATGAATGATGCAGACAGTGGTGGTCCAAAAGGATTCAGCAAAAAAGAAGGTCAATAAAAAAGATATTGGCTAAAGGTTGTAAATAAAATAAATATTTAAATATTAAAATTGGAAAAAATGGGAGACTTAACTGAACAACAACAAAAAGTAAGCATTTTATTAAAAAAATCACCTTTGATTATATCAGGTCCTTGCAGTGCAGAAACTGAGGAGCAAGTGATGCAAACTGCTATCCGATTGGCAGCCACTGGTAAAGTGGATATTATGCGTGCAGGTATTTGGAAGCCAAGAACGCGTCCGGGAAGTTTTGAAGGTATTGGCACCAAGGGTTTGCCTTGGATGCAACAAGCCAAAAAAGAAACTGGACTTCCAGTAGCGATTGAAGTGGCTACAGCGAAACAAGTGGAAGATGCATTGCATTTTGATGTTGATGTTTTATGGGTAGGTGCTCGGACAACCGTTAATCCTTTTAGTGTGCAAGAAATTGCAGACGCATTAAAAGGGGTAAAAGTTCCAGTTTTAATTAAAAATCCAATCAATCCTGATTTAGAATTATGGATTGGTGGGATGGAACGTATCGCAAAAGCAGGCATCGAGGATTTGGGTTTAATACATCGTGGATTTAGCTCTTATGGCAATACGGAATTCCGAAATGCACCTATGTGGCATTTGGCCATTGAAATGAAACGTCGTTACCCAGGTATTCCAATGATCAATGATCCTTCACATATTTGTGGTCGTCGTGATATTTTACAAGAAGTAGCGCAACAAGCAATGGACTTGGATTTTGATGGTTTAATTATTGAATCACATATTGATCCAGACAATGCATGGAGCGATGCCAAACAACAAATTACACCAGAAGTGTTGAAAGAGATGTTGGAAGCAATTCGTTGGAGAAAGGAAGATGTAGCTTCTGCTGAATATCATGCAGCACTTGAAAAATTACGTCAACAAATTAACCAATTGGATGATGAGTTGTTGCAAGTTTTATCAACCCGTATGAAGGTGGCTGAAAAAATTGGCGAATATAAAAAGAACAATGATATTACTATTTTGCAAACCAATCGTTGGAATGAAATTTTAGAGCGTGCGGTAGGTAAAGGAAATAAAATTGGCTTAAGCGAGGATTTTATTACCAAGTATATGGATGCCGTTCACATGGAAAGTATTCAGCACCAAAATAAAGTAATGAATAAATAACTTTGGAACCCTATAAAGGCATGTACTTTTAATGATTCATGGTACAATGGCTTTATTTAAATTAGTAATCCTTAATCAAATACATGAAAAACTGGAAAGTTAAATTAACTACAAGTACAGTGTCATTTATATTAGATGGCAGGTTTCAAGCTGTTGAAAAATTGGTCAACAAGGCAAATGCATTTTACATCACTGATGAAAATGTGTATGCTTTGCATCAAAATAAATTCAAGGGTAAAAAAACGATTATCATTCCAGCAGGGGAGGAACACAAACAGCAAGCCACTGTCAATTTTATTATTGAAGCCCTAATTAACTTAGGTGCAACGCGTGAAGCGGTGCTAATAGGCGTGGGTGGTGGTGTGGTGACCGATATGGTCGGCTATGCTGCAAGTATATATATGCGTGGGGTATCATTTGGTTTTGTACCTACTACTATCTTGGCCATGGTGGATGCCAGTATTGGCGGCAAAAATGGTATCGATGTTGGCTTGTATAAAAATATGGTTGGACTCATAAAGCAACCTTCCTTTTTATTATACGATTTTGATTTTTTGAAAACATTATCCCATCATCAATGGGAAAATGGGTTTGCTGAGATTATTAAACATGCAGCCATCAAGGATGCGAAGATGATGAAGCAATTGGCGATACATGACTTGTCTTTTTATCAAAAAAATAAAAAAGAATTAATTGCCTTGGTAGAAAAAAATGTAAAAATTAAAATGACCGTGGTGCAAAAGGATGAGTTTGAAAAAGGCGACCGTAAATTGCTCAATTTTGGACACACTATTGGACACGCCATTGAAAATGAACATGCATTATTACATGGGCATGCAATTAGTATTGGAATGGTGTATGCTGCAAAAATATCTCAAGTATTGCAAGGTTTTACGGACACAGGTATTTTAATCGAAACTTTAAAAAAGTATGGATTACCTATCAGTATGCATTTTGATATTACACATGCGATGGACCTAATGCAAAAGGATAAGAAAAAGGCAAGCAAAGGAATGCAGTATGTGTTATTGAATAAATTAGGAAATGCGGTGTATGAAACGATTCCTATGAAATCATTAGAAAAATTAATAAAGTTGTATTCTTAAGATGCGTGTTATAGTATATCCATCAAAATTATTAGGTGAGCAAATAGCACCAGCAAGCAAAAGTAGTATGCAAAGAGCATGTGCTGCTGCTTTGTTGCATAAGGGTAAAACAATTATACATAATCCTGGCCATTCAAATGATGATTTGGCTGCAATGGATGTCATTCAAAAACTAGGCGCTGTTGTTGCAATAAATAAAGAGGGGAATAATGAAATAAATAATGCAACTGTCACTGTGACTTCAAATGGGGTGAACCCAGTGGGGCCCGAAATGAATTGTGGTGAAAGTGGCCTAGGCATTCGGATGTTTACCCCTATAGCGGCATTGAGTAACCAAACCATCAGTATTGAAGGGAAGGGAAGTTTGGTGAAAAGACCAATGCATTTTTTTGATGAAATATTTCCTTCCTTAGGTGTTGCAATACAATCGCAAAAAGGATTTTTACCTATTGAAATAAAAGGGCCTTTACAACCAGCAAACATAACAGTGGATGGCTCCTTGAGTTCACAATTTTTAACCGGTTTATTAATGGCGTATGCGGCTACTGAAGTATATGATACAGAAATTAAGGTGTTGGATTTAAAAAGCAAACCTTATATCGATTTAACCTTAGCGGTATTAAATGAATTTGGTTGGAATGTAAAACATACTAACTACGAAAGTTTTAAATTTTATGATCATTCACCGTTAAAACCATTGATTGAATATACTGTTGAAGGTGATTGGAGTGGTGCTGCTTTTTTATTAGTGGCTGGTGCGATAGCGGGTCCGATTAAAGTGAAAGGCTTACAACTTGATTCAACACAGGCGGATAAAAAAATCATTAGTGCTTTAATAAGCGCCAACGCAAGTATCAGGATTGAAGTGGATGGCATCATTTTAGGACCTAATAAAAATATGGAAAATGAGGCGCAAGAAAAATTGAATGCATTTCATTTTGATGCAACAGATTGTCCTGATTTATTTCCACCCTTGGTTGCATTAGCATGTTATTGTAATGGCGTTAGTGAAATAAAAGGCGTAAATCGCTTAGCGCATAAAGAAAGTGATCGCGGACTCACTTTGCAAGCGGAATTTGCAAACATGGGTGTAAATATTATTTTAGCGGGTGATGTCATGCAAATACATGGCGGAACTGAAATTAAATCAGCAGTTGTATTTTCGCAACATGATCATCGTATCGCGATGGCAACTGCAGTAGCGGCCTTAGGGGCTAATGGACCTGTTGAAATAACCGAAGCAGAGGCCATCAATAAATCCTATACTGATTTCTTTATGGATTTGCAGCAATTGGGCGCAAAAGTGGATATTGAATAAATTTCTTATCTTGTAATATTGAACTTTGTAACATGAACAAATTTGGAACCTTATTTAGTGTACAGATATTTGGAGAATCACATGGGGCATGTGTAGGTGTAACTATTGATGGATGTCCTGCAGGATTGCCATTAATAGCGGCTGATTTTACAGAAGATATGGAGCGCCGTAAAGGGGGCAAGCAAAAAGGAACGACACCAAGACAAGAGGACGATATACCTATTTTTAAAACTGGACTTTTTAATGACATGACTACTGGTGCGCCACTCATGATGTTGTTTGAAAATAACAATACACGTAGTGGTGATTATGAAAAGCAAAGAGCAGTTCCAAGACCAGGCCATGCTGATTTTACAGCACATCATAAGTTTGGTGGTTTTGAAGATTATAGAGGTGGCGGTCATTTTAGTGGTAGACTTACTGCAGCTTTAGTGGGTGCAGGGGTGGTCGCTAAAAAAATATTAAATGGGATGGAAGTAAAAGCGACCATCAAAAGTATCGGTGGCGAAACTGATTTAGATAAAGGCTTACAAAATGCGATTAACAACAAAGATAGTGTTGGTGGAATTGTGGAATGTGTTGTGACAGGCTTACCCATTGGATTAGGGGAGCATTTTTTTAATTCAGTAGAATCTTTAATAAGCCATGCGGTATTTGCGATACCTGCCATCAGAGGAATTGAATTTGGTACCGGCTTCGCAGCTGCAAACATGTTTGGGATTGAACACAATGATGCGATCATAGATGCTACTGGAAAAACGAAAACAAATAATGCAGGTGGGGTTGTAGGAGGATACACGAATGGCAATGATTTGGTTTTTAGGATTGCTGTAAAACCTACTTCTTCCACACCCAAAGAACAAATTACATTGAATTGGGAAACCAATGAGCAAGAAAATTTTTCTGTAAAAGGAAGACACGATTTATGTATAGCACTTAGGGTACCGGTTGTCTTGGAAGCCGTTACTGCTATGGTACTTGCAGATTTAATGATAATAGATCAAAAAATTCCAAGAATCATTAAAAATTAAAATTATGGAAAGCGAATTTATATACCATGTAACCACACAAAAGGAGTGGGAACAAGCCTTATTGGAAAAAGAATATTTGCCATTGGGATATGAAAAGGATGGATTTATTCATTGTTCTATTGAGCGTCAAGTCACAGGGGTATTAGATCGGTTTTACAAAGGCCAATCTGGATTGGTAAAACTTAAAATAGAAAAAGCCAAAGTACAAAGACCCGTTTTATTTGAACTAGCTCACGATATGAATGAATTATTTCCGCATATTTATGGATCTCTTAATATAGATTCAGTGGTGGAAGTGATCACATTGTAATTAGCAATGCAGTCATTTAATTTTATAAAAATCGCAGTGGGTTGCATCTTTTTGATGTTGCAATCTCCCGCCGATCTGGGTGCACAACAAATTTATCCCAATACTTTAACCAACGCCAACTATTTGGATAGTGGCAATATAAAACGCTATAAAAAATGGATTGACACTTCTCGTATTCAAATTGAACTCAATCGGATTACAGGAATTGCAAGTTTTTATGGTAAAGGCTTTAATGGGACTTTGACCTCCACTGGTGAAGTATTTAGTAATAAAAAGTTGACCGCAGCCTGTAATTTATTCAAGTTAAATACTATTGTACGCGTTACAAATTTACGTACAGGAGCCAATATAATGGTAAGGATAAATGATCGCATGCATCCTAAAATGCTACAAAAAGGGAGAATCATAGACTTAAGTCAAGCTGCGTCTAATAAATTGATTACCAACGGAAAAGGAATCGTAAAAGTGGCCATTGAGGCCATAGGTTATTCGAAATCTACGCCGAAATCCTAGGAAATAACTTAACTATAAATTATTTCAATATTTCATCTTTTAGAACTAAATTTGTGGAAATATTAACTATTTAATACCATGAAAAAAATACTATTTTCTCTAGTCATCTTAACTTTTGCGGGTAATGTTGCTGCGCAAACAGATGCGAATGTGAAAAAACCATCTATTGCCTTAAAAGTTTCTGCCTTTGATTTTACAACTGCAAGAGCAATTCAAGTGAATTCGCTAGGCACAGTTTTAAATAATAAGTCTTGGGAAAAATTGAGTAATTCAACAAAAAGTATTGGTGTTCAATATTTTAAAGGAATTAGACCAAAAATAGATTTTATGGTAAATTTGGATTTGGCTTCATTGTCCTATCCTTTTTATGCTTCTTCAATGATCAAAAATGCTAGGGGTACTGCTAGCGGCGCTACTACAAAAGGATTTTATGCTGCTGCTGATGCAGGCCTTAATTTTAAAATGTTGTCTGACGATCATAAAGTGGTACCTTATATATCTGCTAGTATTGGAGTAGGTAAATTTGCTTCAAACTATATGGCTTATGCGCCGGTAGGAGCTGGTATTCAAATTAAAGCGAATAATGGTTCATTTGTAAATATCTTGAGTACTTTCAGAGCTGAAATGTCATCATTAACAAAAACGCATTTCAACCATGGTGTTAGTTATTCAATGCCATTGAAATTAAAGGAAAAGAAACCAGTGGTTTTACCTCCTCCACCGCCACCACCAGCTGATACTGATAATGATGGCGTAATTGATGCGAATGACAAATGTCCAACTGTTTCAGGTTTGGCTAAGTATGCAGGATGTCCAATTCCAGATACAGATAAAGATGGTGTGAATGATGAGCAAGATAAATGTCCAACTGTTGCAGGTTTGGCTAAATATGCAGGATGTCCAATTCCAGATACAGATAAGGACGGCATCAATGATGAACAAGATAAATGTCCAACTGTTGCTGGTTTAAGTCGTTATAATGGATGTCCAATTCCAGATACAGATAAAGATGGTGTCAACGATGAAGTGGATGCTTGTCCAACTGAGGCTGGAATTAGTGCAAACAATGGTTGTCCTGATGTGCAACCAATTTTAACACAAGCAGCTTCGAATTTGAAATTTGCAACTGGTAAATCTTACCTTTCTATTAAGCAATTAGCTAATCTAGATGCAGTGGTTGCAGTTCTTGCAAAATATTCAAATGTGAGTCTTGCTATTGGTGGTCATACTGATAACACTGGTGCTGAGAAATTAAATTCTAAGTTATCTACTAATAGAGCAACTGTTGTAGCTAAATATTTAATTAAGAAAGGAGTTGATGCTAAGCGTATCACTACAAGTGGTTTTGGCTATGCAAATCCAGCGGCTGATAATAAAACCAAAGAAGGCAGAGCTCAGAATAGAAGATCTGAATTAACTGCGGTTTACAACTAATTGAATTAGGAAAACCTTCCGATATAAAAAAAGATGCCCTCGAATTTCGGGGGCATCTTTTTTTATGAAGTTATTTCAGGTTTTACTATATAAAACTAGTTTGGATCTATGTCAATGACAATTTGCACCGATTTGTAGCGTGGGTGAACTTGTATCAATCTTATAAAATGAAGCAACTGTTGCTTGGCTAGTTTAAGCTGTTGGGGTTGTTTTGAAATTTTGATGGATAATTCCCAAATGTATTTATTGCGTACCCTATTGATATTGGGTTGTGCGGGGCCTAATACTGTTTTTTGTATAGCTGGCCCTAAGGATTGGAAAAAATGTAATGCAGCTTCTTCGGCGATATTGTTTTCTGGATGTTTAAAGAGGATGCTCATTAAACGACTAAATGGAGGATAAGCAAAGTGTTTTCTATTTTGAATTTCGAATGCATAAAATGCAAAGTAGTCATGGTCCTTTACATATTGTACAATGGGGTGTTGTGTTTGGCTTACTTGTATAATAACTTTTCCATAGTCGTTTTTTCGTCCAGCCCTGCCACTCACTTGCTCCATCATTTGAAAGGCACGTTCATTCACACGGTAATGATTAAAGTTGAGCAAGCTATCTGCATCCACGATGCCCACTAAATCTACATTCTCAAAATCAAGTCCTTTTACTACCATTTGTGTACCTACTAAAATGTCAATTTGTTTTTGTTCAAATTGTTGAATTAAATGATCATGCTCGTTTTTCCCTTTTACATTATCGTAGTCCATTCTTGCAACATGAACACCCGGTAAGGATAGGGTTAATTTTTCTTCAATTTGTTCTGTTCCAAAACTTTTTTGTTTGAAACTGTTTTTCCCACAGGCCTCACATGTATGTACAATAGGATATCCAGTGCCACAATAGTGGCAGGAAAGCATATTTTTTGCTTTGTGATAAGTGAGTGTAACATCACAGTGTTTGCAATGGGGGATCCAGCCACAGGTTTCACAAATAAAATAAGGAGCGTATCCTCTTCGATTTTGAAATAAAATAACTTGCTTTTTATTTTCAATTGTTTTTTTAATTGCTGCTAATAGTACAGGCGTTAAAATAGCGCTATTGGCTGGCTGCTTTTTGGTATCTACCAATTCAATTTTGGGCAAACTTGCCTGACTGAATCTTTCATTTAAGTAGGTATAACCAAATTTTTTATTTTTTGCATTATAAAATGTTTCCACTGAGGGCGTTGCTGATCCTAATACCACTTTTGCATTTAATTGATTTGCATAATAAATAGCGGTATCCCTTGCTTGGTATCTTGGGGCTGGTTCCTGCTGCTTATATGATGGGTCGTGTTCCTCATCAATAATAATGAGTGATAAGTTTTTATAAGGTAAAAACAAGGCTGATCTAGCACCTAGCACAATTTTAATTTCACCCGATTTAACCTTATTCCATATCTCAACACGTTCATTGGGGTTAAATTTTGAATGATAAATGGCGACACTGGCTCCAAAGTATTGCTTTAGCCTCCGAATCATTTGCGCAGTGAGGGCAATTTCTGGAAGCATATATAATGCCTGCTTACCCTGTTTGATTACCTCATTAATGAGCGATACATAAATCTGTGTTTTTCCACTTCCTGTGATCCCATGTAATAAACTTACATTTTGGGTTTCAAGCTGTGTTTGAATATCTTGTAAGGCATTCGTTTGTGATGGGGTAAGCGCATGAAAATGAACATCCCCATTTGTATGATCTACTGCTAATCGGTCCACTTTTCTTTTTTCAGTGACCAAAACTCCTTTTTCAATTAATGCTTTTAGTTGTGCATGTGAAGCATTCGCTTTTGCTAAAATTGCTTTTTGGGATACTTCACCTTCTGTTTTTTGGAAATGTAAAAAAGCCAATAATAAATCCAGTTGCTTTGGGGCTCTTGACCAACTATTTAATAATTTTTCTAATGCTGATTCATCACGATAATCCAGGTGAAGTGTAATGTATATTTCTGATTTAATGGTGAATTTGTCTCGCATGGTTTCCTGTACAACACAAATTCCTTTTTGAATCAGCTTATTTACAACAGGGTAGACCGATTTTTTATTTAATAGTTTTTGAATTTCAATTAAGCTTAACTCTTTTTTTATTTCAAGGGCTTCACTAATGATGTATTCTGAATCACTTAAGTTTTTTATATCAATATTTGCATCTTCTTGTAAAATAAAGATACTTTCGCTTGAAATTTTTAGGTGGCTTGGAATAGCTGCCTGCATTACTTCGCCTTCGGAACACATATAATATTCGGCCATCCATTCCCATAGCTTTAGTTGGTGTTCGTAAACGATTGGTTCCTCGTCTAAAATAGCAATAATGGGTTTTGGATCAAAGCCATCTGGTTTTACATTGCTAATTTTTTTAATGATACCCGCATATCTTTTGTTAGCACCTAACATGACCTCTACGCGCATACCTATCATAACATCTGACTCCATCGATGGAGGTATCATCCAAGTGTAGTTTTTTGGAAGCGCTAAGGGTATGATAATTTCTGCGTACATAAGGGTCGATTACAAAAATACGCTATGCAGGTGGATAGTTTCTATATCTTCTTAAGCCTTGGTCCATTAAATTATACACTTTTTGTTTCAATTCCTCCGCTTGATCCAAGTCGTATTCTTCTACTTGTATGGTTTCTAAATAAACCACTCTGCTGATGCCTGGGGTAAGGGTTAAAATACTATTGAAATGCATCCTTTCAACGGTATCCACTAATAAAACTGGTTGAATGGGGATTTTTAATTCAATCGCTAATTTAAAGGCGCCACTAAAAAATGATTTTAATGGATATTGGTCGGTCATGCTAAATGTTCCTTCTGGGAAAATGAATATGGAGGTTTTGTTTAATAAGGCTTTTTTTAAATTGCGTAAACTTTCCGCTCTTTTATCGGGGTTGCTTCGGTCAACCATGATAACGGCTTCTCGATAAATCCATCCGAAGATGGGAATTTTTGAAGATTCAAATTTGGCCAAGGGTTTAATAGGTTGGTGTTTTAATTGAACAATGGGGGGAATATCCATGTAAGAATTATGGTTTCCAACAAAAATATGTGCTTGGTTAAATTGGTGGGGTGCTTCATATATTTCTTGGTGCCTTACCCCTAAGAAAAAGTACAAGATTTTGGACCAGTACCTGCATATTTTATAAATCCTATCACTCAATTTTTCCCTTCCAAAAGGGAGTACTAATGCCATAGCTATGACCGATAATATGGTCAATAGGGCAAAAATAAGTATAGCGTAAAAACAGTAAATGAGCTGAAGGAGACGAGTGGCTTTTTTCATTGGTGCCACTAATATAATAAAAAAGGCCCGAATAGAAATTCAGGCCGTACGATTGCTTGCTTAAAATCCAAAAAAACTAAAATTTGTATACTGCAGCTATAATAAAACTGGTATTACTGCCAGTTGGCTTGTTATCATTGTTAAAGTATAAATTATCTTTTGCATTATCCAATCTAAGCTCTGGGATGATGGTTAATTTTTTTATTTTATAATTCATAGATAAAGTATTTGCGAAAATGGATGTGCCAAATGCGCCTGCAGATAATCCACTTTTATCATCAAATAGTTCAGATCTTAATGTGAATCCAATTGCACTTGTTGGGTCATAGTTTACATATAAAGCGTTGCTTTTCCAGTTGGAACTTTTGCCATCTTTAGCACTATAAATGGTACCATCATAATTAATTGCAAATTGACTTGATAGTGTATTGTTAATCACAAGGTCAATTTGAGAAAAGCGAGTGCTGCCTCCTGTATTTCCACCTTGGTAGTTGGCGTAAATAGTAGTTTTATCTTCAAATAACTTGGTGCTAAATTGTGCAATTAAAACTTTTGATGCCGAAGGCGTTGTAACATAGTCAGTCGGATTGGCAATACCAATCATGAAACTTGATTTACCTGATAATGCATATTCTGCTTTAACTCCAGTATGGAAAAATGGGCCATAGGAAAAGCCATAGGACATACTATAGTTTCTATTCAATGGGGCATCTAGTAATTCATAGCCGACATGCGTAGCCCATTTACCTGCGCTTATTTTAAGTTTATCGGTAAGGGTATAAGACATATATGCTTGTTTTAAATAAGCCAAAAAGCCATTGTCATTATATGAAAATTCTTCTGCTCTTTTACCTACACCAAGGTCAACAGTAGCGGCAAATTTTCCTATACTTTGATCTACTTTTAAGCTAGCCATACCTAGGGCTAATTTTTTATTTGAATTGGTAAAACTTGTCAAGTTATTCGTAATCCCTGAAGGAGCTGAAAAGCTATTTCTGAAATAAGCATCAACAGACCCACTTGTAGTGATGCTGTATTTAGGTGCAGTTGAATCCTTTTGAGCGAAACTTGTATTAATTATTGAAAACAGGAGTGCTAGTAACGAAATTTTTTTTAACATTGTAATAGATTTTAATTTTGATGGGTACAGCAGATGGGCTTTTCTCAGAAGCTGATCACCGCTGTACCTGTTTTTGTTTATGATTTTGAAGGATTTCTGCCATATTTTTCATCGTGTTGTGAAGCGTCCAATCCTAATTCTTCATCTTCTTCAGTTACACGCAAAGGCATAATAATAGCGATGAATTTAAATATCACAAAGGAGACAGAAAAACTATACGCAACTACAATCAACATTGCTTTTAATTGTACCAAGAAAAAGGCTGGATTACCATAAAATAAACCATCATTTCCTCCAGCATTTACACCTTTTGAAGCAAAAATACCGGTCATTAACATACCTACCATTCCACCAATACCATGACAAGGAAATACATCTAAAGTGTCATCCACTCTTGATAATTTAAATGCATGACTTGCTACATTTGAAACAATAGCAGCGACCATGCCAATAAAAATACTTTGTGGAATACCAACAAATCCGGCAGCGGGTGTTATTGCAACTAGTCCAACTACAGCACCAATACAAAATCCTAGTACCGATGGTTTTTTACCTTTTAGTACATCAAAAAACATCCAGGCCAACCCTGCCGCAGCAGCAGCAGTGTTGGTCGTTGCAAATGCATTAATAGATAGGGCATTGGCACCTAATGCAGATCCTGCATTAAATCCAAACCAACCAAACCAAAGTAAGCCTGTTCCAATTAGTACATAAGGGATATTCGCCGGGGGAATTTCTTGTTGTTCTAGTTTTGAGCGACGAGATTTTAATACAATTGCACCGGCTAAGGCTGCACAGCCAGCACTAATATGAACTACTGTTCCGCCGGCAAAATCAAGCGCACCCATTTTAAATAAAAATCCTTGTGGGTGCCATGACCAATGCGCTAAAGGTGCATATACGAGTATAATAAATAAAACTATAAATAAAATGTATGCAGTAAACTTGATTCTTTCTGCAACTGCACCTACTACCAATCCTGGAGTGATGATGGCAAACATCAATTGGAATAGTGCAAACAATAATAAAGGAATGGTCATAGCGGAACCCCCTTGTAAAGTGGGTGCACCATCCACAACACCTTTAAAAAATAAATGCGTCATTGGATTTCCAATAATACCATTCAAACTTTCTCCAAAACTTAAACTATAACCAAAGCTGATCCAAATGACAGATACAATACCTGCAGACACCATACTTTTAATCATGGTAGAGATAATGTTTTTACGATGCACCATACCGCCGTAAAAAAAGGCGAGACCTGGTGTCATAATGAACACTAGGGCGGTGGCTACTAAAATCCATGCAATATCTGCCGCGCTGTATTCGCCTGCATAACTTGGAAGTTGTGGGACAAACAAGGCTAATACTGCAACGATCAGTAATAGAACGAAGGGAGCAAATTTTTGTACTACTGGGTTTTTCATTTGTTGTTGATTTAGTATTAAGAAAAATTATATATGTTTTTTATAGAGTAAAACTAATAAAAAATGTATTAAATATTTTCAGATACTTATATATAATTAAATGTAATACAAATGTAAAGTATCTAAATATTGGCTAATAGTCAATGTGCTATTATTTTATTATAAAATATTTTAATTTATATAAAAAAATTAATGTGGAAAAAAAGTTGAATAAATTCGGTTAAAAACAAAAAATGCGCAAAAAAATAGGGCTAAACATAATATTTAGCCCTATTCAGTAAAATTTATATGAATTGGGTTAGCTTGATTGAACGAATAAGCTAGCATCTTTTGAAGCTAATAAAGTGGAGCCTGTTAAAAATATATCCACTTGACGCGCGCATTCGCGCCCCTCGCTAATTGCCCAAACGACTAATGATTGTCCACGACGCATATCACCCGCGGTGAAAACCTTGGCAATATTTGTTTTATAGGTTTGTTCTGATGCCTTTACATTTCCTCTTTCATCTAACGCAACATCAAGCTCGTCGATGATACCAGCAGGGTCAGCATGCAAAAATCCCATGGCTAATAAAGCTAATTCACAAGGAATTTCTCTAATGCTTCCTTCCTTTTCAGTGAATTTTGAAGGTTTGCCATCTGGACTGCTCGTCCATGCTAGGTCTACAATTTGTAACCCTTTTAAATTGCCATTTTCATCACCAATAAATGCTTTTGTAGCAACACCCCAAATTCTATCTGAGCCTTCCTCGTGAGAACTAGTCGTTTTTAATAACATAGGGTAGGTAGGCCATGGCATATATTCTTCTCTTTCTTCTGGCGGTTTTGGTAGTAATTCAAACTGTGTAATTGATTTTGCATCATGTCTATTAGAAGTACCTACACAATCACTTCCGGTATCTCCTCCTCCAATCACCACCACATTTTTTTTAGTTGCTTTAATATCTTGCTCTTCAAGGATAATATTGCTGACTCTTTTGTTTTGTTGTTTTAAAAATTCCATAGCGTAATGCACGCCCTTTAAATCGCGACCAGGAATGGTTAAATCTCTCGGGATGGTTGATCCGCCTGCCAACACCACTGCATGATAATCACGCATGATATCATTAACTCTTACATTCACACCTACATTGGCATTGCATATAAATTGAATGCCTTCTTCTTCTAAAACGGCAATGCGTCTTTCCACAACCGTTTTTTCTAATTTAAAATCAGGGATGCCAAATCTTAGTAAGCCGCCTGGCTTTGGATCTCTTTCAAACACGGTGACTTCATGTCCAGCATAATTTAATTGTGCAGCAGTGGCTAAACCTGCAGGTCCTGATCCAATGACTGCTACTTTTTTTCCTGTTCTTAGTGTTGGTTTGCGCGGTGCTACAAACCCTTTTTCAAATGCAATTTCTATGATGTGTTTTTCAATTTCTTCAATAGTAACTGCGGGTTGATTAATGCCTAAAACACAAGCACTTTCACAAGGTGCAGGGCATATGCGTCCTGTAAATTCTGGAAAATTATTGGTAGAGATTAATATTTCATAAGCATCCTTCCATTCTTTTCGATATACTGCATCATTGAATTCAGGAATAATATTTCCTAAAGGGCACCCATTATGACAAAAGGGTACACCGCAATTCATACAACGTGCTGATTGTTCATTTAGTTTTTGATCGGGTAATAAATCCACGAATTCTTTATAATTCTTTTTCCTTTCTGTTGCTGGCAGTTTGGATGGAAGTTCCCTTGTAAATTCTTTAAATCCTGTTGGCTTGCCCATATGCTTTATTCAAGTAATTAAGTCAATGAATGTTTTTGATGATGATTATTTTGAAGCGACTGCTTTTTGTTTTTTCAATTGCAATACTTTTTTATAATCACGCGGAAATACTTTTATAAATTGCTTTAATTGGTTTTCAAAATCAGCTAAAATAAATTTTGCAACGGAACTATCAGTTTTGTCGAAATGTTGTTGGAGTAAATTTTGTAAAACTGGAATATCATCGCTAGTTACAGGATCTAAATCAACCATTTCCGCATTGCACATCGCAGCAAAATTATTTTGAACATTATATATATATGCAATACCGCCACTCATACCTGCGGCAAAGTTTCGACCGGTAGGTCCAAGGATAACCGCAGTGCCACCAGTCATATATTCACAACCATGATCACCTACGCCTTCGACCACCACTTGCGCGCCTGAATTTCGCACAGCAAATCGTTCACCTGCTTTACCTCTAATAAAGGCAATCCCACTGGTAGCGCCATATAAGGCAACATTACCAATGATGATATTTTCTTCAGGAACAAAGGTTGCTTTTTTATCTGGATATACTATTAATTGCGCACCACTCAGTCCTTTGCCAA
>Ga0209355_1000237_pt1 | contig 33840 bp, 32 predicted proteins | sample LauGreSBDMM110SN_3_FD_187563 | JGI IMG/M metagenome (GOLD analysis project Ga0209355, IMG submission 187563) | Freshwater lake microbial communities from Lake Michigan, USA - Sp13.BD.MM110.SN (SPAdes) (version 2) | ecosystem: Environmental > Aquatic > Freshwater > Lake | place: Lake Michigan... | reverse complement strand
GCGTGTTCTTCGAGTACGATGGGGATAAATTGTATGCTGTGCTACGCAACAGTGTGACTCAGCTACCCGGTGCGGTAACCGTCAACTTCAATAGCTCCCTCGTAGTAGGTGAATTCACAAAGTTCAACAGCCAGCTACAAGCCGGCAACTACATAGTCATTCGTGGGATGTCGTACCGCGTTGCGTTCATAGAGCCCAATTCGGACACGCGACTCTACATTCAACCTCCGTACCGTGGCATTTCAGGGACAGGTGTGATCGTGTCCAAGACCATTGAGCGTAAATATAGCTCATCCTCGTGGTCCGTCGACAAATGCGATGGCACAGGGCCAACCGGATACATCCTTGATGTCACACGTATACAAATGGTGTTCATTGATTATGCGTGGTACGGTGGCGGAAAGGTGCGCTATGGTTTCCGCATGAAGGACGGCGCAATCGCCTATTGCCATGAGATCGTGAACAACAACATGTTGTACGAGTCGTACATGCGTTCCGGTAACTTGCCGGGTCGCTTCGAGGTAGCCACTGGAGACTCACCATCTTATGTGCCCGCGCTCATGCATTGGGGTACTTCGGTCATTATGGACGGGCGCTTCGATGATGACCGCGCGTATCTCTTCACTGCAGCCGGCGCGGCCATTCAGTATCTCGGGGCAGCTCAAACTGTGACATTTAGCTACCGCACCGACAACACCTCTGTTTTTGTTGGGCGCTTCAGCGGTCAAAACTACTTTGATTACCAATCGTATTCGATATATGATCCGGCACAAGGAAAGACAGTCACAGCCTACCGTGTATTTTTGCGCATCGCCGATCAAGCGGGGGCAACTAATGCGGACAAGGCGATTGTTCTCAACAACACGCTAACGTATGTCAAGTCCGGAACGGTGTTGACGGGCTCGGGGGGGCTCCGTGTAGGCACAACCGTAATTGGAACACTTACCGTGACACAGGCCATTAGTGGAACTGCTGGTACAGGTGAAATAACCATGTATATTGACCGCAAGCCAAATTACACAGTGCCAAATACCAATACTGCCGTCTTTACAAATCAGCTTGTGTCCGGTGTGAGCATCACACTTTCATCCGATTTCCCTCCATCCTTCATTCCTTTAGTCAGTATTCGCCTTGCTCCATCCGTTGACAATGGTCGTCCGGGCGCGCTTGGCTCCCGTGAGATCATCAATCGCATGCAGTTGACTCTTGATTCCGTCGGCATTCTTACCACGCACGACGTGGAGATTAAGTTGCTTCTCAATTGTTATCCTTATAACAAAGTGTGGGAGCGAGTTCAACCACCGTCCCTCTCGCAACTTCTATTACACAAGAAAGGTGAGACCATATCAGGTGGTACACAATTCTTCAGCTTCCGTCTTTCCGGTGGCCAAACGGACTCAACAGGTAGACGTGGTACCAACAGCACGACCATTTCGTTGGCCGACCTTGCCACGCTTGGTAACAGCATCATCGGCGGGGATGACATCTTCCCCAACGGCCCTGATCTTCTCACGATTGGCGCAACGATCATTGACAGCTCATCCATATCAGCAACCTCCTCTGCGTCCATCACCGGCCGTATTACGTGGACCGAATCGCAAGCCTAGGGCCTCGATCACCAAAGCAAATACCCCCATTTCTTCTTTTTTCATTTCAAGAATTTTGAACGTAGTCCCTCGAACACTCGAGACACCTAATTCTCTAATAAAGATATAGAGAGGTCACGAGGAACATCACCATCCAAACACATGTCAGCGTCCATGTCCGAGTCCACGTTGGGCCCTGTAATTCTGGGCAAACAATTGCTAGATTTACTGAGCTCAGAAGATTCAAATGTGGCCACCTTTGGAAACACGTCCAACAACTTGATCCTACGCATTTACGACAGCAACCTCCCATACGGCCCCAAGAATTACGCACTTGGTCTCAACAAAAACAACCAAACACACACAACGCTTTACTTGAGCGCAAACACCGCCACCAACACCCGCATTGGCATTGGAACAACAATTGCAAACACAGTCATGGAAGTGACCGGAACGGATGCGCTCCTCATCCCAAAGGGCGACATCGGCCAGCGACCCGACCCAACGGTCACTAAAAAGGGCCACATTCGCTACAATACGGAACTTGATCTCTTCGAAGGATATGGCACGGGTGAGGCATGGGTCTCGTTCGGCGGTGTGAAAAACCGCGATCAATCAACAAAGATAGAGGCTGAACTTGTACCCGGTGCGCTTGACAACAACTTGCGCTTCATCACAAACAACAATGAAGCCATGCGCATCGTGGAATCCGGAAACATAGGCATTGGAACCACCATGGCCAAGGTCCGCCTCGAGATCAATAGCACGGATGCGATGCTCATTCCCCAAGGCACAACTTCACAACGCCCACCTGCGTCCGAGAAGGGCTACGTCCGCTATAACACCACCACAAGCCAGTTCGAGGGGTTCGGCGCAGGGAACACATGGGGCTCCCTTGGAGGCGTGAAGTCCACCGATCAAACCACATACATCAGCGCAGAATTAGCTGCGGGCACCAACGACAGCAACTTGCGATTCTACACGGGCGATGCACAACATATGATCATCACCCGTGCTGGCAACATTGGCATGGGAACAACGAGCCCCGTGACAAACGTACACATGATAGGTGACCTCACGGTCTCGGGAAGCATCCGTGCTGGTGACTACCTTAACCTGTTCGCATCCCAAGACACGTTCGACCGCATCACCATGGATGATATTGACCCAACAACACGCACACGCGCAATCACGACCAACGATCCGAACCCTCAAAATCGCATTTTATACTCATTCACATCCAAGGGAGGTCGATTCTTTGTGAATGCATCCATTCCGTACAAGAACTTGAGTTCTTTGATTGCCATCAATACAGTAAGCTGGGCCAACATTGGGATTTATAAGACATCGGCCGCGGCCTTTACGAACACGACACCTGCCGTACATCTGTCCCCCATGAGCATTCACACGGACGAGACGGAGACAATGACCCATTCGTTCAATTCGTTCGTGGAACACATTGACATCTCGGAGTACGTCGTCGCAATATCAGGCAAAGGCCACGTGCTCGAGTTTGGTGGAACCACATCAGATCACAACTTGTACATCATTCCCATGAAGTCGCTCGGTTACAATGAAACTTACACCACGCGCACTGCTATTCAGCTCAGCCCATTCCGTTTCACCGAGATGCTTGACACGCAAGCAGTTTCCACCTTCCAGCACGACATGACAGGCAACTTTATGGTGACGGGGAGCAACATTGACGTGTACATAAATGGTGTGAAGAAGAGACCCGTGTATCCTTACACCTACCCGGTTCCCCCTGAATACGATTTCACCTATTCATATAGTTATAACCAGCCTGCGAATACAACTTCTCTCAGCATCAACCTTCGCACGGCCATCTCGAGCGCCTTCTATGAGGCCGTCATTTGGCCAACGGCCGTATCAGAAGAGGTATATGCCTCGGGCTATTTCTACCAGAATGCAGCATGGATGGGTAATCTGATAGTTGATCGCGATGTGAACAATCCCCTCCGCGGTAATATTGGCATTGGCACGGCTCCGCAAGACCCATATGCTCTCGCTATCAAAGGCCTCGCAACTATCTCAGGGAACCTTGGGGTTGGCACCACACCCGCAGCATTCATGCTAAACGTTGAAGGCAATGGGCGCTTCGCCCAAAATGTCGGAATTGGCACCACACCCGCAGCATTCATGCTCCACGTAAACGGCAGCGGCCGCTTCGCCCAAAACGTCGGCATCGGCACGGCCATCGCAGGATCGCACATGTTACACGTCAACGGTGGCACATTCCGCGTGAGTACCCCCACGTCCACAGCGACTGCCATCCACACTGCCGAGTTTATCAACACCACCCATAACGCTACCACACCACAACTTCGTTTGGAGGCCACTGGTAACGTGGGCGTTGGAACTGCAACGGCCCTAGGGAAGCTCCACGTCATAGGCGATGTCTTCTCATCATCTTACGCAACCATTGGCAACCGCATTTCGCAACCCACCCTCGGTGCAACCCTCTACAACGCAGTCTACCAATGGGGGGCGGCAGGTACCCCACCAACCAACATTCCTACAAACGCATTTTATCGTGACCCAACATCGTACGAGGCCACGGTAATCCGGCAAGATAACAGCCAGCTCGGTTTGTACGGATTCAAGCCCGCGCTCATACTTTACAATGGAAATGGAACGAACAATACGACCGTCGGACTCGAGTTTGCAAGCTTGGACGCAACCTCGGGTGCAACAAACACATCAAGCGCGCTCGCCGGCATCATTTGTCACAAAGTTGGCAACACGGTAGGAAATATGTCCACCGGAACGATGACATTTTTCACAAAAAACAACGTAACTCGATCCGATGCCATTCACATAATTGAAAACGGCAATGTTGGGATCGGGACCTCATCCGTCAACTACAAGCTTCGCATTGAAGGTCTCACGGGAATCAATAACGATCTTATAGTGTCTGGTGATATCACGGGTTTTGGAAGCGTCTCCGACCAGCGTCTCAAGACGGATGTCACCTCCATTCCCATTGACAAGTCACTTGATAACATTTTAAGACTGCGCCCTGTTACATTCAAGTGGAATGAGAAAGTTTTCAACCCAAACAAGCAAGGATGTCCGGATGTTGGTCTAATTGCGCAAGAAGTGCGCGCAGTCATCCCCTTGGTAACGGAGAACATCAACTTTCCCTCTCAACCCACGGAGTTTCTTGGCATCCAGTACCCCAAGCTCATCCCCTACCTCATCGGTGCGGTCCAAGAGCTCTCTCACCAGATCCAAGTCCTCACCCACCGCGTGTCCGACTTGGAAAGCAAGTCTATCTAACCCATTACCATCTCCACTACCACGACATAAACATGTCACGCAGAAAATAATACATACGATGCGGATATGGTTTCTTCATCCCTACAACAAACATTCCCATACTCTTTAGATCTTGTGCTAATTAATCCATGGCCAACCTTCGCGACACGGCCGGGCCCGAGCTAGGGCTTCTTGAGCTTGAGCTTGAAAATTGTAACCTCCGTTTTGAGGCCGAACCTCGGCCTTGCTCTTGCGAGTTAGATTTTGATTTTGATACCGAAGGCGAAGGGCTTCCCATCATCATTCCCGTCATGCTTACCCTTTCGGATGACAAACTGAGGTCCCTCAAACATGGACGTTTCTCCATACGGATCTCATCGCTGAATTTCTCATACTCTATAATTTTTTCAAGCTCGGCAATGACACCGCTCTGCTCGTCGAGCAAAGGTCGAGTCATTGGGTCATCCACTATCATGCGATCCACGAGCTGGTCGAAATACGGGTTCTTCACGAATGCCCCAAGGTGCTCCATGAGACGTCCTAGCATGTAAACATCCACACGGTCCCATCCCGACTTGACCAATGATTTTGATTGATATTCAGGTGGGTAGTATACCACATGTTCCCCAACGGTAACAAGCGCATTGTCGTCCTCTACCATTCGATTCCTCGCCCCGCCCTCCGCAAAGTCTACATCTTTGACCATGTAGGCGATATCTATGATGCGCGCGATCCCGCCACCGTCGACAACGACATTTTCCCAATGAAGATCTTGATGGACCCAACCAAAGCATTGGATCCATCTCAACGCGTTGGCGAGTTGCAATGCAATCCACAAGGCCATCTTTTTGTCCTCAACGCTACTTCCTACGGCGGAGCGTTTGGACAACCATGCCTTTAACGTCTCGCCGGCATAAGGGTACAAAAGATACGGCCGCCGCATGCCCACGGCGCGCCTCTTGGACGGTGCGGATTGCACACCGGTCGCCGCCCGGGCCACCCCTGGGGTGATAACATCTTCCCCGTGCCCAATAGGCAAAACGATGAATCTCGATGTGAAATTTAGCACATCATCCCCATCGCTCGCCCCCTCGCCTCCCGCCGCGTCGCTTTGCCATTTTTGCCAAACCGCCATTTCTTCTTTAAATTCGCTCACACTCTTGAATGTTTTTTGAACAACCTTCTTACCAGTTTCGGGATCACTTCGCGATGATATGTAAGCGCCCGCTGTTTCTATATTTATAGACATTGCAAAGCCGTCTATAAGGTTAAATGATTTTTAATTGCATCTTCTATTGTAAGAAAGCCGAGAGACGGCATGGAAACGGATGGGGGATATGCTGACAGCTACGCAGGCGACTACGACTCAACGGACGACCCTGGACCGGGACCACAAGCCGGTGGTGCTTTCATCAACTCCGGGACCTATGGATGCGCATTTTCCCCGCCGCTCAAATGTAAGAAGAATACGTTCCATGCGTACCCGCGCGACAACGATACATTTGTTAGCAAGGTGATCGGCAAGGTGTTTTCAGATGCCAACGCGTTCTCCGCAGAACTCGCGGAAATCGAGCGCATCGACCGCTTCGACCCAAGTCACATTTTCACCGTGCCGTTCTTGGGAAACTGTAAGACTCATAAGAACAGTTTCAAGCCATCCGACGAAACGCCCAAGTGCCATCGCCATTTGACCCCCACACGCGCAATCTATAACCAGCTCATGTACGAATATGGAGGCTATGACCTCGCTACGCTTTACGAAAAGCCCGCCAATCAATCCATCGTAATAGACGACCTCGTGCGTGCCTGCTTGCCAATCCTTGAAGGAATATTGCGCATGCAAACTGCCGGCTATGCGCACGCGGACATCAAGCCCCCAAACATGCTCATCGACCCCACAGCGACCCAACAAACACTCAAACTCTATTTGATCGACTTTGGCCTCCTAACACCGCTCAAAGACTTGAAAATACAGTTTTTCCTACACGAGCACCACTACCCTTATTACCCACCAGAGTTCCGCATATTCAACAGCGTGCGCCGAGGTATCTATGAGCACCGGTCAATATTACAAATGTGCTTGGACAACTTTAGCTTTTTCCACACGGGAACCTTCATGCAATGGATCAACAAACGATGGCCACGGTACTTGCTCGAGTTGGACACAGCCGTTCTATTTCTCATCAAAATGCCCTTTCATCAACTCGTTCTAGACTTTGATGACGAGTATGCAAAAAAGGTTGACCTTTATGGCCTTGGAATGAGCATCGTAGAGATCATATTCCGACTTGAGACGACATTTCCAAACCATCTACATGTAAGCTCGTCTGCCTTCCTTGACCGGCTCCTCACTGAAGTTCTCTTTCCCATGATTCACCCAAACGTCTTTTACCGCATTACCGTCCAAGATGCGATTGACCGCATAAAAAAGATATTCCCATCACTATCCATGGCAAAAGCCCAGGCACATGCCCCGCCACGAGCCCACCCCATCAAACCCAAAAAGCCTGTGAAGAGCCATGCTATCAAAGACGGGCACACTGCTCTACCTAATAAGCCAAATGTACCATCGCCAGCCTCACCGGCTTCGCCGACACGCCCGGTATCTATTTCTAAGCAAGAGTGCGCAAAATTGAAAGTAAGTCAAATACGGGAAATGCTTGAAAAGCACCAACTGCCAAAATACGGCACAAAGCAAGTGATGTGCGAAAGACTTGTGGAAGTGCTCCAACACAAGTCTAAAGAGCACAATTCCGCAAAGAAAATTCTCAAGGAGGCCGTTAAGAAGGACAAAAAGAACCGCAAGCAAGGGTCAAAAGAGCCACTGCCAACACCGCCACCGGTCAACTCAACTCAACGGGCCATTGATCGCATTTATACAAAACCATTAACTGATTGTAACAACAGCGACGAAAAGGGCGGATACCCCATCACTGAGCTTCGTGGTATCGCTAAAGACTTGAAGCTCACGCATCAAGGCAAAAGAAAAGAGATATGTAATGAGCTCCTACGATTACGCAAACAATAGCGCGCCAGGAGACACCGCGCCTCGTCTACTTGTCGGCCATGGAGAAATCGCAGTTGTTTGCCTCGCAATAGACCGCAAGCTGAATGTTGAAGGTTGCTAGTTCCGGTGTGAGGGGAGTGTACGGCTCAAAGCTCGAGTTGTACAACTTTACCTCGAAGCGTCGTAGACGTAGCTCTTTGGGTTGGAGCACGTGGGCATAGGGATCTTTCCAAAAGTCCTTGACAACGTTTGGATAGATGTCATCGCCTTGGACGCGCGAGAAAATAGGCACGTTATTATTTTTGGCCGTTTTGATGTTCTCAAAGCCGTTCAAGTACAAAAAGAGGCCTTGTCCCGTCGAAACGCGGATTGGGAGTTGTGCACCGTTGATCTCGATTTGCCCAACGTTCTCTGCGTTTTCGTAAAAGGCACTCGCGAGCGGGCGGATGGCCACGACGTTCTTAAGCTCGGTTGGCAATGTCACCGTGAAATTCGTGACGGATTGACTAGCCGAGTCCTTGTCCCTGTCAGACAGATAGACTTGGTGAATCTTATAGCGACAGTCCCAGTGGCTCATACGATATCTTATAGACTATTACTATAATTCAATAAGGAAATATCCTTATACCTCGAGCCTAGCGAGCTCGCGGGCCTAACGGTATTTGATGATATGCGTCAGGCGCGTATAAGAATGAAGCAAGGGAACCCTCGCATTTGCTAGCGATGGATTACCGCCAGCTGTAAGCGTGTTCCCGCCGAAGCCAACAGGGGTGGCCACAACATCAGGGGCCGTGCCTTGACCAAGCGAGGACAATAGATTGTTGTCGTACGTTTTATTCTCACCCGAAATGGTGCATCTAACAAGGCCAATAGTGTTCGCTGTTTCCGTGATAGTGTGAGTGTGCGGGGGCAAGTTCAAATTGGTCAATAAAACATCGTTGTTGCCCGTCGTCGCACCTAATGCCCGCGTAGAAACTCCACCACGCCCGCCCACCCCTGCGCCCATGACCGTCCGCCCTGTTATGTTCGGAATATTGAAAGTCGTCGAACCATTTCCAGTCCCGTATGTCGTGCCAATAACCGAAAATAGGGCGCTATACGTAATTCTATTGTAGGCCGTTCCATCACAAAATAGGTAATCGCTCGGTGGCGAGGTAATCCCAGCGTAAGGAAACGTGGTCCCTATAGGAATGAGCGTATTTCCGGAGACCAATACGTTGGAGCCCGCCGATACATTGGCATGAAAGTTGACGGTCTTGTAGCCGGAGGAGTGGGATATATTTTTGTTTCCAATCCAAATCCCTTCATCCGAGGTGAACAAGCCTTTCCACGCTCGGTTTTCTGCTCCAACAGAGCCACTATTGGAAGCGCTTGGCACCCAATCCACCCGAGCTTCAACGACATTCGAACACAATCTCAAACGCGTGAATTGCGAAAAAACGTTGTCCACACGCTCGTCTATGCGATCGTTATTCAGTAAATACTGTGCCCCGCCGCCGTGCACTTGAAAGACATGCTCGTCCGCCTCGTAAAAAAGATTGCTCGATTCTGAAATAAGCAACATACGACCTATAGCGCTACGGTTACTTATATATACGGTTTTACGTTTTTATTAGAAAATTTACGATAATGTACGGGTGAAGGATGGAAAACGGATCCGCCCCGGACGAGTTGCCCTCAAATGATGTCGAATATCCAAAACCCTTGGGTGCTATTCTAAGATCCCATGTATATGTGTCGGTTCCCGCTGCAACGCACCTTGGAGCATCTGATCGGCGCACAAGCCCATATCCTCCCGGCGCAACGTTGATGTCGTTACCCGGAGCAAAAGCCACTGTATGTGAATGTTGTGGCATCGTCGTGTCAACCACAAGCGTGTGTTCATGCGATCCTCCCGACACCGTGCCAATGCCCACACCATTCCCAGCGGTCCCTAACGGCGACCTACTTCCCAAATTTGGAATATTGAAAGTACTCACACCGTCTCCGCTTCCATAAGTCACCCCAACAATGCTAAAGAGACGTGAAAAGGTACTTCGGCTACATACCCGGCCGTCGCATGGTAAGTAGCCCCGTATTTGGAAATCGTTATTGCTCACGGTCGCATCCACCAACCCACCATATGCAACTAAGACACCTGGCGGAATCAAATAACGCAACGGATCACTACCCATTGCGCTCGTTCGATTAGAAAAGACGTGGTCGCGAAAGTTTTCGAGATTCATCGTTTTGTTTGTTCGGGCCGTTTTCACGGTTTTGTCGTATAAAATCGCCCCATCGCCGATGTTTAGCACGTTGCTCGACAAAATGATGCGCTTCCACGGGACTAAGCTAGATCCAAAGTCAATGGTGCTATCCGCATAGACCGTCAAAGGGACGTGGCACACAAGGTTGGACATTGCTGGAGAATTCGTGATGGTCAAGATGTTGCTCGCACCGGAAATACGGTTCTCGAGCCCATGAATGCTGATATCATGGTTTGATGAGCTATAGAAGACGTGTTTATTTGTGACAAAGTGCGCTTGGCCTTTGTTGATTTCAAAAGCAATCATGTCCACAAGTGACGTATTAGTATTTGATAATAAAATTTGTACAGATAACCGGATGTACGACGCTGAACGCTGTGGCCGTTCCCGTAGATCCTGTGGTAATACTAAAGCCTTGAATATCGGTAGTGAGGTCAGGCTCGGACCCTGAGCCAACCGTGTCGAACCTCACATCACGCTTATTGAAACTCGAAATAGTTCCCGCATCAGCGGCGCGTGTTGCAAGCCCGAACGTACCTGCGGGCACACTTCCTTGTGTCTTCAAAATGAAGGTGTGGTTGTGGCTAGGTAGATTTAATAGGCCAAGGGTGACGTTTTCCGCGCCTCCATAGTTTTCATCCACCACCTCGGAAATCCCACCATCCCCCCAGACCGCCCCCAAAGGAGAGCGCCCGCGAAAATCCGGCACTACAAACGACAAAGAGTCAATGGCCGATGTCCCGTACCGATCTTCGATGACCGCATACAGTTCGGGAAAGTCAAACTTGGATTTCGTTGCACCGTCGCACCAAAGAAACCCTGGGGGAGGCAAGCCCGCCACTCCGCCCCCCGCAAACGGCAAGATGCTTCCCACCGGCAAGAAGTCGTTTGAATTGTCAATGGAGAGACGATCAACGTTCACATTTGCTTCAATGCGGATGGAGTCCGTCAAAGCTTCTTTGAACACCTCAAGCCCATCCATTAACAATCGGTCCGTGTGAACGGCCTTGAAACGCATGTCACGTTTTGCCAAATCCATGAGACCATTGCTAATAGGAATCACGTCAACGAAGCTCACAACATTGCTCGTCGTCACATGTAATATCGGCGGAAACACGTCACGTGCGAGATTGCTTTGAATTGTGCTCACGTTTGAATGAATCGCCACGCCATGATTGAGATGTAATGTATGTGAGTTTGCCGTGACATAGAATATTTGATTGCTTGTTGGACGCATCAAAATGGTCGAAATATCCTTATCATAGGCATTTTGTCCCGACATGCCCGACAAACAAGCCACCGCCTCTTAATGTGTAAGAAAGACAAGAAAAAGAACAAAAACCAACCCCAAACCCACCCAAAACCCTACGATTTGTAATCGTGATTGAACATATTTACTTTGGCCTTACACACCCTAAACAGGCCACCAGCCATGCCGTCTCCACCGTCTCCGCCGTCTACGAACAAACCGTTCGCATCGATCATTTGAACATCGTATTCCCACTCACGGCCCACTTCTTCCATAACTAGATTTCCATCCCCATCGCGCACGAACTCCGTAACTATTTCCTTTGTCTCAATTTGTTTTTGTGCTTCAATGTAATCAATGATGTCCCCCTTGTTATTATAGATTGCCCGTTTCTCGACCTCAACCTCTTCCATCTCAACCACGCCTTCAACTATCTCGCCAATGTAGCGTTGACTATTAGCATCCAATGTGTACTTCAATGAGTACTTTCGAAGTGTCTTTTTAACAACAACTAGCGAGAGAACAGCGCGCTCTTGTGACACCTGAACAGGGCGCTCCACCGGCAAACTCCGGGGCATGAACGTTCGCGCCTCGCACATTTCGCCCACCACCCCGCTCCCAAACCCGCGGACGACCGACCTTTCGTAAAAGTTTGGGAAGCGAGACGATCGAACGATGTAGTCACCTGCCTCCAACGGTCCTTCCGTATCCACAACAAAAACCTCGCAACCCTCCAAAACGTACAATGTGTAACCGCGTGCTTCCCGTGCAACTGCCAATTCGCACATAACTCGTTGGTAGTTTGCGTAGCCGCGGATCTTCACTTCCATTGCTACATCCACTCGAACGTTCGCCGCTTCCCCGCCCGCCCCCTCCTGCTCCGCCACCGCCACCGCGTATCCTTCTTCATCGTAAAGTAAATCTCCAGGTACAAGACAAATCTTGTAAAGCCCGATGCTCATAAACTTTGCAAGCAACTTCGCCTTTGACTCCTACCATCATCAAGCATTTTTCTAATTGAAGGCACAAAACCCCAAAGGGCCCGTGTTTTGGCTTTTTGCTTTTACTTTTGTTGTACTATTTTTCCTTTTAGATTTGGTTTTCCACGCAATCGTCAATCATCTTCAACAGCTCCTCGGCAATGACGTACTGTAGCAAGAAGTGCTTTTCGATGCCGGGAATGTTTTTGAAACGCTCAATCTGCACTGCCCACTCCGAAAGGGCAAGCAAGTCCTCCTTGCTCGCACTCTCATTCGACTTATTCAGCTTCCGAACGCAATCCAGCGCTTCCTGCATCATGTCCATGCACCCCCCTAGGGGGCGCTCGGCCACCTCACGGTAGATCCGCTCCCGGATGATGGAACCGCGAGTGCTCACCATTGTGGACCGGCGGGCGGAGCGAACGAGACGGAGAAAAGGCTTCGAGTAGGCTCTTTCTTGCTTTTTCCTTGCGTTCTGCTGTAGCGTACTGATTTAAATTTGAATGCACGTCATTTTTTCGAATTTTTTTCGAATTTTCCGACTAAATCTTTCTCACTTTTGCGGAGCTTCCGGCCACACCACCAGCAGAGGGTCGTAAGTGGACTTGGGGAGCTCGCGAAGACCGTGGCGGTACAAGTTCCACGCAGCCCGTTGCGCTTCGGTAAACGTTGCTTGGGCATCCTCGGCTTGCGTCCAATCGGATTGGGTCAGCGCAAACGCACGCTTTCGGCGGAGCTCTTTCCATGCGTACGCCTTGCTTTGGTCGTACACAATCTCGATCCCGCCGCCTGTCTTCCGCCGCCCGCGGACGCTCATTGGGTTCAAAGTCGGAGGCACTAGGAACTCGTTGTCTTGGTACAAAATGAGATCTTGATCAACCGTCAACTCGCGCTCGGTGACGTGTTGAACGGACAAATCATCCATATTAAGAGCGACGACGTAAACGATCATACTTCTACAAATACTCTACAATACACATGTAAGTTAAAATGCAAGAAATACACAAACGGTTTAAGGGCAACCTGTTCTAACCCGTATATACAGCCATGGAACCCATTGCGCCCTCCGATTCTCCCGCTCCCGCTCCCGCCGACCGTCGCAAAACCATTGTTGTGGCCCTACCTGGTCGCGAGTTCAGTGGCAACTTCCTCGTGGCATGGACGCGCACCATCACGCACCTTTATCAACTCAACTACACCGTCATCCTCCTAAACCGCTTCAGTAGCTTCGTGAGCTTTTCACGCATGCAAACGCTCGGCCTTGATGTGCTCCGCGGTGCTGACCAAAAGCCCTTTGGTGGCAAACTCGATTACGACGTATGGCTCACTATTGACAGCGATGTCATCTTCACCCCCGAGCAAATCATCGAGCTCATTGAGAACACCGAGATTCACCCGGTGGTATCCGGCCTTTACCGCATGGCCGATCTCACTCATTTCCCGGCCATCAAGGAGTGGGACGAGGACTTCTTCGGCAAGCACGGTACCTTCAAGTTCCTAACTCCCGAGGACGTGGAGACGTGGAAGGCCACCACATCACAAAAATTCATGCCCGTCGTCTACAACGGCATGGGATTCTTTGCTTGCCGTAAGGGTGTCATCGAACAACTACAATACCCCTACTTTTGGGCACCTCTTCAAGAGATCCAAACACCTGAGGGCGTTCTTCTCCGCGACATGTGCTCGGAGGACGTTGCTTTCTGCAAGAACCTCAAGGCCGCCGGATTTGCCGTAATGGTCAACACGGAAATTCGCGTTGGCCATGAAAAAATGCTTACAATCTAATCTCTAATCGCCTATGCCCGCGACCGCTTTGGTTTTCCCGTCACCTCTTTCTTTTTCCCCCGTCCGCTGAGTCCGCCACCCGTTCTAGACTGCATATGCGGTGGCACCGTTACTTTGTTGATCAATGACAGCGAAGTGTTGTCCATGATCTTCATGTTTTTCTCCATTTCTTCCATTTGTGCCCGCATTTGTTTTTTCTCGACCTTGTAAACCTTCAAGTGTTCTATAACGTCCTTCAAATACGTACGCATGTTTCCATACATCACATCGTGCGCATTTCCATCCTCGAATAGGGTGTCGTACTTGGTATGAAGCTCGTACACTTGGATCGCCGTGGGAGCCAAACCCATGCGCACTACGTCTTCTTCTTTTTCACGGAATGACTTGACATGCTTAGCTATCTCCTTGTGGTTTAACAAAAGTCCTTGGCGTTTCTCTTTCAAGGTCGCCAGGTTTTCGAGTTCTTCGTGAATATTGTCTATCAATCCGTCAATGTTGTCTTTCATCAAGTCAAGAGTCCTACATTAGCCATCGGCATTTTTTTCCATTTCCTTGTAAAGTGACTCGACAACGTGCTAGTGTACGATAAATGGCATCTCAATGTATCTGTGTTTAGGTATGTGTTCCGCAACTTCACGACGGCTCGCACATACTCTTGTTTTAATTTTTAAGACACCAACTATTTGAGCATGGGTAGGACCTCGGTGTATGCTTTTCTTTGGGGCTAGCATTTGGAGCGCGCGAGATCCAAGAAAATTAAAGAAGACGTTTCTATCAGAAAATGCGTATAATCGCATTTGGAGATTCAAATACATTTGGTCATGGCCAATTCGACTGTTCAAACAAACACATTTTGAATCGCGCAATGCGCGCCGCTAATCGGCACGCCAGTGCCGCTGACCGTCGCGATGGTCCCTCCCTAAACACGGATATAGAGCCTGTAGTTGGCAATCAAAGACCTAGTAAATTTGCCTGGCCATTTCGTTTAAGCTTATTGGCTAATTGTAAAGTTATTAATAAGGGTGTTCCGGGAGCTAGTGCGCTTCTTATCGCACATACCATAAGAAACTTTTCGTATGAGCCCGGTGACATTGTTGTTGTGTTGTGGACATATATTGCACGGTCTACAATATTTTATGACAATAATTCATTTGCTCTTATTATGCCGGCGCTTCTTCATAAAACCGCTCAAAAACTGTATTCTATACTTCCCGATTACGACTTCCATTACAAAAGTATCTGTGCAATGGAACATGCGCATTTGTGGTTACACCATCGTAACATTAACTTCAATAATTGGGTAGTATGTAACGAAGCTTCTGAATTTGACTATTATCGAATGGGCCAAAATAGTGCAACATTTATGGATTTTCATATGGACAAGGCGCCCGATGAAGTTCATGCTGGACCATTGTCACAACTATTATTTGCAGAGCATGTTTATGATAAATTATGTAAAGACGGTCACATTGTACATACTTGAAAACTCTTTTGCATCGGTTTCCGTATTGCATATAGGTTTCCCTTTTATATTAAGAGACGTATTAAGCAACATTGGACAACCCGTTGTTTCATACCACCTCTCCAAAAGCTGTCGAAATCCACTTCCGTCTTTTGGTACTGTTTGAACGCGACTTGTGCCATCAACATGAATAATAGCAGGGTACAGTTCAGGGCTTTTACATTTTGCAATGAATGACATAAATTGGCTTGACCTTGAATGCATTACAAAATAGTTTAATGCGTGCTCTTCAAGGATAGCTGGCGAAAATGGTCGAAACATTTGGCGTTTTTTTATGGAGTTCACACGGTCCTTTATCTGTACCCCGCGAGGGTCAGCAAGTAAAGACCTATTGCCTAAGGCACGAGGTCCGAATTCAGCTGCACCGTTAGCAACTCCACATATACCTTGAACTAGTAACTCTTGAAGAACCGCATCAACAGGGTATGGTCCTTTTATAACATAGCCCCACATGCAATGATTCCACTCAATGTGCTGCTTTAGATAAGCGAGAACAGCCCCAACTGACGAACCTGCATCCCCTGGATTTGGATATACCCACATTTGGTTCCAATCACTAGCAATAACGCTATTTGCAACGCAGTTTAGAGCACAACCTCCTACAAATACCAAATTTTTTGATGGAAGGTTCACACGCGCCCAGTCACTTATTTTTACAAGCATTCGAGTAAACACACATTGAGTTGCAGCTGCAATATCAAAATAGTCATTTTCTGCAACTAATTCGTGGTTATATCCACTACAACCACGATGAAAGTTATATTTTTGGCGAATGCATGGCAATGATGCTTTATCTGCGAAAAATGTAGAATACATCTCATTTTCGAACCTTCTCGGGTCTCCGTAAGCAGACATTCCCATCAAAATGTACTCGTCCTCATTGGGTTTTAGTTTTACCCGTTGTGTCATTGCAGAATAAAAAAGCCCCATGCTATCTGGGTAGTTATGACTATATATTTTTTGAAGGTGATTTCCATTACCTTTCCATATTGTCATTGTCTCAAGCTCGCCGATGCTATCCATGACAATAACGGTTGCATCACGGAAGCCACTCGTAAAGAATCCGGCAGCAGCATGACTATGATGATGTGAAATATATTTGATAGGCGCGTCAATACCCCATTTTGACTTCAGTTCATGTGCAATTCTTAAGTCATTCCAATGCCAACGTTGACCTGCAAGGCATTGTCTTACAAGTTTTAGCCATGGTTTTTCATACCAAACTACTTGAGAAGGCTTTCCCCATCGTAGAGCATATTGAATAATATCATGATTAAGATTAGGATCGTTTTTGATTCCGCTGAAGCGTTCAGTATGACTCGCAAACACTAGCTTTCCGCCAATAAATACCGCAACCGAGGCATCATGGCTATTCGCGACTACACCCCAAACAACAGACATTTACTAGTGTACCTATTCACTCATTTGCTTTAAGCTCAATTGTATATGAACGGGTCATTTTTACGAAGCGCCTTCATGCGCTCTTTAAATACTTTTCTTTCTTTCCATAGCCGATAAGGCATCATTACAACGAAAGCACATAACTGAAATGTTTCTTTTATTGACATTTCTTATCTCTATCATCTAGATTTATTTTACTCATAACATTAGTACGAAAAACCATACTGTGTAGAAGATGGCGTACGGTACTCTTGGATGCGAATTAGAGTTCTTCTTGAATACTATCTATCAATCTGTCAATGTTGTCTTTCATTAAGAGTCCTACATTAGCCATCGGCAATTTTTTCCATTTCCTTGTAAAGTGACTCGACAACGTGGTAATCTTTACACAGCTGGTGGACGATGAATGGCATCTCAATTGACATGGAACCCTGTGTATCCATGTTTCGGTATGTGTTCCGCAACTTCACGACGGCGCGCACATACTCTTGTTTTACTGCTTTAAGACACCTCCCGCTTGTAGTTACGTGCTGATTCATTGTTACGATTCAAGCAGAGTCATGTTTATCATTTTTTCATACCGTGATGGAGACACCGTAACTCTTCTCAAGCTCTCGGATGAGATCTTCTAGCTTGCTTAGCATCATGTCTTGAGTATCCATGAAGCTCACCACATTGTTGAACACGTCCCCATACAAGAGGATGTCATCGTAGATCACGGAGATTACGGAGTGCTTGTCAAGGATACGGGACAAGAAGATCTCAAGGCCGTGGTCAGGGTCGACATCACACGAGTCGTCGTCCCCCTCGTGACCTTCGTGACCTTCGTGACTCTTGAGAAAGTTCATACACGACCGGATGATTTGTCCACTATTCGACAAGTACATATTGAGAAGGTTGTCCGCGTCTCGCGGAAGGTGCATCCATTGATCGGGAAGGCCAATATCCGTGTACTTCACATCGCTAAAGGTGAACATACGGTGCTCTTTAAAACAGTACGACCCATCACTGCCACCGGCCGGAATGTAATCGAGGATAGAAATCGCGAGAGCCATTCTTATAATTCTTTTATGCTTTTACTCTTTATCTCAAATCATTTTTTAGCAAGCTCCTCATAGAGTCCAACTTCTTACCCCATGGCATAGTGTGATTCGCAAAGTGATATAGTATAAAATCCACGGATTCTTGACTCTTTTTGGTATTCCTTGACCATGGATCTAAGTTTGTCAAAGGGGTTAATACCGTGTCATTCACGCGTGCAGGCCGTCCCTCTCCCCCTCCTCTCGCATTAAAGTACACATTCATGAACGACTGCTCGTAAAAACTCGTGCCCTTGTACCCCCACATGAGCGCGCTTACATTGCGAAAGTGTGTCCTCATGTAGTCATTCACAAAGAATGCAAATTGACCGCAATTGAATCCATGGACTTTTTGTTGCGCTAACCTAGCCAGTTCTTCGCGTGTATAGGTTTGTAATGAGTAAAAGAGCGACCGATGGGGATCTTTGAACTTGTACTCGCTACACGTGTAAAGGGCTCCCGGATCCCGCATTCTTTGAAAAACATCCTGAATATCCCCTCGGACGACAATGTCCGAGTCAATGTAGAGCACTTTGGTGTATTCATCGATGCGTGCGTAGTCAAAGATATCAACTTTGCGCTTTGATGTCGTTTGCGCATCCGCATTGGGCCCGGTTGTCCATATTGTCACACCTAATTCTCGAAGGGCTGTCTCCACGTGAGGACGGTATGCCTCATCGCACATCACCATGATATCAATCCTCCCGGTCCCGGAACCGCCTCCGTGCTTCCATATGCTCTCAATACACAACCGCGTAAGCTCAACGTACCCTGGATGAACCCCGACGGTAAAATAAACAAGGCACTTCTCTGATTCAGATACCAATGTATTTCGCGCTGATCGTGTAATGCCCGCAGAGACACATCCATCCATACAAGTCAAACCAACGTACACATCATTCGCAAGGCAGAATTCGGAGACGGCGCGCCGCACACCAAAATCATAGTAGTTTTTGGCTTTCAAGGCGTTCATCTCGTAATCGTGGCACACGATCCACCCGTCATCTTTGAGCTTGGGAAAGTACAGTTCGAGGTCTTGTTTGACGGATTTGTAAGAGTGATCCGCATCTAGATATATCAAATCAAACGATCCATCCGCAAACGATTCCACGGCATCATACGAGAATTGGCGATGGATTACTACGCGTTCATCACCTATAAAACGTGTTTTTACGGATTCATATGCGTCCTTCATCACCACGCTTCGAACGTTGTTTCCATCTTGGTCACCAGACATGATTACGCCCTCCCACGGGTCTACCAAATGAAATTCTCTGATGTTTAAAGTGCTCGCAAGAATCTCCGAAAACCCGCCTTGTAAAACACCAACTTCTAAAACCATCAACGGTTCGCTACGCCCCGCAAAAACTTGCGCGATCTCTGCACGGCTAGGCAGAGATGTAAAAGCCATCGGCATCGATTGCAACTTTTGCCTTTCTACATATCTAGAGAGATGCAAATCACGGTGAAAGATTTCACGACAATTTGTTTGAACGGCAAGCCCGCGCGCACGCAACATATCCAAGATTTATCAGCCAGACTTTCGTGGCCCATCATCATTCAATCAGGGGCACCCTTTCCCAATCCCACTTCCACTCCCACCGGCCAAAAGCAAAGGCCGAAGCCGTACACCCTAGGTGCGAAGGGGTTCATAAAGATCATTCAAGACCGCCTTGAACAAGACGTATTCGAGCCATTCATTCTATTAGAGGACGATGTCTCTGAAAGCGCATGGTATTCCCCCGTGATTGACATACCCGATCACATACCCGCCTCGATGGATGCGTTATACTTGGGAGTTTGCGATGCAAGCGCCCACCCAAGTCTCAATACCTATCAAAAGGGGGTCTCATTTCACCCCCTAGACAACAACATAAACATAGTCAAGATTGACAACATGCTCTCCATGCATGCTGTGCTCGTAAACTCCAAGCGGTGGGCGCTTCTTATAATGCGCGCAATGGTCGCCACTATCACGACGGGGATCATATGGGATCAATACATCGCCCGGCAAATGCCGTTTTACAATGTCTATGCCTTGCGCAACCCAATTCTATTCCAAGACCCAAAACTCGGCGGAAACACAGGAACGCACATTTGCCTCGATGATCACCATAAATCAATTCGCGCGCATCTACCCTCAACCATATGTAGCGAATACGAGCCGTGCGTCGAATATCTTACCAATAATTAAGTAATTAGCATGCCTTCGGATATAACGGACCAAGATTGTGAAAGTTGGCGGGCGAATCCCAATGTCAATCCGCAAACGGGGAGACGCATAGAAGTTGGTCGAGATGTCTACCGCCGACTTGAAAGAAGATGTAACGAGACCGCAGTACCCATTGCTCGTACCGCAGCCGCCACCACCGCCACAGCCACCGGCACGGCCGCCGCCGCTGCGACGGAATCGTCCTTGTTATCGGCATTCGAACGTAGCGTTTCGCAAGTTGTCCGAGCAAATTTTGGTGACGCAATTGCTAATTCAATAGGGCGCGCTGCCGTTCGTTCTGTTCAACGATCTCTCCGAAACAATGTCCCCCTTCCTCCTGGGGAACTTGAATCGTTCGCGCATCACCTTGATGAGAACACATTGGATAGATTATTATCCATTCAACAAACCGCTCCCCCCGCGCTCACACCTTCTGAACGCCGTCGTCTCGCCAACGTTGCATCGCCTTCATCGCCCACACCGCGGCCCGCACCGGCCCCGCGTGCTCCTACACAAACGGTTCCACTCGTACCCGGTCAATCGGCTCTAGCACCGCGCGCGAATGCTCCGCCGTTTCAAATGAATTTTCAAAACTTATTGGTCTCGCGATATGAGGTCGATCGATACTTCTCAAGACGGTTACAGCAAGGATTGAATACCATCATCCATCCGAGGAGTGGCAAACGAATTTTGCTGAATACGGAGGTGCTTGCAGGGAACGGACGACAATCTATCGTGTTACGAAATGAGGTATTCGGCGCATGTCAGCATTTTGGCCTTCCAACAGAGCGGGGACCAAATGCCATGGAATTCGTTACAACGGCAATCATCCGGCCATCTGGACCAAGAATGAGTGATTCATCAGCAATAAGTGTTGATAACCTTGATAAGTACGTAGCCGAGGAAGTACGGTTGAACGGGTTCATCGTAAATCCTGTAACATCCCGTAGAATTACGCGTTCAACGACAAGCTTGATATATTTGGACCTCATTCGAATGGCCTACGTAGCCAATCTTGATCTAGATCATTTCAATGCACGTACCACACCCGACCAACCTCAAATGGAAGCTCCCGTAGAGGCCCCCGTAGAATCCCATGCAGCACATGTGGCTCAGCTAATTCAATTACAAATAGTGACACGATTTGGTATTTTTCCGCAAAGCGCTTCGCGGCCCGCAACAGCCCGTACAGGCCCGACACCACGTGCACGCGCAAGCGCCCGACAAGACATTGCCAACGGCCTCAATAGCATTCCCAAAACGGCATTGCTTTCTACTCTAACGAGTCCAACGGATGTTCACATATCATGTATAAGCACGCTCAATAACATCCCACCACCTTTCAAGACCCTAGGTAACAAGCTCCGAGTTCTATGTACAAAACTAAGTAAAGAATGTCAATCGCTTAACACCACACACGAACGTCTCTTGAAGACCGTAAAACAGGCAAGCTCCCCAACCTCCAAGTCGTTTCTAATGATTGAGCCAGAAAACGTGATAGCAAGCATGTTTAAGATATGGAGCACGAGGAACGAGGCCTTTCGTACATCATGGTTCCTTATCTCACCAAAACAACTTCAAGAATCAATGGGCTATTTTAGTGTTATGTACATTCGCCAAAACGGCATAGGTCCAGGAGTAGTTAAAAGCGCTATTCAGCAAGGCATGGAAGAAATTTCCCGTCTAGGATTTTTCGTCAAGTACGATGAGCCAAGTGGACGGGCCTTTGTGAATCCTAATCTTGCCTTATCGGACGATTTCAAACGAATCGCAGGCATCCGTCAAGAGGCCGATTATGTCTCCTTGTACGAGTTCATCGGTAATTTTATCATGTTCATGATGATCTTTAGCACGGGCTTGCCATTCTCTTTATCGCATGCGATTTTGGCGCATATGCTCTACAAGCACGAGGACATTACGAACGATGACTACATTGCGTACTCCATGATGGATTTCCCCGCCGAGTTTGCGGGTCTTGCCAACTTGCTTCGCACACCGGAAAACATAGAGCACGCCTATTTGTCCTTCAATTCCGAGTATGATTTGCGCCCCCAAGACGACGATGTTGACATCGGTAACTTCCGGGAATACCTCGCCGTGCGCTCGAAGCAACGTGCGTTACATACCCTATATCCGAGAGACACGCCACGTGCAGCCCCCGGTCCCGGTCCCTCCGCGGACACATACGAACGTTTCATGGGACTCGTGCGCGGGCTATCACCAATGAGGAAGTTACTTCGCCATGAAAGAGTTTCGATCCCCATGTTGGATAAGTTCCTCACATCCCAAACAATATCACCGGCAACAGTGATGGATTTGCGTGAAAACTTTCAAAGATCGATGCGGGCGCGGTCAACAATTGAGGTTAAGGTAACGGATACTATGTCGGAGATTCTCTCGGACATGGGGGAGAGGTTCCCATACGAGGCAAGAGGTATGGAACGCCCGTCAACTAGTAAAGACCGCCGAGTGGTATTCTTGGACTTCATAGAGCGATTGCTGATGTTTTGGTCAAGTCTAAAAAGCTATTCGAATAATATGCACTACGTCGTCCGCGTAAAGAGTCGTGCTCAGTATTCCTCCACAAGGCGGTACACGGACCGCGAATTCGAAAACATGTTTCCCGAGTCCCACACGTGCATGACCTTGATTGATATCCCGGAATCCATCCACGACAACTTCGAAGTTCTATACACTCGGCTCGTGCTTGCATGCTACAATGTCGAGGCAGGTATGGGCAACCTTGGCGGGGCGCTACCGCCCGTACGAAAAAACAAAAGTAAAAAACCCAGCAAATCCACCAAATCCAGCAAATCAAGTAAGTCCACTAAATCAACCAAATCCACCAAATCACATGCTTAGGAATAAGAACATTACACGCCAAATCACATGCTTAGGTTGTTGTTTTAGTCCCACCTGATTGGGATCCGAATTCTAATTCTTCTAATTCTTTTTCCAACTCCTCATATGTGACTTCAAGGTACGGTGTGATCGAGTTAAGAGTTTGTTTCATGTGTGCGTCGCCCTCCAAGTCTTTTTGAATTATCTCTTCAATGGACATAGACAATTCCTCATCACCCGGCCGACTCATACAACCACCTCCACCGCCTTGACCACTAACATCAATCCGTTTCAACGCAATACGTTGGAAAGCAATGCGCTTCATTAGCTCCTCCATCGGCTTTTGAAGTGAAAGAATAGAGCAAAATGGATCCATTGTGTATGGTTTGAGCGCACGGTAAACTTCGCCATGTGCCGAGACGGCCTGTTGGATCTCGCTCACGTCCGGCTTACGAAGTCCGCTATTTGCCAACATTTCGAGGACCAAAGGCAAATTCGTCATGGTCTTGTAGCGATCATTGATAACGGACACTTGGCGAAAGACACCCATAATATATGCTTTCTTGGCATCCATGTCACCACTCACAATTCCCAAATATGCTTCTATGGACCATCTTTCCTTCACTGACTCGACGAGGCTAGCTATTCCGGACATTGCATTCCTATAGGTTTGAAAGGCCGTGGCATACGTGTCTCCGCCCTCATCTCCGCCGCCACCACCACCTCCGCATCCGCCTCCTTTCTTCTTTGAAATAGAAACAATAAATGGCAAAAGTGAAATTCGTCCTTTGCGCGTACCATACCAAGCGAAGACCGCGTGTTTCTTTTGCAACATCACACTACTAAGCATCAAGATATTCTCTTTGCTTTGTACAGACAATGCCCACAATAGCAATCATCACACGCGCAGACCACACAGTCGCAACATTCTACGAGGATGTTGAACCAAATCAAGCTAAGTTTGGGGGACCATGGGGTTGGCCGGATCACACAGTCCACGTGGAAGTCCCAAGCTCTATGGATCCGAGCGTTGTTCGCGCGGTCCCGTTAGGTGAAAAAGAGTACACGTTTGAAGTGGACGATGAGAAACTTCAAACAAAGTTGACTCAACAATGGCAACAGCTCCGATGGGAGCGCAACAGCCGTCTCGCAAATTGTGACTGGACGCACACTCTTGATGCGCCTATAACGCTTGAGCAACGGGAGTCATGGGCAGAGTATCGCCGGACCCTGCGCGCTCTTCCGGGACTCACTGTGGACCCCTTCAAGCCCATGTGGCCCTTGTCACCCTCCGATCCCGTCCCCGTCCCCATCCCCGTCCCCATCCCAACCGAAGTCACAGAGCCAGTCCCCGAGGAAGTCACGGTTCCTATCCCCACCGAGGTCCTTGAACCAGTCCCCCTTGAGGTCACGGAGCCAGTCCCCACAGATGTCCTTGAACCAGTCCCAACAGAGGTCCTTGAACCAGTCCCCACCGAGGTCCTTGAGCCAGTCCCCGCCGAGGTCCTTGAACCAATCCCCGCTGAGGTCCTTGAACCGGTCCCCACCGAGGTCACGGAGCCAATCCCGGCTGAGGTCCTTGAACCAGTCCCAACAGAAGTCCTTGAACCAGTCCCCGCCGAGGTCCTTGAGCCAGTCCCCGCCGAGGTCCTTGAACCAGTCCCAACAGAAGTCCTTGAACCAGTCCCCGCCGAGGTCCTTGAACCAGTCCCAACAGAAGTCCTTGAACCAGTCCCCGCCGAGGTCCTTGAACCAGTCCCAACAGAAGTCCTTGAACCAGTCCCCGAGGAAGTCACGGAGCCGGCCCCTGAACCAGTCCCAACCGAGGTCCTTGAATAAATAACTATGAAATCACCCAAAACGGACCTTATTCGGACAAAATTCACTTCTTTTTCAGTCTCCACACAGGTCCGCAACTACAAAGACCAACATTCAGCCCGCACTCAGCCCGCACTCGGTCCGAATTTGGTCCGCTGTTCGCTCACATAAAAGGGGTGTAAAGAAGTCCGCACATGGTCCTAAAATAGTCCGCGCGCAATCCCATGATCATCATCGAGGTTGATATGGATTCCAACAAAAATGCCATCCATTTCTTATCAAAATACACATCCGCAAAGTATGTGTCTCTTGTGGACACGCAGTGCAAGCAACCCATTATACCAATTCAATGTCAGCTCATGACGCAATTTCCAAATCGTTTCCATATGCTTATGCTCGACAAAACAGACTTCCAACATGCCATTCAGGAGATTTCTTGGTTGAATGAAATAACAAGCAATGAGCCCGTTTACGTAATCACACAATCACATAAACAATAAACAGTAATAACTTCAATACCGGAATGAGTCCCCCATTCGCAGAACATGCAGCCCGGTGGGCGGGGCAATACATCTACACCTCCCCTTGGTTGTTTTGCAAGGATGACTATGGAAGGTTTGATCTCGTTGATCGCGTGAACATTGAATTCACAAATATGGATGAAGTTGAAATATCAAGTTTCATTTCCGAATTTGATGGGCGAAATCCAACATCTTTCGTCAAAAATAATGCGATTCAAGTTGATAGAAACAAGTACTCCCGATGGGAGGATCTTTTTGAGTTCCAATGGCATCCATTAACACTCCATCTTGTTCGAGAAGATGCCAATCATGCCATGGCATATTTTACAGATACGAAAGGTCGTAAAAGTATCAGTATGTTTTCGCAAGTGAATGATGACTTGGGTGTCACGTCCAAGCACCCTGACGATCTCAATGATTCTAAAGATTCTATTCCTTGGTTTCATTTTGTAGTTTAGTTATCCGAAAATCGCACTTACCGCGTAAGTATGTCCGCGTTTAAAAATCCGCTTAAAACCTTTGGCATACAAAGAGGTAGTTTAGTACCGAATGGCCGTAAAAATATTCTTTCATGCGTGTGCGATAAATCACTATGCGCAAGTCACTCATGAGCTCCTTCAAGCCATTATGCTCAGCGGACTATATGAAGATGTTCAGGCCATTTATTGCTTTGTAACCGGTCCGGATGAGGTGGCCGTTCGGGCCCTTACCAACCTGCTTTTTGAGTATGGAAAGAAAATTCATGTGGTGAAAATTAGCGTAGACGACCGGACCTTTGAGCGGTTCACGCTAACAAATATTCACAAATACGTTGAGAAAGATGACCGCGTTCTTTACATTCACACCAAGGGCGTGACTCATACGGATGCAAGCAAGGTCTCAAATACATCTATTTGGAGACGCGCGATCACGTATCACCTGATCGGCAAGTACAAGCAATGCTTGAATACTCTTGGGCCATGCGATGTAGTTGGAGCTCTTTACAACGCAAATCCCGCTCCTCATTTCCAAGGTAACTTTTGGTGGGTAACGGGAGCGTATTTCCTAACATTGCCAACAACGATTGGCCCGGGATACCTCGAGCCCGAGGTGGCATTTCTGTTCCAAAACAACCCGCGCTACTTCTCGATGGCTCAAGTCCCGCGGTCTATTAATGACCTTTACAAGGAACCGTTCTATCCGCGATACTATATTGATACACCGGCCCAACATCTTTCTCTCACTTCGAGTCAAAGTTCTCCTTAGCGATCCGTACGCACTGATCAAATATAGGCATGACTTTGTCCGGCACGAACTCCATGTACCCATTATCTTTCATGTCAACATGAACTTGTTTTTCCGCGAATGCGCTCAACCACGCAGTTAATGCTTGGCGATCGCTATAAACACACGCCCTCCCACCAAGGATGTCCAAGTGCCCATCCGCTGCGTAACCAAATGACCGATGAATACACGGCGAGGTTATGATGGGCTTCCCACATACGGCAAATTCCCCAATTGCGCATCCAAATGTTTCGCCGTCAATACGAGCATGTAACATGGCATCGCATGTATTAATGAAGGCGCGCTTTAGTGAAAGATCCGATGTGCCTTTCACGTAAACAATGTTTCGGATTTCGGCCATATCACTGAACGGCATGGTGTTCATGAAGACAAACCATACATTGGGGTGTTCCCGCGCAAACTCCATGACGGCCTCTTTGACCCATGGGATAGAAAATGTCATGTAGCCACCGTAACGCCCAAACACCACTGCGTCCTCTGGGATGTTGAAAGTTTTACGGAAGCTCTCGTCGTGGTTCATGATGAGCAATATATTGGGAAGCACAACGGTCTTTCCGTTTGCCGGATTATGTGGAACGGACGTTGAAATAACCGTATGGCAATCACCGAGCTCAACCATCCCATTGAAGATACAATGAGTCACAACCGGGAATCCTTTGGGTAATAGGCGTTTCTCGTCCTCGAAACCTGCCAAATACATATAGCACACTTCGATGCCATGCTCCCGCAACGCGCGCTCCAACGGCTCACCAGATCCGGAAACATGAATCAAGCGACCTTTGTCTTTGAAATGCTCAAAAGGGCGCACAGCCTCCTCGCGGTTTTGAGGCTCGTGAATGTTTGGATCGGCCTCGGAATCATCGTCGTACACGAACACCCAACTCTCATGTCCCATGGATCCTACACCATCGCTGAAGTACGCAAATGCCCACAGTACCACATCTGCTCCGCGCAAGGTGTACCGAGGTGCTAGAAACCCAATTCGCATCCGTCTCAAACGACTTCTATCACTTCCTTGGTTTCGTATTTCTAAATACCCACCCAATTTACATAAGGACTATGGATTTATACTAACATATCATGAGTCTCACGCTTTTCTCAAACTCCCTCATGGGGAAATACGTGCTGGTGCGGAGCTACGACTTGTGCGAAGACCCGCCATTGCGCGTGGAATACTTGTACGACCACAATGCTCCGATCTACGACTATCTTCACACGAGCGACCGCAAAAAGATCAAAGTTGTTTGTTTGAGCACGGGGACGTATAATATCCTCTATGACTCCCATGTTTTCAACCTTCATGTCTACCGCGTTCAAACGGGAACGCAACTCTTGGTCAACAAGGAGGGGGACATCATCTACCAAATAGATATTACAATGAGTGAGACCCATCCGATCCCGCCCTCGCCACCACCCCAACAAGAGACCCGCACTGTCCAAGAGATCTTAGTGGACTTTGTTGACCACTGCAAGACGCACGTTGAAGCGAAAATGAAAAACTATTGCCGGGACGCGGGCAAAACCATCAAAAAGTTCATCTTTGACACGTGCGACCACGGCTATTGGAGTGTTCTCAACATCACCAATAAACGCCCATTGGAGTCTATCTTCTTGCCTACGGAGGTGAAAGAAACACTGCTTTCCAAAATATTACACTTTGCGTCCGACCAAGGTCGAGAGGAGTATGGGCGCTTCAACGTCCCGTACAAGATGAATGTTCTCTTTCACGGCCTTCCAGGGTCAGGGAAAACGAGTTGTATTCATGCCATAGCATCGAGCATTGACTCTGACATTGGCATCATACACTTTGGGAAGGCCATGGACGACACCATGCTCACGCGCGCCGTCAACTTGATGTCCAACCTTGATAAGTGTCGTGTTCTCGTTTTGGAGGACATCGATTCTTTGTTCAACGACGACCGAAAGGCCCATGACACTCTTAAGAATGCCGTGACGATGAGCGGGTTGCTCAATTGCCTCGACGGCTTGTCTCGCAACGAAGGCATCATAGTTTTCATGACTACGAACCGTAAGGACGTCTTGGAGGATGCAGCCTTCTTGCGATCGTCACGTGTTGATATAGACCTTGAATTTACGGACGCAAGCCATGACCAAATGCGACAGATGCTAGACTACTACTTCCCCGAGCACATGAAGAACGCAACCCCAACGGCCGTTGAAGACCTCATCGCATCCTTCCGAACAAAAACGTGCACCACTGCCGTCCTCCAACAATACTTCTTTGAGAACCGCAATTGTGACAACATTTTGAGTCTCCGAACATTCAAAGCTTATTGTGATAGCATTAAGAACAAAAATAAGGAAAGTAAAACTGGAAATACACTTTATACGTAACGTAGCACCGTCGTGACTTATTTTTTGATCATCGTGAACATCAGCACGCTTTCTTCATTGTAACTATCGCCCACGTAATGATAGCCTTTATATTCCAATGTAACAAGCCGTTTTGTTCCACGTTTTCCAAGTGCCACAATCGGTGCATCCGTATATCCAGTGCGCGTATCCGGTATCGTAACGGATGCTTGCGGTTGAAGAAAACTCTCAAAGTGGAATGGGAGGACTCGGGTCATGAATAGATCCCCATCCTCGTTCACGTCTCTTACGTAAATGATGCCCTTCACTCGATCAACACTTCGGTTGTAGTAAGTGAACAACATATAATCAAGCCCATCGACCGCCATGGGAAACATGCGGCGAAGCACATCCATCACCTCGGCTGTAGACTTGCGCTCAACTTCCCATTCATCACCTCGCCAAGTGTCGTAAATCCATTTTGTCACAAAGTGGTTGAATAGATCGAATGAATCTGAAGTAAACATGCTCACCCTTGCTTTTCTCTTTTTATAATATGGCATTTTCTCCTTAGATCACGTCGCTCCTCACGCGTCACGCTTTTGGGGAGAAGAATTCTCTTAGTTTTTTAACTTGGTTTTGAGACAACACTTCGCGAAATGGTTCAATGTCTCTGAATAAGCTTTTGGGAATTTGTGTGAGGTTAGGAAACTCTTCATATGCCTCTGCTTCGGCTTCGGCTTCGGCTTCGGCTTCCAGTGCCTCTGTCGCTCCCGTTATCTCCTCCACTTTTTGAGGTCGAACATTTTCGAACGGATCGGAGGTGTCGCTCGAAGTTTGAATGGGATGACTTGCTCCTTCATCGTCACTCCACCCATCCCCTGTGGTGCCTTCGTCACCGCCTTTGTCTTCGCTATCACCTTCGGTGTCGCCTTCATCGCCTTCATCGCCTTCGCTGCTACTGCTACTATTGAGTTCCATGTGCTCAATGTCTGTCATCCACTCAATCTCTTGGCCGAATTTGCCACGAATGCGCTCTTCAAGAGATTGCATATCCCCTTGTAGAGTGGTCACATCATCCTCAAGTGGCGGAAGCTCAAGCATGTGCTTTTGAAAGTTTTCGTACATGGATTTATCTTTTAGCAAACGCATGACTGCACCCGCACTCGGTTTCCAAAAGTCCTTAAGATAGTCAGGCATGGATTGCCGAAATTCGCGGTACTTATACCATGTTATTCCGTTTTCAACAGTGATACTTATGAGCTTGAGAGCCCATACGAATTGAAGGGCGAAAAGGCCAACCATAGATGGAAGTATGACCATTGACTCACCCGGTGTCAAGATGCCAGCATCATGTGCCAAAAATACGTCATTCACAATCATGTCAAGGAATGTCAAGATACGAACATAGACAAACGCACATAAGAAGAATAGGGACGACGTGAACCTGAATGAGATACTATTAGAAATGTAGCCTAGCCGGAACAAGCTCAAAGGCAGGTTTGTAATGTTGAGCATGGTCGATAAATAGACTCCAAATGTCATAAGGTTGCTCATGTAGCAAGTTAGCAACAAAGATATCGCAAGCACATGGTGGACCACGAAGTCCGCACGACACGCGACCGGCTTCAGAAGCATCTCAAGAAAGTCATAGCAATAGTAGCACAGCTCAAGAACGATGTGCGAAACGAGCCACATCTGCTCCTCGGCGTGCTTGTCAAAGATACTCATGAAATTAAAACTATAAGATAAGGCAACTACACCGTGCGCGATTAGAACATTGTACATAAGGGTGTCCACCGTAATTTCGCGCAACTTCCTACGGTTGCTAACAAACGTCTCAAAATGCTTCAAAGGAACGGTGTGTCCAATGATTTTAGTAGCCCAATAAACAGCAGAATGTACGCCCCATAGTGAGCACAATGAAAGCACATTCATCTTTAACAACACAACTTGAAAATATAGTAAGTTTTGTACTTAAGTAGTCTTAGTCTTTGCCGTAGTTCCTCTCAATCGCGTTTGGTATGGTACAGTGCGGCATAGCCTAGCCTAGCGTATTCTATTCAAAACGAATGCACCAAACCCTATGATAACATCAATGAGAAGCACAATCCATGCGGATTCGTTCTTGCAAAGGGCCAAGCCCGCAAAGAGAGCATACAACATGCCATGAACAGGCCTCAAATCATTCCACCAAATCCTATCACCGAACACCTCCGGTCCCGTTTTTCGAATACCTCCTATGTATATTACCAAGAACCCTATGGCCGGTAGAAGAGCGAGCGCCCCCATGTACGGCAAATACATGGGAAAATTGTATGCAATCCACACAAGTAATGATCGCGTCCCCATACATCCGATGAGAAAGAGAAGTAAACGCTTTCTTTCATTCTGATCTTTCATGCTATATACATACAGACAGATCATTCTCATAAAAATAATGAATTATTAGTAAAGCAAACCAAAACCAAATGTCACAATGGATTGATAAAATATTGCCAATCACATTATGTATCAACTACTCCGATATCTTGGATATTACGCTTAGGGCTAACCACGAGTTCTTCCAAGAATTCATCGTCATAACAATCGCCGAAGACCAAAAGACTCGTGAGATCTGTCAACAGTACCAAAGTGTTACCGTGGAGCTCACTGATCAACTTCATGCGAATAACGCAAAGTTCAATAAGTCCGCCATTATCCACCACGTCCAAAAGAAGTACCATGCGTCTCATGCGGATCACTGGATTCTTCTTTTGGACGCGGACATCCTTCTGCCACCAGAGTTTCCAAAATGGCTCGATCGGACTCAAAAAGTCTTCAAAAAGATAGACTTACATGCCCTTTACGGAATTCAAAGAAGAGATTACACAACTCCCGAGAATCTCAAGTCCAACATTTCGATTCCGTACGACCATACCTTCGTTGGGTATTTCCAGTTATACTTTGACAAAAATAAATATTACCCCACTACGTCACAATCGTGTGGCGAGTGCGATAGCACATTTATGACCTCGTTCAAACAAACCCAACGAATCAAACTACGTACTCGCGACCCAAATGATCACGTGTGCCACCTCGGAGTGAACACCTTGAATTGGACGGGGCGCGTAACACCGTCATTCATCTAACGGTCAGCGGTCTTCATATTTCGTCACCACAAGGTTCTCATACATAACAACGAAAGGATCGGACAACGCAAAAATCTTGTCTTTTTTATCCCATTCGTACTTTACCCGAATGCTCTCCATTGTTTTCAAAAGTTCATCCTCGGGCATATCATACAAGTCCTCGCACCATTCTTCGTAATTCGTATTATTGATGTTGTATACACGAAATACACGCATGATCGAGCTTGCTTTACAAAGCATAGCTCAAAAGGCCTAAATCATTTTTCCATAATACGCTTCATTACGCTATTAGTCTAGTTCCTCCATCTTTCCTTCCACACCCGCCTCACCACCCTCGCCCACCTTGCCCTCACCATCCACCTCACCATCCACCTCGCCCTCGACCTCGCCTTCGTCGTCTACATTGAGACCCACCTCAAGGAGGCGGTGGACACGGCGAACAAACACGGTAGGGTCCTCCATGGTGAAGCCGGAGTTGATGACCGCTGTTTCGTAAAGAATGTTGATTAGGTCGCGCGTCGAGGCCTTTTGGGACTCCTCCGGATCCGCAAGTCGCTTTTGAATGGCCCGCACGAGCTTATGATCGCCATTGATCTCTAGGATCTTCTTGGAGGACATGTATCCGGCCATTTGGTTGCTTTGGAGGGCTTGAGCTTTCATGATGCGCTCCATGTTGGCCGACCAACCGTACTCGCTCGTCACAAGGACGGCCGGCGTATCCGTAATGCGCCCCGATACGCGCACATTTTCCACCTTCTCGCCAGTGCCGTTGATGATCTCCTTCATTTTCTCACACGTCTCCTTGAAGCTCTCTTCACGCGCCTTCTTTTCCTCCTCGGTCTCGTCATCGAGAAGCGCGCCCTCCTTGGTCACGCATACCATCTTCTTGTCTTTGTACTCGCGCAGACGTTGCATCATGTACTCGTCAATGGCATCGACCATGTAAAGGACCTCGTAGCCCTTCTTGCGGAGCTTCTCGGTGAACGGCGAGCTCTTTACTTGTGCCATGTTCTCCCCAATGATGTAGTAAATTGTCTTTTGATCCTCCTTCATGCGAGTGACATAGTCATCGAGGCTCGTGCGATCCTCTCCGGACTTGGACGAGTGGAAACGCAGGAGATCGACGAGCTTGTCCTTGTTTTTCTCGTCGTCGTACACGCCCAGCTTGAGGTTCTTGGAAAAGTTGTCGTAGAACACTTTGAAATCGTCGGGCTTGTCGACAGCCATCTCAGTGAACATCTCCACGCATTTCTTGACCACATTTTTCTTGATGACTTTCATGATATTGTTTTGTTGAAGCATTTCGCGCGACACGTTCAGCGGGAGGTCATCCGAATCCACAAGGCCTTTCACGAACGATAGCCACTCCGGGATCAGGTCTTCGCTGTTGTCCGTGATGAACACACGGCGAACGTAGAGCTTTAGGTTGTTGCGTTTATCGCGCCCAAACATCTCAAATGGAGTGCGCTTGGGGGTGTAAAGGAGACCGCGGAACTCGAGGCCACCCTCCACGGTGAAGTGCTTTCGTGCAAGAGGCTCCTCCCAGTCGTTGCAAAAGGCCTTGTAGAAAGCATTGTACTCCTCGG
>Ga0209355_1000235_pt1 | contig 33924 bp, 34 predicted proteins | sample LauGreSBDMM110SN_3_FD_187563 | JGI IMG/M metagenome (GOLD analysis project Ga0209355, IMG submission 187563) | Freshwater lake microbial communities from Lake Michigan, USA - Sp13.BD.MM110.SN (SPAdes) (version 2) | ecosystem: Environmental > Aquatic > Freshwater > Lake | place: Lake Michigan... | reverse complement strand
GCGACCCATTGCGCATTGGCGGGAAATTTTGAACCCGCGCTGAGCTTGAGTTCCGCATAATAATCGCTAACAGAGACCACCTCGGCCATGGCCAAACGTTCTAAAGCGCGGGGCTCCAAAGCTCTGAGAGGCAGTTTTTGTCGATCTGCCAGCACCATTTGGGTTCCTACGCGAATACCGCTGGCAGCGCCGCCGGCAATGCGCACGCTGCCGGCGTAAACATTCAGCACTTGGAACTGCGGCACTTTACAAGACAGCACTTTTTCCATGCCTTCTTGAAATTTTTGAATGCTGGCTTGGATTTGCGACATCACCACGGGGGCCAAGGGCTTGGACTCAATGCCCACGGTGCGCGGCACATCGATGCTGATTTGCTGCGAACCGCGGTAGGCGGGGTCTTGACCCGCACCACGGCCCATCAATTCCCAGGTAACGTCATACACATTGGAAGCGTAAAAAGAGTCACGGCTGGCAGACACGCTGACACGCAACACCCAAGGCACGTGCTGCTCACCCTGCCCGACCAGCAACTGCTCATAGCCGTCGGCGGGGAGTTTTCGCTCGCTGACACGCCAGTTCTTGGCATGGTGCGAGGCGCTGAATGTTTGTTGGCGAAATTGCTGGCTGATCAATTGCGCTTCATAGCGACGTTGCGCAGACATGGGTCCGTCGTAGCGCACCACCCAGTTGAGTTGATGCCAGACGCCGCCGTCCACCGCAGGGGACACGCAGGCAGCTGCCAAAGCAGTTTTGCCATCGAGTTGCATGCCGGTGGCTGTGGGCTGGCGATCTATGTCGCGGCCATAGGCCAAGATACGCACGCCGCGCACTTCCATGCCGGTGACAAAACTGCTGCTTTCTTGCAACGCGCCGTTGCCGTCTACCCATTGAGTAGCCCGCACTTGGGTGGGCCCCTCTAAGGCGCGCTGAACCAAGGACTGGCGAATCGCCTCCAAGCGCTCTTCAGCCGTCAACGACTGGGCGGTGACTGGTGAGAGCAGGCCGCTGCTTAAAGCCAAGGCGGTAACAGCAAAGCAAAACGAAGGTGAGCGCATGGCAGTCAATTCTTTGAATGTGAATTAACGGCGTGCGGCGATTTGGGTCAAGTACAGGGTGCGCAAGTCTTGCACCGCATTGCGGTCCAACGACAAAGTGGTCTCGTAAGTGTCGTCACCGATGGGGGTGATGCTGACCAAATTGGCACCATAGATGACGCCTTCCACACGAGCGCGGAAAGTGTCATTCATCACAGTCATGTCAGCCACCGTGGTGCTGGCGTCCATTTGTTGGCCATAGACCTGTTCGGTCAAGGCGCGGTAAGCATCGAGCTTGGAGGCGCGAATGGCCAGCAAGCGCTGCTGGGCCGCGTTTTTATGGTTTTGAATGCTGATGACTGCGTAGCCTGTTGCCACAAAGGTTTCGCGCTTTTCCATCATCGGGGTGATCATGGTGACGGGGGAAGGCTCGGGGGCAACCACGGGGGCCACGCGGGGGGCTTGCGCACCGGCAGGCGCGCCAATGGCCACCACAGGTGCATTCGCTGGGGCAGTCAAACTGTGAATGGTTTCGCAAGCAGTCAAGCCAGACAGTGCGCTAACAGCAAGAGCAATTCGGTAGATCATGGCAATTTCCTCTTTAGGGGGGAGCCAGCCGTGTGTGGCACATCCTCACACGCTGTCTTCAATCGGGTACAAGCTATGAATCGGCGCACAGCGGCGCTTCTTTAAAATCTTTCTTTGGTTGGGGTGGAATACTTTTGACGACTTGCCGTATTTGACCCGCTGGTCACAATACCTACAAGCATGAAATCCCCTTCTCATTTCATCGGTAACAGCCCGATTGCGCAGGCCCTGCGCCGCCTGATCTCCACCATCGCCAACTCGGCTGCCACGGTACTTATTACTGGCGAAAGTGGCACGGGCAAGGAGTTGCTGGCGCGTTCTTTGCACGAACAATCCGACCGTTTGGGCGGCGCTTTTGTACCTATTAATTGCTCAGCCATTCCCAAAGAGTTATTGGAAAGTGAACTCTTTGGTCACCGCAAAGGATCTTTCACAGGCGCAGTGGCTGACCGCATTGGGCGCTTCGAGCTGGCCCATGGCGGGACGATTTTTCTGGATGAAATTGGCGATATGACGCTGGACATGCAGGTCAAATTGCTGCGTGTGCTGCAAGAGCGGGTGATTGACCCGGTGGGGTCGACCAGGCAAATTCCTATCGATGTTCGTGTCATTGCCGCCACACACCGCGATTTAGAAACAGAAATTCAAGCGGGACGCTTTCGCGAAGATTTGTACTATCGTCTTAATGTGTTGCCGGTGGTCACGCCGCCCCTGCGCGAGCGCTGCCAAGACATTCCTGAATTGCTGCATTTTTACGCATCACGTTACAAATCGCCGCAATCGCAGAGCATAAGTTTTAACCCCGCATTCTTAGACGCCTTGGTCAACTACCCATGGCCTGGCAATGTGCGCGAACTGACCAATTTAATGGACCGCTTCAGCACCTTGTATGCCGGGCAAGAGTTGGACATTCGCTCCATCCCGCCCAGTTTGCTGCCCAAAGGGCTGGTACCGGTTCAAGCCGAGATGTTGCTGCACATGGGGCCGTGTGTGTCGCAAGACATGACTCCGCCGCCCGAAGTGCTGGCCGAAATGGCCGAGTCTGCTGGCATGGTGGATCAACCCGTGCCGCAAGACAACGAGGTGGAGAGCATCATCATGTTGGCCCAAGGCATGCCGCATTTACCGCCCGAGGGCATATCGCTGAAAGACCGTTTGGCCGAGATTGAGCGCAACATCATCGAGCAAGCTTTGGAGCGTTCGCAAGGCAATGTCTCGCGCACCGCCAAATTGCTCAATCTTCAGCGCACCACCTTGATCGAGAAGATCAACAAATACGACCTCAGAACCGCCTGATTTATTTCGGGTCTTGGTTGAGCACCGTGATGCTCATGCGACGGTTGCGCGGATCAAATTTATCTTTGGGGTTGAACGGGTCGGTATCGGCCACACCCTCGATGCGTTTGAAACGCACTTCATTGATGCCTTTTTTCTGCAAAATTTGACGCGTGACTTCGGCGCGTTCGGCAGACAAAGACCAGTTGTTCTTGCCCTCAGGATTTTGGAATGGCACGGCATCGGTGTGACCACGGATGGCCACTTGGTTGGGCATGCCACCCAAGGAGGCAGCCACTTCGGCAATTAAAGCTGCAGCCTTGCCCTGCATGCCCACGCCACCGCTTGGGAACATCGCAAAGTCGGCGTTGTCGATGATTTCGATGCGTAAACCGTCTTTGTCACGGCTGATCGACACCTTGTCTTTCAAGGACTCGAATTTTTTGTTTTCAGACAACTTCTCTTTCAGCTCTTGTTCGAGCTTTTCAAAGTTTTCTTTGTCTTGCTCAGCAGCTATGGCTTGGCGTTCGGCTTTGCTGAGTTTGTCGGGGTCAGCGCCGCCCTCGCCTTGGCCGCCCGCGCCTTGGCCCAAGCCCTCGCCTTTGCCACCCTTGGACGGGTCTTTGGCCTCGTTTTCATTTTCGGGGCCAGGGTCGGTGTCCGGGTTGGGCCCGCCCTCGGACTTGGGCGTCAAGCGCTCGAGCAATCCGGTTTGGCGTGAACCATAAGGAAAAGCATCGGGGTCGATGATGGAGCGACCACCCAAAACGCCATTCGAGCCAGCCAACTGACCCACAGGTATCAAGCTGTGCGAGGTGGGTTTGAAATAGTCGGCAATACTTTTGCGTTGGTCGGCGTTGGAGGCACCCAGCAACCACATCAACAAAAAGAAGGCCATCATGGCGGTCATCATGTCAGCCAGGGCAATCTTCCAAGCACCGCCGTGGGCGCCGCCGTGACCATCTTCAATTTTCTTGATGATGATGACGGGGGCCAGCGCTGCAGTGACAGCTGCTGCCGCCGCTTCGGGCGCGGCTTCTGCAGGAGAGTCGTCAGCGAGGGCGTCTGCGTCGGCGGCAGTTGCTTCAGCCATGTTTATTTGCCTCGCATACCGTCAAAGATTTCTCCAAATGACGGCTTGTTGTGGCTGTTGATGACCGACCTGGCAGCCTCGATCACCAGTGGCATGGGGTGGCCATGCAAATTGGCAACGATGAGTTGTTGTACGCATTTGTAGATTTCATTGTCTTCTTCGATGACCTGCCCGATACGCACCGCAAAAGGACCGGCGACACCGTAAGCCAACAACACACCCATGAACGTACCCACCAGCGCACTGCCAATCAAAGCACCCAGCACAGGTGGGGGTTGGTCAATCGCGCCCATGGTCTTCACCACACCCAGCACACAGGCCACAATACCCAGCGCCGGCAAGGCGCCTTCCATGCTCGCCCAAAAACCGGCGTTGGCCATCTCGTGGTGGTGGTGGTTTTTTATAGAAGCGGTCATCACGTCTTCGACCGCGTAAGGGCTTAAGTTGCCTGAGGACACCACCATCAAACGAATCGTGTCACAAATCAAGCCCATCAAAGCATGGTCTTGCAACATCGGCGGGTATTCAGCAAAAATCGCGCTAGATTCTGGGTTTTCAATATGCGGCTCTAGAGCCACCGCGCCCTCGGCTTTGAGGGTTTTGAGAATTTTAGACACCACCAAAATGACGGACAAATAATCATCCTTGTGGTACTTCGGGCCTTTGAATACTTTACCCACAGCACCAAAACCCGTGCCTACCGCGGCACCACTGTTACTGATCATGCTGGCAGCCACAGCCGCACCAAAAATCTGGGCGAATTCCCAAGGCGCGGCCTTGATCACAGGTGTCAAATCGCCACCGTGGGCAACGAACACACCGAACACGGCGATCATCAAAACGACTAAACCTATTGCTGCCATTGCAAGCTCCAATTGTTTAGGCATGCCGACGCTGTTCGCACCAACATGCCTAGCTAAACTCCCTCTAGATTAACTGATAAATCTGTCGAATTTAAAACAACAAATTTTCAGTTAACAAATTCACGGCCAGAGGTGGTTCGCGGGATCAATGCAGGCACGGTTTCCCATGCGCTGCGGATTTCAGTCATCAGGCTGTGGATTTCATCCAAAGCCACCAAATCATTGCGCGCATTCACATACAGCAAACGGCGCGTGATGTAGTTATAAAGTTCATTCAAATTGCCGGCAAGTTCGCCGCCTTTATCGAAATCCAAGGCGCCTTGCAGACCCAACACGATGCGGCTGGCGCGGGCAATGGATTTGCCTTTTTCAGCAATATTGTTGTGCTGTATGTGGCCCTTGGTGGTCGCCAAGCTTTCAATCAAGCCGTCAAACAGCATTTGAATGAGTTCGACATTGTTGGCTTTGGAAACGCCGGTGGTGACTTGGACGTCGCCGTAACTTTCAATGGCTCTGGAATTGGCTCGCATGATCAAGTTCTCCTGTGTTCAATCGTTGACCAAGGATAGATCGGCGCCATGGGTGTGAACTTGAGATCAGGCAGCAACGGGAACCGCCTTTTCTTCATTAGGGGAGGGCTCGGCCTCAGCAAGGGCTGCGGGTTCTGGCGTCTCTTGGGTGCCACGGTTCAGGTTCAACTGAGACAAATCGGGTTGCAGTACCTCGCCAAGGGGCTCAGGCTCAGGGCTTTGCGCCATGCTCATCGCGGGCAAGGCAGGCGTTTCTGGGACGGCGGCAGCGGGAGTCGCCGCAGCCGGTGCATCTTCCGCAGGCGGCAACATCGCGTCAGCTTCACTAGACACTGGGTGAATCAGTAGAGTGGCGGAATAAGGCTCGCCCAATCCCAAACCCATGCGGGCGTAAATCATGCCGGTGACTTGGTCTAGGGACTGCTGAATACGCAAGACATCATCGGGTGTGCTGGTGGAAAAATCGGCACCCGCTTGGTAAAGACTGGCCAAATGGTGCATGGGCAACCAAGACACCACCGAGCCACGCGGCGTGGGGATTTGGCGGTTGTTGGTGGGCACACCCACCGTACCGGCTTTGCCGTGGCTATAGCCTTCCATGAAGACTTGCTCGATATGCTGGCGCAAAATAGGCTCGTAATGGGGCTTTAAATTAGACACATGTTTAGCGTCCACGCCAGGCAAGGGGATGCCGCTCATGGCGTCCCACAGGGTTTTGCCAGCCAACTCGCCAAACAAACCATCATCAAAAGTGGCAGGAATTTCGGCGCTTGAATAGCCTTGGTAAATCACGTTGACTTTGTCGATCACATACAGGACCAGCAAAAACACCAGCAACACGCCCCAAACCAAAAAGAGTTGAAAGAAGCTGTTCATGAGACGCTCCTGGAAGTTTTGAAAATATCCTCAGGTGCAATTTGTAATTGCACACGCAATTTTTTAACCACCGAAGACAAAATTTGGCTGATGCGAGATTCACTCACCTCCAACACTTCGCCAATTTCCTTCAGGTTGAGTTCCTCCACATAATAAAGTTGCATCACCAATTGCTCGCGCTCGGGCAATTTACCAATAGCGTCGGTCACCGCACCCATGAATTGGGCTTCTTCCACGATCACATCAGGCTGCTGGGATGCGTCGTCGGCGATGCCCATGACTTCTTCGGTCACGACTTCCAAGGAATAGGTTTCAAAACGCCGCGCTTTGCCGCGTTCTTTTTGGAAATCATCCAATTCCTTGCCCATGTACTCGGCCATTTCAGCTTGGGTTGGTGCACGACCCAACTCGGCTGAGAGCGCATGCAAGGTTTCGTTGTGTTCTTTATTAAAGGCCACAGCAGAACGCGGCAAAAACGACAGACGTCGCACCTCGTCTAGCATGGCGCCACGCACGCGGCTGTGGGCGAAGTTTTCAAAATCCACACCTTTGCTCTCGTCAAACACCCGCGAAGCTTCCAGCAAACCCATCATGCCAACTTGAATCAATTCGTCCAACTCCATAAAGGCAGGGACTCTGGCCTTTAAGTGCAAGGCCACGCGTTTGACCAAGCCAAGGTGGGCCAAGACCAACTCCTCGCCTTGCGGGCGAGACTGCTGGTACATCTTCATTGGGGAAATAGCTCTCATGTACTTTTCGCATTGCTTTGCAGCAAGCGCTCCATGAAAAATTGCAGGCCACCCGACGGATGGTCGATGGGACGCAACTGGGTAGACAACTCGGCCAAGCGGCGGAAATCGCGGGCAGCGGCCGTGCCAGGCGCCAACTCCATCACCGATTGGTATTTTTTCAATGCCGCCAAGACCATTTCGTCGTTTTCGATGGAGGTCAAATAATGAATAGATTCACCCAGAAAACGCACACACACGTCGTTCAAACGCTGGTAAAGCTTCCAGCCCTGGGTTTGGGTATCGACCAAATTGGGCACCAGATAAATTTCATCCAACTTCATCTCTTGCGTCAGCACTTTGATGGTGCCGTAAGCGTCAGCAATCGAAGAGGGATCGTCTTGCACCACAATAAAGCGGCGTTTACAAGCCGCCAAAAATGCCAACACCGTGGGCGAAAGACCGGCGGCGACATCGACGATGAGGTAATCGATGTTTTCACCCAAATTGCTGAACGCCTGCACGATGCTGGCAGCTTGCAAATGGCTTAAAGCCGCCAACTCCTGCACCCCTGAGGCGCCTGGAATCAGTTGAATGCCTTGACGGGTGGTGATGGTGATTTCTTCTAGCGTCTTTTCGCCCGCCAAAAAATGGCTGAGGTTGTATTCGGCACGCACACCCAAAGCGATTTGGGCGTTCGCCAAACCTAAGTCGGCATCAAACAACATGACATCATGACCGCGTTGCGCCAAGGACACGGCCAAGTTGATCGAAACAGTGGTTTTACCCACCCCGCCTTTGCCGCTGGCGATGCCTATGACTTCGGTGGTTCTGTTGTTACTCATGGGTAGACCTTGTGTGTTGTGCGGCCAGACGTGAAACTCGGGCCGAGGCCATGGCCAGCGTGCTGCTCATGTCTTCAGCGTGGGTGTCTGTGTAGCCCAGCGACAGATTGGCCAAGGCCACCGTCACCAACTCCTCGACTTGCATTTGCACCGACCATTCGCTGATGCGCTCGCCGCGACTGGCGCCGCTCACGCCGACATGGCCTTCGGTGAGCACTTGAATCAGTGCCCATGGTTGGCTGGCTTCATCCAATTTGGAAATCATCAAGCTTTGCCATTGAATGTGAGGTGTTGAAAGTATCCTGCGCAATGAAGACTGGGAAGCGTCTGCGGGAAGAACCACGTGAAATTGTGCCTCTTTGCTGATCGCGCAGATTTCGCCCACGCGTTCGCTCATTTGAACACCAGGGGTGTCGATGATGATGAGCTTTCTTTGGCCGTGCTCTTCGAGCAAAAGTTTCAAGGTCGTGGCATTGGTGGCACGGAAGCAGTCAACGCCGGACTGGGCGCTGAGCAACTGGGTTTGGTTCCAAGCACCAGCGCGCTGATCGCTGTAGCTGATCACTGCCACTTGTTCGCTGCCTAAGTTCACGCTGGCATGCTGCGCCAAGCGCGCCACCATCAAGGATTTGCCCGCCCCTGATGGGCCGGCCAGCACATGCACGCCTTGCTCAGGTGCGTTGACGCTGCTTTGCTGCATGGAGTGGCAGAGTTGACGGCGGATTTCGTCCAGCGCTGGCTCTACGTCTTCAAAACTTTGAATGCTGTCAATGAGTAAAGCCCGCAAAGCCACGGGGATGGCCGCTTCTTGCAAAGCATTGCGCAGCGGCATGAGGTTGCGCGCCAAGCCCGTGCCTTGCCAAGCCATTTGCTGGCTGAGTTTGAATTCTTTACGCAATGTCGCCAATTCTTCGCGCACCATTTGCACGATTTCACGCCCGCGCACCGTGTCGCGTTCTTCGGCCATTTGCTGGGCAGGAGAAACTTCTGCTGCTACCACTGTCGCCTTGATTTCGGCGGCCGGCGCGATGGGCTCTTGCAGCACGGTTTGTTTCAATGAAGCTGCAGGCACAAAGCCTGTGGCTGGGGCTTTGGCGGGTTTGCCCAAGCGTTTGTGCATGGCCATGGTGTCGTTGAGTACTTTGCCAAAGGGCGCGGACTCGGGCGGCGCCACTGGGGCTTCTTGAGCGGCTGTCTTGGCCGACAGACTGTAGGTTTTATCGGTAGGCACAAAGGCTTCGGCAACCGCTGCCTCGGCGTTTAAGGGCTCCACATCGACAGCCACGATCAACTCGGTTTTGCCCTTGACCTTGGCTGTAGAGATGACCAGCACGTCGGGGCCATACAAGGCAACTGCCTTTTCGTTGGCTGCCTGGGTGTCACGGGCAATGATTCGCTTGAGTTCCATGGTGTTTCTCGTTGGTCAAATAAAGGGTTGGGGATCAGCTGCGGTTGGTCGCGTTCACGGTGTGAATCACTTTGACCGCTTGGTCATCTGGAATTTCGCTGTAGGACAAGACCGTCAAATCGCTGACGCGAAAACGCACGGCTTTGGACAACCAGCTGCGAATCAGCGGCGAGACCACCAGGACAGCCGCATGGCCTTCGTCCTCCATGGCCCGCGCGCCCATGCGCAAGGCATTGAATAAGTTTTCGGCCAAGCTGGGCTCGAGAACCACCGGCTGGCCGGGCTGGCTTTGCTGCAACACGTTGTGCAGCAGTTGCTCCAAGCCTGGCTCCAAGGTCATCACGGACAAATTGCTGGACTCATCCACCAAGCTTTGCATGATCATGCGACCCAGTTTGGGGCGCACATAAGCGGCGAGTTGTTCGGGGTCGGTGCTGCGCGCACTGGCTTCGGTTAAAGATTCAGTGATCGAGCGCATGTCGCGGATGGACACGCCTTCATTCAACAAATGTTGCAACACGCGAGTGACCACGCCCAAGGACAATTTGCCTGGCACCAGTTCTTCCACCAGTTTGGGTGACTTGGCCGCCAGCTTATCCAGCAGTTGCTGAACTTCATCGTGGCTGAGCAAATCGGCAGAATTTTCACGCAAGACTTTATTCAAATGGGTGGCAATGGCGGTGCTGGCGTCGACCACGGTGTAACCCAAGGTACGCGCCAAATCGCGTTGCGAAGACTCAATCCACACGGCTTCCAGACCAAACGCGGGCTCACGTGTGGGCGTGCCTTGCAGTTCGCCATACACCTGACCTGGGTTGATGGCCAATTCGCGGCCCACCTTGATTTCGCCTTTGCCGCGCACCACGCCCTTCAACACAATGTTGTAAGAGTCAGGATCAATATTGAGGTCGTCACGGATACGCACAGGCTGCACCAAGAAGCCCAATTCGGCAGACAATTTTTTACGCACACCCTTCACACGGCTCATCAATTCGCCGCCAGTTTCGGTGTTCACCAAGGGAATCAAGCCGTAGCCAATTTCCAAACCAATCAAGTCCACTTGATCGACATCGTCCCAGTCCAGGTCTTTGGTCGACTCGGTGGTGGCAGCGGCTTGCGCCTGCGCCTCTTGCACCGCTTCTTCATCGACTTCGCCGCGAATCACCAACAAGCCCAAGCCCGCGGTAAACGCTGCCAAGGTAATGAACATCAGGTGCGGCATGCCAGGGACCAAACCCAAAATCGTCAAGATGATGGCAGAAATAAACAAAGCCGCAGGATTGGCCAATTGGGTATGGGCTTGCTCGGAAATCGACTCCGAGGTGGTCACACGTGTGACGATGATGGCGGTCGCCAAGGACAAGAGCAGCGCAGGAATTTGCGCTACCAAGCCGTCACCGATGGTGAGCAAGGTGTAAATCTTGCCGGCCTCTGAGACCGACAAATCATGTTGGAGCACGCCAATCGCCAAGCCGCCAATCAAGTTGATCAACAAAATCAATATGCCCGCGATGGCGTCACCGCTGACGAATTTGGACGCACCGTCCATGGCACCGAAGAAGTCGGATTCTTGGGACAACTCGGCGCGGCGTTTTTGTGCTGTGGGTTGGTCGATCACGCCCGCATTCAAGTCGGCGTCGATAGACATTTGTTTGCCAGGCATGGCGTCCAAGGTGAAACGCGCGTTCACTTCAGACACACGGCCCGCACCCTTGGTCACCACAATAAAGTTAATGATCATCAAAATACCAAAGATGATGAAACCCACTACATAGTTACCGGCAATCACAAACTCACCAAAGGCCGCCACCACTTTGCCAGCGGCGTCGTGGCCGGTGTGGCCATCAACCAAGATCACGCGGGTGGAAGCCACGTTCAGCCCCAAGCGCAACATGGTGGCAAACAACAAGACAGTGGGAAAGGATGAAAACTCCAGCGGTTTACGGGTGCTGATGGCGATCATGATGATCACCAAGCTAATCACAATATTGAAAGTAAACAAAAAGTCCAATAAAAGCGGCGGCAGTGGCAACACCAACATGGCCATGATTAACAACACCAGGACGGGAATTCCCAATCCGGTGAAGTCAAACTTGGTCAAATTCTGTCGAATCGTTGACAGGCTTAAGGTGCTCATGGTCTTTTTGTCACAGTTTTTGAATCATTAAGGGTTCAGTTTCAAGCGTTTCCCAACGCCCTCAAGGTGATGAAGCAATCCATGTGCCAGCTCCTCGTATCCGCTTTGGCTTGACACAGGGGGTTTTGCAGCGACCGGCAAACCTTAACCTGTCACGTTTCTTGCTTAAACATCTATGTCTTTTATGGGAAGCGTTAAACGGATATGAACTTATCTGCCTTGAATTCAGGCCTTTCACCGGCCAACAACTCAGTCTCTACCGAGGTAAATGACCTGGGTGGGGCCTTGTCACGCCCCTCCTCAGGCACGCAATCGGGGGAGGACTTTGCTGCCTTTTTGCGTCATCAAATTGCCTCGCTGCAGTCGCCTCAACGGCAAGAGATTGCCGCCCAAAGCACGCCAAGCTTGCCCACAGCGCCCTCAGCGCCCCCCAAAGCCGCGGCCACATCGCGCATGTTGGAGCAGCAAGCTTTGCGCCAAGCTTTCCACCCAGGCAAGTATTTACATGGCAAAGCGCCAAGTTCCAAAGGCATGGGCACCCTCAGCCCCGGCGGACATTACGCCAAACAGCTGCCGCCCAAGCCTGCGCCTGCGCCTGCGCCTGACAAAGTCAACACAGCTGCGCACACGCAGCCCGCTTCAAAACAAGCTGCACAAGAGGCACCGCCCGTCCATGAAGCAGAGCAAGACAGCACCATACAAACCAAGCCAAGGCCAGCGGACCACAAACAACATCTGGCAGATGCCAAAGACATAGTGGGCCAAGATGGTCAAGCTTTGCAATCCATTGCGCTCAGCCCCGAGGTCGAGATCATCACTGTGGCGCAACCCGCCACCAGCGAGAAAAGTCTCACCGATTTCGCCTTGGCCATGGGCCTAGACCCTTCACAAATTCAAGCCCTGTTGGGCGACGCGGCCGCCGCAAACGTCAGCGCCAGCCCAGCAGCCACCACCCAGCAAATGCTGGCCATGAACACGTTGCCCATGGCCGCCGCTGAGTCTTTGCCTACGCTTGGAATGACAGCCTTGAACCCTTTGGGCAACAGCATGCAATTGACTGAAGGTGCCGCCCTGCCCGTCAACTCGGTACTGGCTCAAACCTTGCCCGTGGCGCCCAACCTCAGCGCCATGGCTGCCAGCCTGAACCCCCTCCTCACATCGCCAGAAATGCTGGCCTTAACACCCATAGGCTTGCAAGTGCAGTTGAGTTCTGCTTCGGCAGATGTGGCAGTAGACACCAAGCTTGCGAACTTACAAAACCTGAATGTGGCAGTCACCGCCCAAGCCACAGAAACCACTGAAAATATCAGCACCTTGGCGGTTTTATCGATGATGGATGCCGATTTACGACCCGAAGATATCGATCGATTGAATGAAGAGTTCGACAAACTCAGCGCCATCGACGACGCCGACTCGTCCTCGCACGAGAGCTTGGCTAACAGCGGCTTAAGCACAAACCGCAGCAGTGGTTTGGGCCTCACCAACCCAGCCCAAGTCTTGAAAACCCATCCCGATATGGCACAGACTTTCGAGAAGCTCAGCCAAAAGCTGGCCACCGAAATGGCCAGTCGCATGAACGACCAACTCAACGCCGGCGAATGGAAAATGAAATTCGCCCTCAAACCCGCCAGCTTGGGCTTGGTGGATGTTCAACTTGAAATGCGTGATGGTCAGTTGCACGCCCAATTTGATGCTGACAACGCCTTGACACAGAACTTGATTCAAAATGGCAGCACACGTTTGAAAGAGGCCTTGGCCGAACTTGGCATGAACAATGCATACGTTTCCGTAGGACAGGATAACCGTCAGTCATCGCAAAGTGGCTCTGGACAATCTGGTCAACGACAAGCCGCATCAGACAACCGTGTCACACTAGCCGCAGATGGCGCTGGTGAACCAATGAACGCAGCAACACCATCACGTCACAGCAACAGCGTGTTGTTAGACACTTTTGTTTAACAACCCAATGAATGAAAGAGGAGTAAATCATGGCAACAGCAGCACCTGAAGCAAGTCCCGCAGAGGGCTCAGAAGAACCGAAAAAGAAAAAACCCATCTTGCTGATCGCAGGTATTGCGGTTTTGGCCCTCGTGGTGACGGTTGGCGTCGCCTTTGGTACTTTGTATTTTTCTGGTTACTACGAGAAAAAAGCCGAACTCGCCGCGATGGACAAGCTTGAAGAGCTAGAAGCCGCCGCCACCAAAGCCAAGGACGAAGCGCCTTCCAAGCTAAAGAAGGAAGCGCCTGAAGCCACACGCTTTGAAAAGAACTATTTTCAAGTTGAGAAAGAGCTGATGACCAACATCACAGGCTCGAAAAAAGTCATGGTCGTGCAACTCGCCGTCATGACCCACTACGACACCCGCGTGTTTGACAACATCAAAAAGCATGAATTTGCCCTGCGCTCAGCCATGCTCGACATCATGCGCCAATCCACCGAAGCCGAGGTTGGCAAGCCCGACTTTCGCAAAGAACTCGCCGTCAAGCTCAAAGATGTGATGAACGCAATGCTGGAAGAGTACGAAGACTTTGGTGGCATCGAAGAAGTCATGTTCACCTCGTTTGTGATGCAGTAACAACCCATGGCAACCCGACAAAACCTACTCAGTCCCGAAGAGCTCACGGCCTTGGCCGAGGGCTTGAAGGACGGATCCGTCGAATCGGACACCGGCTTTAACACCAAAGTCCGGGTGCGCAAACACGACTTGGCCAGCGAGAACAGCAGCTTGGGCGTGAATGTGTCGGCCATCGACATGATCAACGAGCGGTTCATCCGAATGTTTCGACTGGGTTTGCTTGAGGTTTTGCGCACCACCCCGCGAGTGAACCCCACAAGGGTGCAAATTTTGAAGTTTGGTGACTACATCAAAATGCTCAAAGCCCCTTTGTCTGTCAACACCATACGTATCAGCCCTTTGCGCGGCAACTCGGTCATCATCATTGACCCCAATGTGGTGTTCAGTTCGCTGGACAGTTTTTTTGGCGGTTTTGGCAAAGGCGTCTCGGACTTACCCCCTGGTCGCATGTTCACGGCCACTGAAACCCGCATCATCCACATCATCATGTCGGTATTTTTCCGCTCACTGAAGGATGCTTGGTCGCCCATTTTAGAAATTGAATGCGAGCAAGTCAGCGCCGAGATCAACCCACAGTTTGCGCAAATTGCCGATGAAAACGACTTGGTGGTTTTAAGCCGCTTCGAGGCCGAGGCCACCGTCTCTGGCGGCAAGGGTTTCATGGACTTGGTCTACCCCTATGCCACTTTGAAGCCTTTGCGGGATTTGCTGCGCAACCGAGTCAGCGCAAGCGACGGCAATGAAGAATCCGACAAAATTTGGCGCGAAGATTTAGCCGTTGCCGTGGGCGACTCTGAACTCGATGTGCGTGTGATGATGGGCGACATCAAAACCACGCTCTACCATCTGCGAAACATGAAGGAAGGCGATTTGCTTTTCTTCAAGAAACCCGACCAGGCGCAATTCCTGGCCAACGGCGTCCCCACCTTTGGGGTCAACATCGGCACGCGCGGCTCTAATGTGGCTGTGCGGGTTGAAAAGCAAATTGTCCCCGGACAGCTTTGAGACAGGAAGGCATCATGAACGACACTACCGATACCCAAGACGAAACACCTCCCACTTCCGACGAGTTTCAAGTCAGTCAACCCGGAAATATCAATCCGGAAGTGCTGCAAAACATCTCGGTCACCCTCTCGATTGAGGTGGGACGCACCAGTATCAAAATCAAAGATTTGATGCGCTTGACCCAAGGCAGCGTGGTTGAACTCGACCGCATTGCAGGCGAGCCGCTAGATTTATTGGTGAATGAGACCGTGGTCGCGCAAGGCGAGGTGGTGCTGGTCAATGACCGCTATGGCATTCGACTCACCCGAGTCGTACCCTCCACCGATCGCTTGCAGTCTATTTAAGGCTTTAACCGCCAGCAGCAATTTTGCGGCCGTTCAAAGCTTGAACCGGACGGGCATTCAGCTTGAAAGGAAATTTCGCCAACTGCTGCTTGGAAATATCCACAGGCGCTTTAAGAATGTAGAACTGCACGCCCTCGGTACAAGGGGGTGTGGTGAGTGAACCCTCGTAGTTGTAAAAGCCCATGTCTTTGGGCAGCATGCTGGCCGGATTGAACGTCACCTTGGCTGGCAAAAACTCCTCGCCTTCCTTGGGTGGCAAATTGGCCCACAAGGTTTTAACGGCTGCACTGTCTTTGCCTTCGTTCAGCATGACCCCAATCACCGCCAGTTTGCCTTCTTTGCTCTTGTGCACAAAGTGGGCCACCATGCTGGCGTTTTTCCCATCAACTTGCTCTTCCGAAGGCCTATGGAAGTGAAACTGCAGCAACTCAAACGACTCTTTTCCAATCGTCAAGCTGCTGCCAGGTTCGATATTCACCTGAATCGTGTGGCCGTTGTTGAGCATTTTGAGCGGGCCTTCCTTGTAGTCCACGCTTAAAGTTTCTTTAGACTTTTCAAACGGTCCGATGATGTTCAAAGGTGACTGTTTTTTGCCTTTGCCGCAGACAGGAAATGCGTCGCCCCAATGCTCCGGGCCCTTATCGCCCTCGTAACCCCATTGCACGGCATGCGCTTTGTCATCTTTCTTGGCTGAGTCATCTTTGGCATCAGCGTCTTTGTCTGTGGATTTTTTACATTCCGACAACACTTTCACTTTTTGACCTGCAGCCGCCAAAGCGTTTTGTGCCGCGCACACGGTTTGCAGGCGGTTGCTCCACTCGGCCATTTCCAAAGCTTTTTGGTAGGCCGTAATGGTGTCTGCGTCTTGCGCCCCTTTGGTGAGCAGTTTCAAGGAGGCCAAGCCGACTTGTCTTTCTGCGCTCAAAGCTTTTTGTGCTTTGTAAAGTGTCTCGACGTCTTGCAACACAATGCCGTTGGCGAAGGCCGACTTCAAAGCTTCCATCTCCTGAATGGATACGTTCTCAGGCTCAGGTTTGACGTCTTTGGCGGCCTCAGCTTCTTCGCTGACCTTTTCCATGGACTCTTTCATTTCGTCAAGTTGCTGATTCAACTCCGAAACTTGTTCATTCAAATGTTTTTTGCTGGAAAAATTCCAGTAAGCCAATGTTGCCGTGGCAACCAGACAAATACCCAGCAAAATTTCTAGGATCAGACGCAAATATTTTTTCATGGCTACTCAAAAAAAGGTAATAGAAAAAGAAATTCTGTTCGGGGCTGATTCTCGCCCAAGATGCTGGCTTAGATATCGGCATCAAAGGCGCAAGTCTTTAATTTTTAAGCAGGAAATTAGCTCTAAATAATTCATATGGTGTTTTTGAAGTGCATGATGCCCGATCGGCTTCATGCTTGGGGTGTTCAAGTTAATCTCCATGTGATACATTGAATTCATGTATTCACAGAGAAGGTTTTGAGATGGCAACTTCAATTCGCCTCGCTCCAGAAACCGAGCAAAGGCTTGACTTTCTTGCATCCCAGACGGGGCGCACCAAGGCTTACTATCTGCGCGAAATCATCGAACAAGGCATCGAAGACATGGAGGACTACTACCTCGCTGCCGATGTGCTTGAGCGTGTCCGTAAAGGCAAAGAACAGGCGCATTCCGCTGCTGACGTAAGACAAGACCTTGGCCTGGACGATTGAATATGCCGACACGGCCATCGGGCAGCTGCGCAAGCTCGACAAACAGACGGCGCGGCGCATTGTTGACTTCATGGACGAGCGCATCGCTGGACTGGAAAACCCACGCAATACGGGCAAAGCATTGACGGGGCCGCACGGTGGATTCTGGCGCTACAGGGTGGGCGATTACCGGGTAATTTGCGACATTCAAGACGGCGCTTTGCGCGTCCTTGTGGTGCAGCTTGGCAACCGTCGCGAGATTTACCGATAGCGAATAAGTAACTTTAACTTTGACAGACCAAGACCCGACCTCCACCGCCTCTTACACCGTTCAACACGCTGTTCAACAAGATGTTCAAACTGAGTTGCGCCATGTGCGAGCACTCATGCAACTTGAGCAAAAAGAAGACCAAGCGCAGTTCAAACTCAAAAACGCCAGTGCCAGCATCAAGGAGCGCAGGCGCCGCGGCTTAACCTGGTACCCCGTCACCATCACCCAAGAAGACATCGGCTTTGGTGGCAAGGTGGTGCTGGAGCTGGAGCGCTCGGCCACGCAGCAAGACCTGCACTTATTTCAAGTGGGCAAAAACGCTTGTGTGTTCAGCAATGCGCCCGGCTACTCTGGACCTGACCGGCCAGTGCTCAGCGGCGTTGTCACCAGCGTGCGGCGCAACAAGCTGCTGCTGGCCACCATCAAAGAAGCCCTGCCCGACTGGGTGTTGAACGGCAGCACGCTCAACGGCAGCACGCTGGGCATAGACCTCACCTTTGACGAGGTGAGCTATCGCGAAATGCACCAGGCCATGAGCGACGTCATCAACGCACACGGCAACCGTTTGGCCGAACTGCGCGACGTGCTGCTGGGCGCCAAGCCCGCCAGCTTTGGCGAGCTCCGAGCCGACGATTTGTTTTACCCCAGTGCGCTCAACGACTCGCAACTGGTGGCTGTGCGCCATGTCATTTCAGCGCAAGACGTGGCCATCATCCACGGCCCGCCCGGCACGGGCAAAACCACCACCCTGGTGCAGGCCATTTTGGAAACCGTCCGGCGTGAGCGGCGCGTGCTGGTGTGCGCCCCCTCCAACACCGCCGTGGACCTGCTGACTGAAAAGCTGGCCGAGCGCGGTGTGAATGTGATTCGTCTGGGCAACCCCAGCCGTGTGTCTGAGCTGTTGCTCAAGCACACGCTCGACGCCGGTGTCATGGCCCACCCCAGCTACGCCAAGATGCACGCCATGCGCCAAACCGCCGAGCAGCACCGAGAAACCGCCAGCGAATATGTGCGCGATTTTGGGTTTGAGGAGCGACAGCACCGCCAATGGCTACGCGAAGAAGCGCGCACACTGCGCCAAGCCGCCGACGATTTAGAGCGCTTCATGACCGAGGACGTGCTCGAATCGGTGCAGGTCATTACCTGCACACTGGTGGGCGCCAGCAACCGCCACATTCGCCACCTGAGCTTTGAGACTGTGTTCATTGATGAAGCCGCCCAAGCCCTGGAGCCCGGTTGCTGGATTCCCATTGCCAAGGGCCAGCGTCTGGTGTTGGCAGGCGACCACCACCAGCTGCCGCCAACTGTCAAAAGCGAACAAGCCGCCCGTGAAGGCCTGCGCGAAACCCTGTTTGAAAAGTGCATCCAGCGCCAGCCACAAACGGCCCGCATGCTGAACGTGCAGTACCGCATGCACGCGCACATCATGGGCTTTAGCTCGAAGAAGTTTTATGGCGGCCAACTGGTGCCGCACCAAAGCGTCGCTCATGCCGACTTAGAGGATTACGACTTGCGTTTTGCACCCGACCTGCCTGTGGAATTCATAGACACAGCTGGCTGCGGTTTTATGGAGCAAGTCATTCCCGAAAGCCGCTCCACGGCCAACCCCGAAGAAGCCCACTTGCTGCTCGAGCGCCTGGCGCAGCTGCTTTCGCCTTTTGACGCAACTGAAGCAGACCAACGCCCACTCACCATTGGTGTGATTGCACCCTACCGCGCCCAAATCAATTATTTGAAAGACGCCATTGAAGACAGCGCCGTGCTGAACAACTTGCTGCTGCAACGAAGGCTCAGCGTGGGCACCGTCGATTCGTTTCAAGGCCAAGAACGCGACATCATTGCCATCACTTTGACACGCAGCAACCCCCAAGGCGAGATCGGATTCCTGTCTGACATCCGCCGCATGAACGTGGGCATGACCCGCGCACGGCGCAAGTTGCTGCTGGTGGGCGATTCGTCCACGCTTTGTAGCCATCCGTTTTTTATGGAGCTATTGGCTTATGTGAAGGAAGTGGGGGGTTACCGGACAGCCCAAACAGTCGTTCGATAAACGACCAGTTCGACTTTTTCAAGTCATCCAGTCTTCAAGCTTCAAGCCCGCCACCCGCTTGAAATGCCGTGTGTTGTGGGTCACCAAGGGCAAGCCCAGCGCTAAGGCATGAGCGGCGATTTGGGTGTCCATTTCTCCAATTGGCTGCCCGGTGTGCTGCAGGTGCGCGGCAATGTCTCCATACCGGTCTGCGGCCTCCAGTGTCCATGGCAAAACTGGTAGCTCATTGAGCAGCAAATCAATGGTGCGGCGGCGTTTGTCATCGGCTTGCAGCAGTGCCAGCCCAAACCGTGTTTCGGCGCGGGTGATGGCGGAGATGGCGACCTCCTGCTTTTTGAGCGCCGTCAACATGCGCTTTTGCAGCGCGGCAGAGCTGTTGCGGGCAAAGTAGCCCAAGATGTTGGTGTCGACCAAGTACTTGATCAAGTGCGATCCTTGGTTTTCGCGGTGCGTTTGGCCCCCACAGCCCAGTCATCAAAAGGATTTTTCGGTGGGTTGTTTTGCCGGCTGGCGTCCGACAAAAAGTCGTCGGGCAATGGGTTTTCCGCAATGGCAGCCATCAGCGCATCCAGCCGATGCTTGCGCAATGTTTCCGTGTCCTTGGGCTTGAGCGTGATCTCTCCCGTGACCTCGTTTCGGGCAATCCACATTTCATCGACATCCACGCGAAATGCCTTGGGCAAACGAATCGCCTGGCTGTTGCCGTTGGTAAAAACTTTGGCGGTGGCGAGCATGGTAATCCCCTTTAAATGTATACCTGAAAACGTACATACTTTATCACCGAATATGACCTTCAGTCGAAGTCAAAATTCCCCCAAGCCAAGTTGCCCCATATAGCGAGGGACAATCTAGGCATGAATGACCCGACTGCTCGCACAGAACAACCGCGTAACCCCCTGCATGGTGTGACGCTGGAGGCGATGGTGCGTGCCTTGGAAGCGCACTACGGTTGGGAAGAGTTGGCCCGCCAGATCCCTGTCCGTTGCTTTTCGCACGACCCGAGCGTGAGTTCAAGCTTGAAATTCCTGCGCAAAACACCTTGGGCGCGTGACAAGGTGGAGAGCCTTTACCTGTTCGTACTGAGGGAGCAAGCTCGCGGGTAGCTGTCAGCTTCCAAACAGCGACTGGCTGTGCGCTGTACAGCGCAGGAGATGGTCAAAAAAAACCTGAGTTTTGATAGCCCTTCTTGCGCAGTGGGCGCACTAAGCTGTTGGAAGGAAATTGCCCACATACGGATAAAGCGTGAATTAAGCGAGACCCAGGGGAGATACATGAAAAACCCAAAAGATAGCAAAAAGGCTATACTTAAAACCCATTGGACTGTGACCCTGCATCCACTGGCTGAGCGTGAATTACGGACCATCCCTGCCGATATGCAAGCCCGCTTTTTGCACATCGGTGACATGCTGGAAGAGCTAGGACCGCATCGTGTGGGCTTGCCGCACATTCGGCCACTGGAAAGCAAGCTGTGGGAAATGCGCATGACGGGCCGCGATGGCATTGCCCGTGCCGTTTATGCCGCTGTGAAGGGGCGCACTTTGCTGGTGCGATTGAAACCGCATTGAAACGCTTGGAGGAATCGACGTGAAAAGCTTGAAAGACGTGAAAGCCAAACTGCTGCCCAACCCCGCCGTTCGCCAAGCCTATGACGCACAAGCGCCCGAGTTTGAGCTGGCCCGTGAACTGATTGCCGCACGTGTGAGAGCGGGTCTGACGCAAGGCGATGTGGCCGCACGCATGGGCACGACCCAAAGCGTGGTGGCACGCATTGAAAGTGGCAGGGGCACGCCATCCATGCGAACAGTCAGGCGTTTTGCAAGTGCCGTGGGAGCGCGTGCCGTGGTGCGCATGGAGCCTTTGACGGGTGGATAAAGTTTTTGCATCAGTTAGGGCCCTTCGATTCGGTTCAGGGCCAAGAGAGCGACATCATCGCCATCACATTGATCGAATCGGTGTGTGCAACTCTAATAAGGTCGGTTTAGGTTGGTAGCGGCAGTTCAACTACAAACTAATCGTCGGCGAAGGCATTTGGTTAAGTGTTTTATTTAGATTGATCATTTTCTATGAAAAATGTCAGTTTTCCCGGCTCTACCTGTATTCCATCAGGTGGGGTTATCGTTAAGTTTCCTTTAAGTTGGATGGACCCGTTCAGTTTGACAGATTTGATTGACTCGTTTTCTTTTGAAAACAACTCCAATGTCCTTCCTTCATTAAGATAACTATATTCATGTGTGCCATCTCCTTTTTTCCTGATGTCACTAAGCTCCTTCCATATTAACTTTAAATCAGATGCGGCTTCAAATATCACATCGACTACACTTTTTATATCAGTAGAAATTGCTTCAAACGAAGTTTTCATTAGTATCCATTTTTCATTATTCGTTCCAACATTTTCTATTTGGTAAATTCCCTCAGATGTAATTGCGTACTCAAAATCGCTTGAAGAAAATATTTGATAGTCTGAAATATATAAAGATGCGTCTCTGTGGACATATATTCCAACATAGCCACGGCCCTTAATGTGAGCAAATGGATAGATTCGTTCTGATTTGAGAATGTTATGTCCATCATGAAAGCTATTTTCTCGAAGCAATCCAATTTTCCCAAGACTTGAGCCACTACCTTTTTCAGTTCTTTTTTTAATTTCTTTTTTGAAATCTTTATTTTCGAAATAATCGCATGCCTTCATGGCTAATTGAAAAACAGAAGCAGTTTTGGATATTGCTGATTCCAAAAGAAACGTTTGAAGCCGTATATCAATGATGTTATTTAGTGAGCTTAAAATATAATCAATTTCGGACAAAATTATTCTTGCCGTAGACTCGACGTTTATTCTAATTTTTGAGTCGTTGTTAATCAATGTAGTTGTCTTTTCGACTCGCATTTCTAGACCTCTTACTATCCAACTAGCGGGCAGAAATAAATGAACAATGAAGATCAACATGTGAAGCGTCTGCAAAATGGGTGCGTGCGCCGAGCACGCACTGTGCGACTTGATCGATAGCGTTGCCCCAGGTATTGCTGAAAAGCAATGCCCTAGATTTAATCTCGTTCCAACTAAGACCCATTTGGTACCCACAAAATGAGCCCGTATGGTAATGTAAAATTCTATTTAATAGTTATTTATAGCTCTATATATGCAACTTAAGTATCTTTAAAGAAACCAAACTAAACCCGCACAAACACCGTCACCAAGACTTCTTCGCCCACTTGGCGGCTCCAGTGCCCGTGCACCTCGGGGTTAAAGACCGCGCCCGCTGGCAATGTGTCGGCCGAGAAAAAATGCTGGCCCGGCCCAAACACTTGGGATGAGCCGTCTTGCAAACCTATTTCCATCTGCCCTTGCAAAATGAACACCCATTGCGGCGTGGTGGTCACATGAAAACTGCTTTTAAAACCCACAGAGCTTTGGCGTAACTGCAAGCCCTGGGTTGGCAAGAGTTCGCTCAAATGGGTGGGCGCATTGCCTTGGTCTAAATCAATAGCCTCTTGCTTAAAACGAGCGCGGCCATCGGTGTCGGTAAAGAGTACGGTGCGTGTGAAGGTAGGCATGGCGCATCATAAAGAAGTGGCTCGCCTACAATCTGCTTTTCCCTCACCAGCCTCTGGATCTACACCATGACCCGCTGCACAAACCGCAAGGCTCAACCATGAGCCGCAAAGTTTTCATCAAAACCTTTGGCTGCCAAATGAACGAGTACGACTCGGACAAAATGGCCGACGTCTTAGGCGCCGCCCAAGGCTACACACAAACCCAAGACATAGACGAAGCCGACTTGGTGGTGTTCAACACCTGCTCGGTGCGCGAAAAAGCCCAAGAGAAAGTGTTCTCCGATTTGGGTCGCGTCAAACACCTGAAGAAAAAAGGCGTGCAAATTGCAGTGGGCGGTTGTGTGGCCAGCCAAGAAGGCCAAGCCATCATCACCCGCGCGCCTTATGTGGATGTGGTGTTTGGTCCGCAAACCTTGCACCGCTTGCCCGAGTTGCTGAACCAACGCGCAGCTTTAAAGAAGCCGCAGGTCGATATCAGTTTTCCTGAAATCGAAAAATTCGACCACCTGCCCCCTGCCCGCGTCGACGGTGCCTCGGCGTTTGTCTCCATCATGGAAGGCTGCTCCAAATACTGCAGCTATTGCGTAGTGCCCTATACACGCGGCGAAGAAATCAACCGCCCCTTGGATGATGTGCTCACCGAAGTGGCCGGACTGGTGGCCCAAGGCGTGAAAGAAATCACCTTGCTGGGCCAAAACGTCAACGCCTATCGCGGCAGCATGGGTGACACCACAGAGATTGCCGATTTCGCTTTACTGATTGAATACATCGCTGAAATTCCCGGGGTTGAGCGCCTGCGCTACACCACCAGCCACCCCATTGAATTCACCCAGCGCTTGATTGATGTTTACGCCAAGGTACCGCAGTTGGTCAGCCATTTGCACTTGCCGGTGCAGCACGGCAGCGACCGCATTTTGATGGCTATGAAGCGCGGCTACACCGCTATGGAATACAAAAGCACGATTCGCAAACTGCGCGCAGTGCGCCCCGATATTTCCATGAGTTCAGACTTCATCGTGGGCTTTCCAGGCGAGACCGAAGAAGACTTTTACAAGTTGATGAAGCTCATCACCGACATAGGTTTTGACGCGTCGTTCAGCTTTATCTTCAGCCCCCGCCCGGGCACACCTGCGGCCAATTTGCAAGACGACACGCCGCACGAAGTGAAGTTGCGCCGCCTGCAACACCTGCAAGCCACGGTCGAAGCCAATGTGAACCTCATTGGCCAAAGCCGCGTGGGCACGGTGCAACGTATTTTGGTTGAAGGCGCTTCGCGCAAAAGTGCAGCCGAGTTAATGGGCCGCACCGAATGCAACCGCATTGTCAATTTTGACGCGGGACCGATGGGTCAACGCTTGGTGGGTCAAATGATTGATGTGCACATCACCGAGGCGCTGCCGCACTCGCTGCGCGGCCAAGTGGTGCTGAAAGACTAACGCGGCATGCCGGGAAAACCGCCGCCCATGCCGCCCTTCATGCCGCCGAGTTTTTTCATCATTTTCATGAGGCCGCCGCCGCGCATTTTCTTCATCATGTCTTGCATTTGGCCAAACTCATTCAGCAGCCGGTTGACGTCTTGCACCTGAACGCCAGCGCCTAGTGCGATACGGCGCTTTCGGGTGGCCTTGATCAATTCTGGTTTGGCCCGCTCTTTGGGCGTCATGCTGTGAATAATGCCTTGCTTGCGCTGCATTTCTTTTTCAGCTTTATCAAAGTTCACAGCGCCGGCTTTGGCGGTGAGTTGGCTGGGCAATTTGTCCATCAAACTTGACAAGCCCCCCATTTGCTTCATCTGCTGGATTTGGCTTAAAAAATCGTTAAGGTCAAAACCGTCACCGCTCTTGAGTTTGGCCGCCATTTTTTGGGCAGCCTCCATGTCCACATTGGCAGTGACTTGCTCGACCAAAGCCAAAATGTCGCCCATGCCCAAAATACGGCCCGCATGACGCTCTGCGTCAAAAGCTTCAAGGCCATCAATTTTTTCGCTGGTACCCGCAAATTTGATGGGCACGCCGGTGATTTGCCGCACCGACAAGGCTGCACCGCCGCGCGAATCGCCATCGGTTTTGGTCAACACAATACCTGTGAGCGGCAAAGCTTCTTTGAAAGCACGCGCCGTGTTCACCGCGTCTTGACCCATCATGGCGTCCACCACAAACAAAGTTTCCACCGGATGCACCGCCGCATGCAGGGCTTTGATTTCTTGCATCAAGGCTTCGTCTATAGCCAAGCGACCGGCGGTATCCACCAACAGCACATCTATATAGTGCTTGCGGGCGTAATCTAAAGCGGCCAACACAATGTCGACCGGCTTTTGACTGGCGTCACTGGCGAACCACTCGGCGCCGGCCTGCGCTGTCACAGTTTTAAGTTGCTCAATCGCGGCTGGTCGGTACACGTCAGCCGACACCGTCAGCACTTTCTTTTTACGCTTAAGAATGAGGTGCTTGGCGAGTTTGGCGGTGGTGGTGGTTTTACCCGCGCCTTGCAAGCCCGCCATCAAGATCACAGCGGGCGGCTGCGCCGCCAAATTGATATCGGCAACGCCTTCGCCCATGGTGGCGGCCAATTCTTTTTGCACGATGCTCACCAGCACCTGCCCTGGGGTGAGTGAACTCAACACCTCTTGGCCCAAGGCTTTTTCCTTCACCCGCGCAATAAAGTCGCGCACCACCGGCAAGGCCACGTCGGCTTCGAGCAAAGCCATGCGCACCTCGCGCAACATGTCAGCCACATTGGCCTCGGTGATACGAGCTTGACCGCTGATTTGTTTGACCAGCTTAGATAGTTTGTCGCTCAGAGCGGATGCCATGGGTTAAGCCTAGAAGAAAAAAGGGAGCAGCCTGCCTGAAGTGTCACAAGACGCTAAACTGCGAGCATGATTGTATTCAGCGCATCAACCTTCAGCATAGTATGGGGTTTGTTAGCCGCATTGGCTTATGCACTAGGTGCTTTATTGGGCGGACGTTTGTCGCTCAACCAAAGCCGCAACTATCTGTGGGTCATTTCTCTGTTCCATGGCTTGAGTGTGCTGGCGAGCCTCATTCCCGAACCCGGCACCACGCCGCGCTTTGGTTTCGCACCCGCTTTGTCGGCTACCGCTTGGTTGGTGCTGATGGTCTACACCTTAGAGCACCACTGGTTCCCGCAAATGAAAACCCGCTGGGTGCTGACGGGCGCTGGTTTGGTGGCAGTGGTTTTGCCTTTGTTTTTCCCAGGACAAGACTTGCATGGCGCCGCCTCGCTGTGGCTGCCATTGCATTGGGCGCTGGGCATGGCCTCCTACGCTTTGTTTGCCGCTGCCGTGGTGCATGCCGGTTTGATGAACCGTGCCGAACGTCAAATTCGCTTGGCCGAGGCCGACCCTTCAGGCTTGCCCTTGCTCACCTTAGAGCGACTGACTTTTCGATTTGTGCATATCGGGTTTTTCCTGCTCACCGCCACTTTGTTGGCTGGGTTGTTGTTTGGCGAGCGTTTGTACGGTCCCGACAAAGCCTTGCGCTGGGACCACAAAACCGTTCTTTCGATCATGGCTTGGCTGACCTACGCGCTGCTGATATGGGGGCGTCAAGCCAGAGGTTGGCGTGGCCCCATGGCGATTCGCCTGTTGTATGCAGGCACGGCCATGCTGCTGCTGGCTTATGTGGGTTCGCGCTTTGTGTTTGAAGTTCTGGTGCACAAAGCCACATGAAATACTTTATTTTGTTGGTCGTCATCGCTGGGGTAATTTGGTGGCTGCGAACCAAGCGCAACAACAGCGACAAGACCCAAGACGCCAGCCGTCAAAGTCAAAATCCCCAAACCATGGTGAGGTGTGCGCATTGCGATTTGCACCTCCCGCAAAGCGATGCTGTCGAAGGCTCGCTGGGGGTTTACTGCAGCGCCTCGCACCGCCTTGCCAAAGAAGGCTGAGCGGCCCATGTCTGATTGTTGGTCAAACGGTTGGTACAGGTTTGCGCAACATATTGCCTCGCCCAACTTTGAACCTCGCCCGCAAGACACACGCACAGACTTGGTGGTCTTGCACTCCATCAGCCTGCCCCCGGGTCAATTCCATGGCGACGCGGTTGAAAAGTTTTTCACCAACACCCTAGCCCACGACAGCCATGCGTATTTCGAGCAACTGCGTGGTGTCAAAGTCTCTGCGCATTTTTTTATCCGTCGTGGTGGCGAGTTGATTCAGTTCGTCAGCTGCGATCAACGCGCTTGGCATGCGGGCGTGTCTAGCCACCATGGACGAGCAAATTGCAATGACTTCTCCATCGGTATCGAGCTTGAAGGTTTAGAGGGCGAGAGCTTTAGTGGGTTTCAATACGAAAGTTTAATTTCGCTTTTGCCCATGATCCTCAATCACTACCCCATTTCCTCTTTGGCGGGGCATGAACATATTGCGCCAGAGCGCAAAAAAGACCCAGGTATTGGTTTTCAGTGGCGGTATTTGCAACACAGTTTAGGATTGAAGGCTGCTTACTTTCCTGCCGAACTTGGCTTAAATTGATTTAATTGCTTTTTTTTCACAAACACTACACGTAGTGTGTTGAAAAGAGTTCAGACCCCATATATAGTGTGGGTTAACCAAATTTTGATTTTTGCTGGTTCACAAAAACCAGCAGCAATCCATACGTTAACCAAAGCATTCAGAACAACAGGAATTTAACCAAGATGCAAATTGCCTCATCCTCTGCGGCCAGCAGCAACTACGTCAACCCTTCTGACTTAGCAACCGCCAGCACAAGCTCGACTTTGCAGTCCAGCCTGAGTAACTACCAAATCATTCGCCGCAACGGTGCAGTGGTTCCTTTTGAACCCGCCAAGATTGCGGTCGCCATGATGAAAGCTTTTTTGGCTGTTCATGGCACCCAAGGCGCAGCATCGGCCAGCGTTCGCGAAACCGTTGACCAACTCACCCAAGCTGTGGTGCGTGCGCTGGTTCGCTCGCGCCCAGGTGGTGGAACCTTCCATATTGAAGATGTACAAGACCAAGTTGAACTCGGCCTCATGCGCGGCAGCCACCATGAAGTGGCTCGCGCCTATGTGTTGTACCGCGAAAGAAGAACCCAAGAACGTGCGGCGCACAAAGAACAAGCGGCTCCAGCAGAACCCATTCTGCACGTGATCGATGGTGGTAAACGCTTGGTGCTAGACACCGCCAGACTGCGTGAATTGGTCCAAGCCGCCTGCGCAGGTTTGAACCCTGACATTCAAGTCGCCCCCATCCTGAGCGAAACCATGCGCAACCTCTACGATGGCATTCCCATGGAAGAGGTGCACAAAGCGTCCGTGCTGGCAGCGCGCACCCTGATCGAAAAAGAACCCGACTACACCTATGCCACCGCACGCTTATTGATGTACTCGATTGCCAAAGAGGTTTGGGGCAAAGAAGTCACCCAAGCGGAAATGGCGCAAAACTACATCGATAACTTCGCAGCTTGCATCAACAAAGGTGTGGACAATGAGTTGCTTGACGCGCGTTTGCTGCAATTTGATTTGCCACGTTTGGCCAAAGCACTCAAAGCCGAGCGCGATCTGCAATTTGACTACCTGGGTTTACAAACCCTGTATGACCGCTACTTTCTTCATGTGCGCAAGCAGCGTATAGAGTTACCCCAGTCCTTTTTCATGCGCGTGGCCATGGGCTTGTCGCTTGGCGAAGTCAACCGCGAAGAACGTGCCATCGAGTTTTATGAAGTCCTGTCCTCCTTCGACTTCATGTCCAGCACGCCCACCCTTTTCAACAGCGGCACATTGCGCCCCCAGTTGTCCAGTTGCTACTTGACCACCGTGCCTGACGATTTAGACGGCATCTACGAGTCCATCAAAGAAAACGCCTTGCTGTCCAAATTCGCTGGCGGCTTGGGCAACGATTGGTCGCGTGTTCGCGCCTTGGGCAGTCATATCAAGGGCACCAATGGCGAATCTCAAGGCGTTGTGCCTTTCCTCAAAGTGGTTAACGACACCGCAGTGGCTGTCAACCAAGGCGGAAAACGCAAAGGTGCGGTTTGCACTTACCTAGAAACTTGGCACTTGGACATAGAAGAGTTTTTGGAATTGCGCAAAAACACCGGTGACGACCGCAGGCGTACCCACGATATGAACACCGCCAACTGGATTCCCGATTTGTTCATGCGACGTGTCATGGAAAAAGGTGAATGGACTTTGTTTTCACCCTCGACCACCCCAGATTTGCACGATAAGTTCGGAAGCGAGTTTGAGAAGGCCTACACCAACTACGAAACACAAGCCAAGCAAGGCCTGATTCAACCCAGCAAAACTTTGCAAGCCGCCGACCTGTGGCGCAAGATGCTCACCATGTTGTTTGAAACAGGTCACCCTTGGATCACATTCAAAGATGCCTGCAATGTGCGCTCCCCACAGCAGCATGTGGGTGTGGTGCACTCCTCCAATCTGTGTACCGAAATCACGCTCAACACCAGCGACACCGAAACCGCCGTGTGTAATTTAGGTTCGGTCAACCTGATTCGTCACCTCAAACAAGGCGTCAAAGGACCCGAACTCGATCACGACAAACTCAAGCGCACGGTGACCATAGCCATGCGCATGCTCGATAACGTGATCGACATCAACTACTACGCTGTTAAAAAAGCGCGCGATTCCAACTTCAAACACCGCCCTGTCGGCATGGGCATCATGGCTTTCCAAGACAGTTTGTATGAAATGCGTGTGCCGTATGCGTCTCAAGCCGCTGTCGATTTTGCAGACACCTCTATGGAAGCCGTTTGCTATTACGCTTATTGGGCGTCTACCGAACTCGCCAAAGAGCGTGGGCGTTACTCCACCTACCAAGGCTCTTTGTGGGACCAAGGCATATTGCCACTCGACACCCTGAATATGCTGGAAAAAGCCCGAGGCGGCTTCATCGAAGTAGACCGCAGCACCACGCTCAACTGGGATGCACTGCGTCAAAAAATCAAAACCGACGGCATGCGCAACTCTAATTGCGTAGCGATTGCCCCAACGGCCACCATCTCCAATATTGTTGGCGTAGACGCATCCATTGAGCCTTGTTTTGGCAACCTGTCGGTTAAATCCAATTTGTCCGGCGAGTTCACCATCATCAATTCCTATTTGGTCAAAGACCTCAAGCGCCTGGGTTTATGGGACGATGTGATGGTCATGGACCTCAAGCATTTTGATGGCTCTTTGCGCCCCATAGACCGTGTTCCGCAAGACCTCAAAGAGTTGTATGCCACCGCCTTTGAAGTGGAAACTCAGTGGTTGGTAGAAGCTGCTGCACGTCGTCAAAAGTGGATCGATCAAGCCCAGTCTCTGAATATTTACATGGCCGGCGCTTCTGGCAAAAAACTCGATGAGACCTACAAGCTCGCATGGTTACGCGGCCTCAAAACCACCTACTATTTGCGCACCTCCAGTGCGACGCAAGTGGAGAAATCCACCGTTCAATCTGGCTCGCACAACGCTGTGGCCTCCGGCTCTTCTGGTTCTGGCTTGAGTGCAATGGAAATTGCTGCAGCCAGCGCGCGCGCGCAAGTTCAGTCGCAAGCACCAGCAACCGACATCAAAGTATGTGGTACCGATGACCCCACATGTGAGGCTTGTCAATAACGAGTGCGCTGCTCAAGCACATAACATCGACTCAAGCAGCGACGCAATTCAACAACAAAACCAAGGAGTAATGCGAATGAATACTGTGAATTTCTCATTTCTCCATTCATAATCTCAATGATGGAAACTTTACTATGTTGACCTGGGAAGAAGAAGCACAGCCATTAGCTGCTGCCTTGAATTTAAACATGGCGATGCCGCCCCTTGCGGCTTCGACCGCAATCCCTATCACTCGTGTACTTGATGACGGTGCTGTTGTTGCTGCCCTCCCCGCAGCGTCTCCCTCTGCATCTGCAGCACCTACCGCTGGTCGTCGCGTCAATGCAGCCGACAAGCGCATCATCAATGGTCAAACCGATGTCAATCAATTGGTGCCTTTCAAATACAAATGGGCCTGGGAAAAATACTTAGCCACCTGCGCCAACCATTGGATGCCGCAAGAGGTCAATATGACTCGCGATATCGCTTTGTGGAAAGATCCCAATGGCCTGACCGAGGACGAGCGGCTTATCGTCAAGCGCAATCTTGGATTCTTCGTCACTGCCGATTCGCTGGCAGCCAACAATATTGTGTTGGGCACTTATCGCCACATCACAGCGCCAGAATGTCGCCAGTTTTTGCTACGCCAAGCATTTGAAGAAGCCATTCACACCCATGCCTACCAGTACATCGTTGAATCTCTGGGCCTGGATGAGAGTGAAATTTTCAATGCCTACAACGAGGTTGCCTCCATAAGGAACAAAGACGAGTTCTTGATCCCCTTTATCGGTGCGATCATGGACCCCAATTTTCATACGGGCACGCCTGAAACCGACCAAACCTTGCTCAAGTCACTTATCGTGTTTGCTTGTCTGATGGAGGGTTTGTTCTTTTATGTAGGCTTTACCCAAATTTTGGCCTTGGGGCGTCAAAATAAAATGACTGGGGCTGCCGAGCAGTACCAATATATTTTGCGAGATGAGTCCATGCATTGCAATTTTGGCATTGACCTCATCAACCAAATCAAGCTTGAAAATCCACATTTGTGGACGAATGAATTTAAGGCCGACATCATTGATCTGTTTCACCAAGCCGTTGAACTTGAATACCGCTATGCGGAAGACACCATGCCACGTGGCGTGCTTGGCATGAATGCGTCAATGTTCAAAGGCTACTTGCGCTACATTGCCAACCGCCGTGCCACACAAATCGGTTTAGAAACCTTGTACCCCAATGAAGAAAATCCGTTTCCTTGGATGAGCGAAATGATCGATTTGAAAAAGGAACGCAATTTCTTTGAAACACGTGTGATCGAATACCAAACCGGCGGCGCGCTGTCTTGGGACTGATAAAAAACATGTTTCCTCCATTTGTTCACCCATTCATTGGCTTATTTCAGCCAAGTCATGGTGGAACACACCTCGTTCATGGAATTGGACCCGGGTCCAGTTCCATGAATCTCTTGGCTTTGATAAAGGCACAAGTGTTTTGAACCAACGATCTGAGAACTTGATCTAGGAGTATCTAATGGCAACTGCAAAAAAATCCGCTGCAAAAAAACCAGCAGCAAAGAAGAAGCCCGCAGCAAAAAAAGCTGTGGTTAAGAAACCAGCCGCTAAAAAAGCAGCAGCTAAGAAACCTGTAGCTAAAAAAGCACCTGCTAAAAAACCAGCAGCTAAGAAAAAGCCCGTAGCGAAAAAAGCACCGGCTAAAAAAGCAGCAGCTAAGAAGCCTGTAGCTAAAAAAGCAGCTGCGAAAAAAGCACCGGCTAAAAAAGCAGCAGCTAAGAAGCCTGCAGCGAAAAAAGTAGCTGTAAAAAAAGCGCCGGCTAAAAAAGCTGCGCCAAAAAAAAAAGTAATCGCTAAGAAAATAGCAGCCAAGCAGCCAGTTGCAAAAAAAGCGCCAGCGAAAAAAGTGACTGCTAAACCAGCCGCCCACAAACCTGCTGCTCATGCAACCAAGCCCTCAGCTTCGCATACAGCCACGCAACACGTGGCTCAAACCACGCTGAACCCGCAAGCTGCTTGGCCTTTTCCAACAGCAACAAAACCCTAACTGAAACAGCTGTGACAGTTTTAGACCAACCCGGTGCGCGCACCGGGTTTTTTTATGTCAGTTGGTAATTTTGAGGTCCGCGACTGGCTATTTTGATCGAGCCAATGCGGTTGCCTAATTCGGCGCACTTGACTAAATCCCAGCCCTGCTCCAAGCCAAAAAGCATGGCCCCACGCCAAGCGTCGCCACAACCGGTGGGGTCCACAACAGCTTGGGCTTTGACGGGATCAACCAACTGTTTTTGACCCTGTTGCCATACCTCACAACCCTGTGCGCCTAAAGTCACCACCAAGCCTTTGACATGGGCAGAAATTTCTGCAGAGCTCCAACCCGTGCGGTCACTCAACATTTTTCCTTCATAGTCATTCACTGTCACCCATGTGGCCAGTTCAATGAAGTGGCGAAGTTCTTGGCCATCAAACATAGGTAAGCCTTGGCCCGGATCAAATACAAAAGGTATGCCTGCATCAGCCATCTGCTGTGCATGCAAGAGCATGGCGTCTCGCCCATCTGGTGAGATGATGCCCAAACGAATATCCGGGTCTTGGTGCACATGCAAAGCATGAGCCTGCATCATGGCGCCTGGGTGGAAAGCCGTGATTTGGTTGTTATCCAAATCGGTCATGATCATGGCTTGGGCGGTGTAGGTATCCTCCACCATCTTGATGTAGGTGGTTGATATACCCAGCTCTTGTAAGCGCTGCAAATATGTGGCACCGTCATTGCCCAAGGTTGCCATAGGCAGAGGTTGTGCACCTAAGAGCTTCATGCTGTAAGCAATATTGCCAGCACAGCCCCCAAAATCACGCTGTAGGCGCGGCACAAGAAAAGACACGTTCAAAATATGCAGCTGCTCGGCCAAAATTTGCTCTTTGAAACGCCCCTCAAAATGCATGATGGTGTCAAACGCCAAAGAACCACAAATCAGTACTGCCATGAAAAATCCTATCTGGGTTAAGGGTAAAAAAGTAATGCGCGGTAACCGTTGATTTTGCCAGCCCAGGACCCATCCACAGCGAACACCAGTTCAACATTTTGTGTGCGCAGGGGTTTGAGCATACTGGCCAAGCCGACCTCTTGGGCCAACCAGACCTTGCGAACCACGTCGCCTTGCTCATCATTGGTTAGCGTTAACTCCAGTGCCGGTGTACCCAGAAAATAAGGTGCTTGGTTTTTAACTGACAAAGTGAATGAAAATTTATTGTCGCCGAGTTGTTTGAAATGGCTGCTGTCAATGGCAACCTTATCAGCCTCTTTAGGCCAGTCCACACTGCAACCTAGCCGTTCACAAACAATATTGAAGAGGGGTGACACACTGAGATTCATCGCCACCAATTTATCGCGATGAAAAAGCAAAACTTGAAAACTTAGAAATAACACAGCAACAACTGTCACCACCACTGACAGCGCAGCGCTTGGCTCACCAGCAGGCTGCCAAACAGGAGACGACA
>Ga0209355_1000234_pt1 | contig 34041 bp, 18 predicted proteins | sample LauGreSBDMM110SN_3_FD_187563 | JGI IMG/M metagenome (GOLD analysis project Ga0209355, IMG submission 187563) | Freshwater lake microbial communities from Lake Michigan, USA - Sp13.BD.MM110.SN (SPAdes) (version 2) | ecosystem: Environmental > Aquatic > Freshwater > Lake | place: Lake Michigan... | reverse complement strand
AAACCAGTAGTGGTTAGAATAACACAATTCCCATTGGTGATTGTTGGGTCATTAATGCTAGTAATAAAGGTTCCAGCTGTATTATTAGCACTAGTATTTGTAATATTTGCAGAAGGATTAGTAGAGGAAGTACCACCCATATATATATTGGTAGGGTCCGGAATTGCACAGGTTGTTGATGCAATGCCCCCGGAAATACTACCGCCATAATTTCCACCATGATAAAAAATTACAGTGCTATCATAGGTGACTTGACAAAGAGATGGTGCAATGGCACTATTTGATACAGTTCCTCCAAAATTTCCTCCACGATAAAAAACGACAGTTGAATCAATTCGTACTTCACAGATAGAAGGTGCAATAGCACTATTTGATACGGTTCCACCATAATTTCCACCACGATAAAATGCAGCAGTAGAGTCAATATAAATTGGACAAGTTTGTACGTCAATAGGTTTAGAAATAGTACCACCATAATTCCCTCCTTTATAAAAAATAAGGGTGCTATCATAAGTAGGAATACATGCATTCGCAGTGTAATTTAACTTAAAACCTGATGCGTTAGAAGTGCCTCCATAATATGGCCCAACAACTTGTGCACTTAAACACAAGGTCCCCATGATAGACAAAAACAATAATAGATACTTTCTTAAGTTCACTTCTTAAATTACTTGCTTAATTATTTAATTAATTAGGAAATGACCTTACGCCTCTTCCACCTGTTCCTGGGTTTTGGCCATTGTTATGGGTGCTTCCATTTAAAGCTGATCTTTCAGAAACTCTTAGCATGTCAGGATAAGTACCCCATGTTCCTTGAAAATCACCTCCTTTGATATAGTTACCTGTATTAGCACCTATTGCGAATGGCCAACCAGGTGTATTTGCATTACCATCTGTCCCTAAACTACCGTCCCCATTGGCGGTTGTAAAGTTTGAAAAGTCATATCCACTGCCACCTCCAACAACTTGTTCTGATAAATTTCCTCCCATTTCCATAATTCCATAATAGGTAGCCCCTGATTGGGCTCTTGTAGTAGTGCTATTTGCAAAAGAGCCTGAACGGTAAGGTGCTCCATTTTGATCATTCCAACTATACACTGCCAATCCATCATATAAACCAACTTCTCCATGTCTCATTGAATTCGTGCCATAGTTGTTGCCATATCCAGTAGCTTGTCTTATAGCGGTACTACCCCAAGGATATTCGTTGGGAATGGGATTTAAAGGACCTCTACATATTTTTTCGTACTCAAATTCATTCATGGGTCTAAGCCCCGACCAATCTAAGTAAGCAGTTAAGTCAAGCCAACTTAAATAAGTAACAGGAACCCATGTATAACCGGCATTTCTAAAAGCAAAAGTTGCTGGAACTGTATTAAAAACTCCAGCAACACTGGTGTAAAGGCCAGTATTTATATTTGCACCAAAATCTTGACCCGTAGAATTTGGGTAACGAGCACTCCATTTTGCAAGTCTTGTAGCTTGCTCATTATATGAAATTGAATTTAAAAAATCCAAATAGCTTCCAGTACTAATTTCATATTTCATACACCAAACTCCATTATACCCAAGCGGAAAACTTGCGGGTAAAAAATTGGGACATCCTAGAGAAGGGCTTGAAGTATAAACTGTGGATGCTCCAAGTCCTGCAGCCTGGATGGCAGCAGTTATTTTTAAAGGAGTTGCAGAATTGTTTCCATTTGAAAAGTTATTTGTATTTGTATTTCTACCGTCCCCTATATAAAATTCTCCTTGTGGCACATAGACCATTTCAATACCCAATATTTTGAAATTATCATTAGAAGTAGGGGTAATTACCGGGCTAGTAGTTAATGAAGTATTTAGTTGAAGCGTAATGGTATGTGATGGTATATTACCAATTCCATTGTATTGACGTCTTATAAAAACGCCCATTCCATCACTTACTGCATCAAAAGTTAAAAGTTTAGCAGCGGCACCACCAGTTACTGCAGCGGCAATATGATCACTTGACGTGCTACTTAGCAAAGCAGTTGCCCAAGCATTGGTACTGGAACAAGCCTGTCTTTTAATAAACAACCATACCCCATCATAATTATTAGGGCCACCAGTAATTTTCCAACTATTGTCCCATGCAATGGTAAAAGTCAAGGTTTTATTAGCATCATTATAACTTGGAGTAGAAATGGTTAAGTTATTGGCTTTTGTTGTTTGAATAACAAAAAACATTAAAAAAAAGAATAATAAATATTTTTTCATATGTGGTTTTTTCAATTTTAAATTATTACGGGTATTGGAAAGATCTAACACCTCTACAACCATTATACTTTGAGTTATTCCAATCTGATTTGTCCCCATTCCATTGATATCCTAAATACATGGATCTATCTGAAGTTTGTAATCTAGAAGTTGTAGATCCTATTTCATACCAACCTCCTCTAATAATTGTTCCTGAACCCACTCCCCCATTGGAAGGCCATCCCGTAACGTTTGCATACCCTCGAGCTGTTAAAACACCATCTCCATTGGCTGTGGTAAAACCTGAATAATCATAACCACTACCTCCAATACATTGTTCCCAAACATTACCTGCCATATCCAAAATACCATAGTAGGTGGCGCCCGCCTGCACTCGGTTAGTAGCCGCCTTAGCAAATACGCCCCCCCTTGATGGAGTATAATTCCAGCCTGTGTAAAAAGCGGGACCGTCTGCGTTGGTTCCAGGACCAGAGTTTACATTGCCATAGTCACTACCATATTGTCCATTATAAAGAGCTGTTGTACCCCAAGGGTATTCATTAACAACTGCATTCATTGCAACTGGAGGGGATCCTGCGGTAGCAGTATTTGAACCTCTACAAGCTTTTTCAAATTCAAATTCAGTCATGGGTCTTAACGCTGACCAGTCTAAAAAAGCGGTCATTGTTCTCCATATAACATTCCCTTGCGCAATCCAAGGATAGACCGTTGAAAAAACGGCTGGAACCGTATTATAAACTCCTACTGTAGTTACCCTAGTCTGCATTCCCCAGTTGTTATAATCAAACCATGAATTTATTACATTGGGTAAAAGAGTGGTTCCTGCCTCTTGCAATATAGTTGTTTGTTGATCATAGGTTAATGTATTCAAAAATTCAGTAAATATTCCTGTAGTTGCTTCATATTTCATAGAATAAAATCCATTATACCCTAAAGGAAAAGCTGGAGGTAATAATCCAGGGCATCCCCAAGAAGCAAGCGCTGTATAGTTATTTGCACTGCCGGCACCAGCTGTTTGAACTGCTGCAGTTACTGCAAAAGGACTATTAGCAGTACCATTTGAAAAATTATTCGAGTTTGGATTTCGTCCATCTCCAGCATTAAAAGATCCCTGAGGAACGTATACCATTTCAATGCCATATATTTGAAAATTATCTTGCGAACTCATAGTGCTTGATGGATTTGTACCAGATGTACTTACATCCAATTTTAACCAAACTGTTGTGGTAGGAACTGAACCAGTAACATTTGATCCATATCTTCTTATAAATACTCCCATACCATCACTAACTGGATCAACTTGAACTTCTGGGGAAGTAGTACCGGCACCATTTTTTGCAATATGATCGCCGGCAGTAGTACCTAATTTCTGATGAACCCAGTTATTAGTTCCAGAGCAATTTTGTCTTTTTATAAATACCCAAACTCCATCCCAATTAGCAGGACCAGTAGTAATACTCCAACTGTTGTCCCAAGCAATTGTGAATCTTAATGCTTTGTAGGTAACACCGCCACTAGTGTAACTATCAAGGTATTGAGTTGTACCAAGTACTAAATTATTTGCGGAGGCTTGCGATAAAAAAAGCAAACAGCCTACAATGATTAAATAAAGCTTCTTCATATTTATTTTTTTATTTTTTATATTTATATTTTTCATTTATAAGACTTTTTATTTATGCATTTTAGTAATTTCTAATGCCTCTTCCTCCATATGCTCTGTCTTTATTACTACTATTATTATTGACTGTACCTGCAAAATAAGCTCTATCAGAAACTTGAAATTGATTGGCACTACCACTATTAGTATAATGACCTCCCCCTTTAATAATTGTACCTGAAGCAACTCCTCCATTACTTGGCCAACCTGTTACATCAGCTAATCCCGTTTTAGTTAATACGCCGTCTCCATTTGCGGTTGTAAAAGTTGAATAATTATTCCCTGTTCCGCCTCCCACACATTGTTCAAAAACATTTCCAGCCATATCCATAATACCGTAATAAGTAGCACCTGATTGAACCCTGTTAGTTGAAGCAGTAGCAGCAAAACCAGACCGAGTAGGACCCTGATCATAGGCTGCATTCACCATGCCATCTAATAAAGCATTATAATATTCAGTGGCTGAATTTCCGTTTGTTTGCCATCCATAAATCATATTAAGTGTAGTAGCATTACCCCAAGGATATTCATATGCTACCGGATTTATAGGACCTCTGCATGCCTTTTCAAATTCAAATTCAGTCATGGGTCTTAAACCTGACCAATCTAAATAGGAAGTTAAATCCTGCCAGTTCATGTGAGCTGCAGAGATAAAGGCGCACCATGTATAACCACCAGGGTATCCAAAAATAGCAGGCACACTATTATTAGTTCCTGGAGTAGTTATATAAACATATTGCCTGTAATTGGCGTTGTTCCAATAAATATTATTCTGAGTAGGGTTCCTACCCCAAACAGCCAGTCTACCAGCTTGTTGATCATAAGTTAGTGTATTTAAATAATCAACTATTTGTTGTTGACTGATTTCGTATTTCATGCAATAAAATCCATTATAACCTAAAGGATAAGTACTTGGAAGTGGAATTACACATCCATAAGTGGGATTACTTGTATAATTAGTATAAGCGCCGATACCCGCGGTTTGAATTGCACTTGTTATTTGTACTGAACCTATAGTATTTCCTTTAGAAAAATTATTAGTATTTGTAGAACGCCCATCACCAATATAAAAACTACCAGTAGGAACATACACCATTTCAACACCAAATACTCTAAAGTTGTCGGCACTTGAAGAGGCACCTATCAAATTTGGCTGATAAAGACCAGACAATTTAATAGTTACCGTAGTGGCAGTTGTTAAATTCCCGATTTGATTATTTGCTGAAACATTTCTATGAATAAAAACACCCATACCATCATCAACTTTATCGATGATCAAGTTATAAGTATTTGGAGTTGTTATGGTATGTTCAGATGCTGTGGTGCTTAGTAAAGCATGAGACCAAATACCATTGGCAGCACAAGGTTGTCTTTTCACAAATACCCAAACAGCGTCCCAATTATTAGGACCTTGCTCACCATTTACCCTCCAACTATTATCCCATTTGATGGTGAATGTTAAGGTGTTGTTAGCACTACTATAAGCAGGGTTACCAATCACTAAATTATTAGCAAAGGATTGACTAGTAATGAATAGTAGGGTAAATAAATAAATTGTTTTTTTCATATTATTAATTATTAATTACTGATTGCTGAGTTATATAAACCTAATTCTGTTGAATTATCTTGTCCAAAAATCCCTTGATCAAACTTATAATACAAAACCAATTTAGTAGAAGGATTTTGATCAGAGGTTGCATTGGGATTGATACTTGAGAACATATATTTTTGAATAAAATTAGTAGGCGAAGTAGGCACTGCAATCTTCCAAATTCTTAATTCATCAATGGAGAAATTTGCATTGGCGCCTGCCCCATTGCTATTGGAGCCGAGTCTGAATAAACTTGGTAAAATGGTTGAACTACTTGTCAAAGAAATGGTTTTAACCAATCCAGCATTTTTATATACTTTTAAACTGGTGCCTCCTCTAATGAAAGCCATATGCACCCATGTATTGGCAGGCAATGTAGTAACCGTTTCCCAAGTAGAAGGTCCTCCTAAGTCTGTTGCTAGTATAGTTAAATTGGTAGTACTCTTACCAATTTGCAAAGCATTATTAAAATAGGATCCATATATACGATCATTGGCTACATCAGACCCTGTATTTTTAATCCAAAATTCAATAGTAAAGTCAACAAGCGAATCTTTAAGATAAGCCTTGCCTAAAGCATAAGATCCAACGCCATCAAAATTTAATGCATTCCCCAAGTCTGAATTCACATATTGCATCGCTTGTAAATTGGGCAAAGACACCTGCGCTTCACTTGTTAAATGAAGCGCCATCATTAATATTATAAAATAAATTACTTTTTTCATTTTGGTTATTGTAAATCGCCTGTTAATAATACAGAACCACTCGCATAAGACATTGCTGTCGCAATAGCATATATACCGGAAGTAGCATTGTAATTGTACCTATTATTATGACCAGAAAAACTAATGGTATTGTTATCCGATTGTAAAATCATACAAGAGAATCCAACAGGAACCGTTGGGTCAAATGTAATTGTAAATGTATTTGTTGAACCTACCAATACCTTTCCATTATAAGTAATCGCGTTAGAAGCATTAATGGTTAAATCAGCATCTACAGAAACCAGCGCTGCATTAAATCCAGACAGTGTTGAATTAGCAGTTGTTCCAACGATTGCTCCAGTAATATTTACATTGGCTAATGTTTTTGTACCCGCAAAAGTTTGTGCCCCGTTGGTGACGATACCACCATTGGTTCCATCTGCTGGTGCTAATACAATTGAAGTTCCACTGATGGTAGCTCCTTTTACATTTGAAGTTGAAGCAATGGTACCCACTGTAGATACCCCAGCTGCTGGAGCTGCTGCCGATGACCAAGTAGTTCCGTTAGACACCAACACATTACCTGAACTACCTGGTTGTATGCCTTGCAATGCACTAGTACCGTTTCCAATGATGACTGAATTAGCAGGGAATGTTTTAGCACCTGTACCACCATTCGCTACACTTACAGCGGTAGTCAAACTAATGGAACTTGCAGTAAATGCTCCACCTACTCTACCTGTTCCACTTACATTAAAACTAGAGGATTGTTGTTCTGTGCTTCCATTATTAATATAGGAACCGCTACCTGAAGGTAAATCAGCACCTGTCAAAGCTCTAAATGTAGGTGCATCATCTGCACCTGAAAGTGGACCTGCTAATACTAAATTGGCAGGAACGGTTGCGGTTCCAATACCACCACTTGCAATACTTAATGGAGTTGCTAATGTTAATGAGGTTGCTGTGGCAGCACCTAAGTTAGGCGTTACTAAAGTTGGACTCGTTGCTAATACAATATCCCCCGCTCCAGTTTTACCATTAATGATCGCTACTAAATTTGCGGTGGTTGGTGTTGTTAAAAAGTCTTCAACACCCGTACCATATTCAATTGAGTTTTGATTAGAGCTAAATGCAACGTAGTCCGCATTGCTCAATAATCCGGCTGTCACCCCACTAATAGATGCTAAAGGTATATTCAAATTAATGGTAGGAGTTGATGTAGAACTTGCAACAGTGGAGGTATATGTGCTTCCAGTTGTTGTTAAAGTAATCGGCATGATTTTAGTTACTGAACCACCTGAACTTACACTAGCCGTTAAGATGCCTGTTGTAGGATCTAAATTTAAACCCGTTCCTAATATAATTTCACCAGGTGTACCTGCAGTAGATGCCGATTTATTACCCAATATAGTTTTAGCACTCATAGTTTGTATTTTACTATAAGTCACTGCATTATTTGTAATGGATACGACACCTGCATTGGTCATAGTGACTGCTCCAGTTAAATTAACTGCACTAGCAATGTTACTTGCATTTCCAACTAATATTTTTCCATTGGTTAAATTAGTACCCGCTCCGTCGATAGTTTTAAAAGTGGCAATACCAGCAGCATCAATTGATAAAACTTGATTTGCAGTACTATTATGTTCATTAGGATAAGTAACATCACCTGCAGTAATACTTCCTTTTGTTTTTACATTGGTTATATTTAAATCACCTAATTGAATCGTATTACTTGCTGCTACATTTGCTCCAAACCCGATGGCTGTTGCGTTGGTCAATGCAGCAGTCGCAACCTTAGATCCAGATCCAATTGCGGTGTTTTTACTGCCTGTGGTATTTGGTTGTAAAGCATTAAAACCGATAGCTGTATTGTCATTACCGGTGGTGTTTTTATCATTTGCTCCACTACCTAATGCAATGTTGTTACTTCCTGTATTATAAAATAGTGCTCCATCTCCAATTGCAGAGTTTGAGCTACCAGATACGTTATTAAATAATGCACCATAACCCATTGCGGTATTATTGGTACCAGTTGTATTTATAGGCAATACTTGGCTACCAATCGCGGTATTATAAGAGCCGGTATTTAAAGTTAATGCGACATTGCCGATTGCAGTATTGTTAAGGCCAACAGTATTTGATGTTAATGCGCCATTACCGAATGCAGCATTCGTATTGTCAGTACCACCCCCTAATCCAATAGTTAATCCATTTACAATTATATTACTACTAAAGGTTTTAGCTCCCCCTATCGTTTCGTTGGAACTTAAATCCACAAAATTTCTTATGGCAGATCCTGTACCCCCTTGATCAATGGCTAAAGCAGTGGTTAATCCTGCCAAAGATGTAATATTGGAATTAGCACCAGCTGTTGCATAAGTACTTGCATCCAATGATCCATCTCCTTTTAAGAATTGAGCACTCGTAGCAGATGGAATGATAAATGCAGCTGCCGTTAAATTACCACCTGCAATACCATTTCCACTAATATTAAAATTTGAATTTGATTGTCGCGTTGTTGTATTCCCAATATAGGAACCACTACCTGAAGGTAAGTCAGCGGCTGTTAAAGCTCTGAAACTTGGGGCTGCTGCACTAGATCCTGTTGCAGGTCCTGCAAAAACAAAATTTTGAGTTGCAGTGGCTGCACCGGTACCACCTTGTGCTACGGTTACCTTATCATTGGTAGTTAAAATTGTTGCACTGACATTAGGTAAGGTAAATGTTTTTTCTGCTGTTGCTGGTCCAGTAAATTTAGCAAACCCATTGCCTGTTCCACCAAAAGCACTTCCTATTACAGCAGTGATAGCTGCAGTGCCATCAAATGAATTACCATAGATTAATCTGCTTGTGGCCAATTTTGTAGCAGTAGCTGCATTGCCATTTAAAGCAGCTGTAATTGATACAGCAGTAAATCCACCATTGGCATCTCTTGCAACAATTGCATTATTTGTATTTGCAGCGGTTGCCGTAGTGGCCGTATTGTCAACTTTCCCTGCGGTTGTAATAGTGGCAAGTTTAGTATCATCAATACTTGCACCTGCATCAATATTGGTATTTGAAATACCTGAAATAGTATTAGTAGTTGCGTCAATCGTTTTATTGGTTAAAGCCTCTGCTCCATCTAAAGTAGCAAGTACGCCTGCAGTAGGTAAAGTAACTACAGATGCTGCCGTTGTTTTTAAAGTGATATTAGAAGCATTCGAAGCGGTGGTACCTGTGGTAGTAAAATTAGCACCTGTATTAATGGTACCTCCAAGGGTAAGCGTATTGTTATTATCATTGGCCACGCCTGTGCCACCATTAATTGGGTTAATAACTCCTGTAATGCTTTCACCATTCACTGAACTTCCAGAAATATCAGCCGTGGTAGCAAGTGTACCTGAAGTTGGTAAGGTTAATACAGTGGGTCCAGTTGTTTTGAATGTAATGTCAGAAGCATTGGATCCAGTAGTTCCAGTAGTCGTTAAGTTTCTTCCAAGGTTAATTGTTTTACCTGTGTTATTTACACCTGTACCTCCATTGGCTCCAGCAATGACACCAGTTACTGAACTTGCAGAAATATTACTAATGGCTGTAGATACATAAGCAGTACTTGCAATGGTACTGTCATTAGATGGATAAGCAGCAGTAGGCACTTTTGGAACGCCTGCAAAAGAAGGACTTACGGCTCTCACCACATTGCCTGTACCTGTAGTAGAAATTTCTTCTACTTTACCTGTACCAGTGCTTATTCTTCCTAAAACTTTATTGGCACTTACATTTTGAATTTTATCATAAGTCACATTGGAGTTCAAAATAGCTTGTGTAGTTACTTTATTTGCACCAATAGTTGTCGTTCCATTATTATCAATTGTGATGTCACCAGTCATGTCTACTTTAGCAGCTTGATTGTTAACATCTCCCACAATTATTTTAGCACTTTCTAACAAAGAGCCTATGGAGGACACTCCTGTAATGGTGGTACTTCCAGCACTTGTGATTCTACCTTTCGCATCCACAATAATGGTTGGTACAGAAGTAGCTCCACCATAAGTTCCAGCAGTTACACCAGAATTGGCTAATGTAGTGGAGAAGGTACCAGTACCTACCCCAGTAATATCTCCGGTTAAATTAATGGTTTGATCTCCTGTATTGGTACCCGAAATCGTAGCATCGTCTGTTAAAGTAATTGTTTTTGAAGCAGTACCTCCTACAATACTAAATCCTACTGCAGCAGGTGACAAGGTTAAACCATTCACCGTTTTATTAGTTAAATTTTCTATGCCATCTAAAGTAGCCAATACGCCCGTAGTTGGTAAAGTTAAATCAGTGGTTGCAGTTGTTTTTAAGGTAATATCTGAAGCGTTAGAACCAGTCGTTCCTGTTGTTGTCAATGCTCTACCTGTATTGATATTTCCACCCAGTGTAATTGTCTTTCCTGAATTAGCAACACCAGTACCTCCATTGGCGCCTGCGACGATGCCGGTAACATTGGTGGAAGTACCTACTAAATTTGCAGTGATGGTTCCAGCAGCAAAATTACCACTGGCATCTCTTTTGACAATAGCGTTATTTGTATTGTTATTGGTTGCAGCATTGGCTAATAATTCTGCCGAACGAATATTTATTGATGAAGATCCGCCTACACTAGCTACAGTAGGAGCTACGGCAGTACCAGATAAATCTCCAGCCAATTGAATAATACCTTTTACAGAACTAGCTGCATCCGGTGTAGCTGCAGTAACAAAGGCAGTGGTTGCTAATTGGTTGGTACTTGTTCCAGCAGTTGCTGTTGGTGCAGTAGGCACCCCTGTTAAGGAAGCATTAACAATTGTTTTATTAGTTAATGTTTCTGTTCCAGCCAAAGTTGCTATCGTTCCTGTTGTAGGTAAAGTAATATCTGTTACACCAGTACTATTTAATGTGGTACTAAAATTACCAGCAGTCGTAAAACTATTGGCAGTTAATATATTTCCACCTAATGTGATTGTTTTATTTCCGTTGTCCACTCCGGTTCCACCGAAATTACCAGCAATGGCTTGTGTTAAATCGGCACTACCATCAAAGGCATTACCGTAAATATTTTTTGATGCAGCTAAGGTTGAAGCAGTATTTGCATTGCCATCTAAGCTTGCAGTAATAATTCCAGCTGTAAAGTTACCAGTTGCATCTCTTTTCACCAGTGCATTACTTGTGCTCGAACTTGTAGCCGCAGCAATGGTTGTATTAATTGTAGCCATTGTGGAAGTACTCACACCAGCAAAAGTTTTAACAGTAGGCAAATCGGCCGTACCGGTTAAATCACCAGCTAATAGTAATTTTCCTTTTATAGTTGCACTTGCATCAGCTACTGAAGCATTTGTAACAAATGATGCAACGAATCCTGTTGTTGCAATTTGATTATTTTGTGTTCCTAAGGAAGCTGTTGGTGCAGTTGGTATTCCAGTTAATGAAGGGCTAATCAACGATTTATTCGTCATCGTCTCGGTGCCAGACAAAGTAGCGATAGTGCCAGAAGTAGGTAATGTAATATTGGTCGTTCCCATACTTGTTAAAGTCATACTATAATTACCTGCAGTTGTAAAACTATTTGCAGTTAGAATATTTCCGCCAAGTGTAATTGTTTTGGATCCGTTATCAACCCCTGTTCCACCATAATTAGGAGCAACCGATTGTGTTAAGTCAGCACTGCCATCAAATAAATTACCATAAATGGATCTTGTACCTGCTAATACGGTTGCGGTACTTGCATTGCCAGTTAAATTTCCCGTTACATTACCAGTTAATGAAGCTGATATATTACCAGCGCTAAAGTTACCATTAGCATCTCTTTTTACAATCGCATCATTGGTATTTAATGCAGTCGCAGCATTGGCTAAGATTTCAGCAGTATGAATTGTTGTTGAGCTTGAGCCACCAACACTATTAACAGTAGGTGCAGCTGCGATTCCCGTCAAGTCTCCTGCTAATTTTATTTTACCTTTTATAAGTGTGCTAGCATCCGGTGTGGCTTGAGCAACAGCACTGTCCACAAAATATTTAACAGCTTTAACGGAAGGATACTTTGTATCAGAAGTACCATCTCCACTTACATTCGTGCTTTTATTATCAACATCTTCTTTATAACCAAATCGGGTGATTAAAGTTGCAGTGTCAGCTATCAAGGCAGCTACTTTAGTATTGTTATCAATCATAGCAGATTTATAAACAGACAACATACTTAATGTATCAGCATATTTTATATAAGGCATTAAAGCTGCAGGCATATCTGTATACTGAACCCGATTATTAATAGCTATTGTGTTTGCAGTTATATCTGTTGCATTTTGACTAATATTTGCAGTATTACTTGAAATTTGTGATGTATGGGTAACAATATCAGCAGTATTTACATTTAATAAGTTTTTTAATAAACTAGAATCAGCGTAAATTCTATTAGCAAGTGTTAATGAGTCAGCTTGTTCTTTAAATAAATTAGTATTAATAGAAGACCTATTTTCATCTATCAATATTTTCAATGAATTAGAATCAATACTTTGCTTTGATTTAAGTGTAGTTAAATTAGTAGCTAAGTCTGTTTCTGCAGCTTTTGCTCTTGTTACTTCTGAAGTTAAACTCGCTGTAGTTGAATTAATATTATTTTGAAGTGTAGTTTCCGCCCCTGTTGCTCTTGAAACCTCAGCAGTTAAACTCGCTGTAGTTGAATTAATATTATTTTGAAGTGTAGTTTCTGCCCCTGTTGCTCTTGAAACCTCAGCAGTTAAACTCGCTGTAGTTGAATTAATACTTGTAGTTAAAACATTCTCTGCAGCTGTTGCTCTTAATGCTTCAGCAGTAATACTTGTAGTATTAGTTGTGATGCTAGCAGTATTTGAATTAATATTATTTTGAAGTGTGGTTTCTGCCCCTGTTGCTCTTAAAGTTTCAGCAGTAATACTTGAAGTATTAGATGCAATTAGTGTAGGTAAAGTACTTATTGTACTTGAACTTACCCCCCCTACTGTATTTATAATTGGGGCATTCGCATTTCCACCTAAATCACCGGCCAATTGTATTTTCCCTTTTAGAATGATCGTTGCATCTGGTGTTGCTGCAGCAGTCAAAGTTGTTACAAATGCTGTTGTTGCAATTTGTGTAGAGTTATCTCCATTAATTGCAGTTGGTGCAGTTGGTGTTCCAGTAAATGAAGGTGATGCAATAGTTGCCCTTAAAGCAATATTTGCAATATTAGTTGTTATACTCGCAGTATTTGAATTAATATTATTTTGGAGTGTAGTTTCTGCCCCTGTTGCTCTTGCAACCTCAGCAGTTAAACTCGCTGTAGTTGAATTGATATTTGTAGTTAAAACATTCTCTGCAGTTGTTGCTCTTGCAACCTCAGCAGTTAAACTCGCAGTAGTTGAATTGATACTTGTAGTTAAAACATTCTCTGCACCTGTTGCTCTTGCAACCTCAGCAGTTAAACTCGCTGTAGTTGAATTAATATTATTTTGAAGTGTAGTTTCCGCCCCTTTTGCTCTTGTAACCTCAGCAGTTAAACTCCCTGTAGTTGAATTAATACTTGTAGTTAAAACATTCTCTGCAGCTACTGCTCTTGCTACTTCAGTAGTAATACTTGTAGTATTAGTTGTGATGCTAGCAGTATTTGAATTAATATTATTTTGAAGTGTATTTTCTGCCCCTGTTGCTCTTGCAACCTCAGCAGTTAAACTTGCCGTAGTTGAATTGATATTTGTAGTTAAAACATTCTCTGCAGTTGTTGCTCTTGCAACCTCAGCAGTTAAACTCGCTGTAGTTGAATTGATACTTGTAGTTAAAACATTCTCTGCCCCAGTTGCTCTTGCAACCTCAGCAGTTAAACTTGCATTAGTTGAATTGATACTTGTAGTTAAAACATTCTCTGCACCTGTTGCTCTTGCAACTTCAGCATTAATACTTGACGTATTACTTGTGATACTAGCAGTATTTGAATTAATATTATTTTGAAGCGTAGTTTCTGCCCCAGTTGCTCTTGCAACCTCAGCAGTTAAACTTGCATTAGTTGAATTAATACTTGTAGTTAAAACATTCTCTGCAGATACTGCTCTTGCTACTTCAGTAGTAATACTTGTAGTATTAGTTGTGATGCTAGCAGTATTTGAATTAATATTATTTTGAAGTGTAATTTCTGCCCCTGTTGCTCTTGTAACCTCAGCAGTTAAACTCGCTGTAGTTGAATTAATATTATTTTGAAGTGTAGTTTCTGCCCCTGTTGCTCTTATAACCTCAGCAGTTAAACTCGCAGTAGTTGAATTAATATTATTTTGAAGTGTAGTTTCCGCCCCTTTTGCTCTTGTAACCTCAGTAGTTAAACTCGCAGTAGTTGAATTAATACTTGTAGTTAAAACATTCTCTGCAGCTATTGCTCTTACTGCTTCAGCAGTAATACTTGCAGTATTTGAATTAATATTATTTTGAAGTGTAGTTTCTGCCCCTGTCGCTCTTGTAACCTCAGCAGTTAAACTCGCTGTAGTTGAATTGATATTATTTTGAAGTGTAGTTTCCGCCCCTGTTGCTCTTGAAACTTCAGCGGCCAACAATGCATTTAAATTACCACTAGAATTTGTTATAGCATCTGAAATGTTGTTAGAAACTGTTGTTCCTAATAAATTTATTCTATTCGCAAGTGTAGTAGAATCAGCTTTTATTTTAGAATACACCAAAATTGAATCATTAGCAAGTTTCAAAACTGAAGCAAAGCCTATGGTAATCCAATTGGTATTATCTAAATTAACACTCGATAATTTGTACAATGAATCATTAGCTTGTACAAAAACCAACATGCCATACTTTCTTCTAAGTGTCGGGATATTATCTCTATCACTTAAAGTCGGCATTGTCATATAACCTCCTTTACCCAAACTATCAATATGTGTAGGATAATTGGCTACCCCATTAGTGGTAATGTTTCCAACTAATTTAATTTGCGCTTTACTTACAACAGAAATAAAGAGAGATAATAAAAGGAGTTTAAATATTTTTTTCATCTTATTTACAGTTTATATTATCTACACTTGATGAGAAATTATTGTTAGATACATATATAATATATGTGCTACTATACCCTTTTGTATTTACAAAAGTTCTGGTAATTGGAGTAAATGCTGGTAAACTTTCAAACCCCCCTACAGATAATGAACTTAGGTTGGTATAGCCTGCTGGATAGGCATAAAACAAATATTTAGTTCCTGAAGTTATAGGTATAGAGAAACCCGATTTTTCTTTTGATGTTGCAAATTCATTCGCAGCGTTTTGAATTTCCGAATCGATTGGATTAGTCGAACTAGAAGTACCCCAGAATCTTTTACTTTTTACTGATAAAGTAATACCTGCACTTGTTATTGAACCCGCAGCTATTCTTCCAACTGAATCACTTTGCTCTAAATTATTTAGTTTGATAGCACCAGCAGCATAATCAATTTGAACAGAATAGGATTGATCTGTGGTCATAATGGAAATATTATCCGAAGCACCTGCTAAACTTACTCCATTCTTCTTATACGTTGTGGTAACAATTGCACCTGCATCATTTTGAACAAAATTTTTAGTTAAGTTTATACCAGTTATGCTGGAACCAATTTCATAATCAACTGAAGTTGGACTTGTTAATGTGACCGTTGGAGGAACATAGACAGGATGCACCACTTCAGTAATGATATCATTCAAAAACTGATCCAATGTCATCCCTTTGGAACGAACCGAATCACCACTCATATATTTACCCAAATATTTACCTGGCGCAATTTTGACTTTAAAATCTTGGGTAAACTTTCTAGCATAATTAGCTAACATAGTAGCTGAGTCTGATATATTAACCTTGGTATTTATTCTTGCATTTAGGTAGTTTGCACTATCAACTAATGATCTATTTATAATTGTCGAATCCGATCTTAATTTAGACGTAATTGTAGTTGAATCATTTTGTATTTTAGATAGTATACTTATATTTTTAACAATCAAGGAATCATTCAATCTAGTCACCCCACGCACTGATAAAGAATCACTTAACCTCGTTCTTCCATTTACATTTAAGTTCAAATCAATCCTAGCATTCCCAGATGCAACTAAAGAGTCTTTTAATAATAACTTCCCTTTTAATAATAAGCTTGAATCTATTCGAGCACCTCTTGCAACAGTCAATGAATCTATAAAATTAAACCCTGATGCTACTATTAATTTACCACCAATATATAAATTAGAGTCTATCTTAACGCTATTCCTTACTAATAAGGAATCATTCAATCTGGTTATGCCTTTCACTGTTAATGAATCACTTAATCTGGTTACGCCTCTTACTGATAAAGAATCACTTAACCTCGTTCTTCCATTTACATTTAAGTTTAAATCAATCCTAGCATTCCCAGATGCAACTAAAGAGTCTTTTAATAATAACTTCCCCTTTAATAATAAGCTTGAATCTATTCGAGCACCTCTTGCAACAGTCAATGAATCTTTAAAATCAAAACCTGATGCTACTGTTAATTTACCGCCAATATATAAATTAGAGTCTATCTTAACGCTGTTCCTTACTAATAAGGAATCATTCAATCTGGTTATTCCTTTCACTGTTAATGAATCACTTAATCTGGTTACGCCTCTTACCGTTAATGAGTCATTCAATCTAGTTACCCCTCTTACTGATAAAGAATCACTTAGCCTCGTTCTTCCATTTACATTTAAGTTTAAATCAATCCTAGCATTCCCAGATGCAACTAAAGAGTCTTTTAATAATAACTTCCCTTTTAATAATAAGCTTGAATCTATTCGAGCACCTCTAGCAACAGTCAATGAATCTGTAAAATCAAAACCTGATTCTACTGTTAATTTACCGCCAATATATAAATTAGAGTCTATCTTAACGCTATTCCTTACTAATAAGGAATCAGTAATTGTAGTTTTTCCTTTGACATACAAAGAAGAGTCAATTTTAGCATTGAGTTTGTCTGCTTTAAGATTAATTCTATTTGACAATGAAATAGTATCCTTCCCAATTCTACTATTAAGCATAGTATTTGTATCAGCAATATTTAATTTTAAATTTATATTTGCGCTTGAGTTAACCCCAAGTTTATCAATTCTATCTGAAAGCGAAATAGTATCAGCAGCAATTCTATCTGAAACATATTGCGTGTTGGCTAATATGCCTGATATAGGAAAAATTACATTACTTGCAGCAGTAGTATTAATTGTTAAATCACCAATACCTTTAGTAATTATATTATTAGCAATCGTAATTGTTTTACCGTTATTGTTGACACCCGTACCACCCTTATTACTCGTTAAAATTCCAGTAATTGTTGACGCAGAATCAGAAAAAATAGCATTGTTTGAAGTAAATGAATAAGGCACTGTCCACAATTGCGAAGTTCCAATATCAACATAATTATTTGCAGCAGTCCAACTAGGATCAGGCAAGGTTGGCTCAATTGCAATTTTTAGATTAACAAAATATGTGTATTTTGTCCATTCTAATGAAGTTAATGAGGATACTCCGGATATTCTTGTTCCTTGTCCAATTACAATAGAAAAAATACCTTCCTGACTTGAAACTACTTTAAAACTCTCCGCATAATCTGTTGTCCCATTTGTAGTTGCCCTTTTAATAGCGATTTGGACATAAATATTACGATTACTTGCAGCATTATTATTTGCATCACGGGCAACAGCTTGAAATAAAATACCTTGGGGTACACTTGCAACCTGAGTGTAGGATACTTTATTAATTGCAATTAACAATATAAAACAAAATATTTTTTTAATAAATTTCATATGTTTATGATTAGTTCAATTTTATTATTCTAAAAATTTGATTTATTTTATCTGAAGCTATTTGTATGAAATATACCCCTTCACTTAAGTTTGATGTAGATAGCTTGTATCCTTGCAATAACTCTAATTGACTTGTTGGAAATTTGTTAATTAGCTGCCCGCTACTACCATATAGAGTTAGAGTGAAATTATCGTTCACCTGTAATTTGTTTTTAAACTTAACAATAGTATAACTAGTCGCAGGATTTGGAGCAACTTGAATACTAAACCTTATGTAATCTTCATTTACAGCACATTCATTTAAAAAAATTCCGCGATCACTAACAATAAATTTTGAAATGCCATTAGAAACTATAATACAATTCTTACCATTAATAGATAAAGGATTTGAATACGTACTTGTTTTAAAATCAGCACCCACTACTCCAATAGAGTAACTAATCCTTATTTGCGCAATAGTTATTGTACTTAAAAATAAAAATAGTAATATGGTAAATAAGTATTTCAAACTATAATTTAGAAATTTTAAATGAATAAGTACCTAACTTTCCATCTTGAAATTTAATATTCAATTTCAACCTAGCAGCATTAACGGAAATAATATCATACACTAAACTATCTTGTTTATTAGTGGTTTTATAAATGATAGTTTGCTTTAGTTTCCCTAATGTTGCAATCTCCCACTTGCCAGTATTCAGCTCAGTATCACTATACACTCCATCATAAGTGAATGTTTTTTTATACCCAATTTGTAATGCTGTTAATGGAGAATTTTTGCCTTCAACAAAAAACGAATCTATTTCCCAAGTACGTTGTGTGTTTAAATAAGCACCTGTACCTGCTAGTAATTCTTTTTGGAATTCCAATGGCGTTTTAGGCACTGTTTTAGAACATCCAATTATGATTATAATTGAACTAAACAACATTAATAATATAGTATTCTTTAATTTCATTTAATTTAATTTTATTTAAATAATCTTCTTGAATAAAATATGCCAAAATTGATATACCCATCTTTTGCATTATTTGGACTATTTCTATATTGTCCTGATGCAATTCTTGTTGGATCTCCAGGATTAGAAAAATAGATTGCAGCATCTTTGTTTTCAACTTTACTATTAATAATTTTATCTGTTGAAGGATATAAATCAGGCCCTACATCATCCAAATAATCTGACATGCTCTTATGAATAGACATATGAAGTCCGACACTATTAAACCTGTTTATTTGGTATTTTATTTTGAAATTGAAAAAATACCCCAAGGCTAAGGACGAATAAGCCTTTTTAGTACTATCAATCAATTGCCCTCCTGTTCCTAATGGTTGCAGTTTATATTCAACTCCATTGTATATACCAGAAGGTGAAAAGGAATTTACATCTAATCCTATGCCAATAGATGGTCTAATCTTTCTTGCTTTGGTATACAAACGATTATCAACAAAATCATAATTGACAGAAGTTGAAATTCCAAGCATTGAAGTAACAAAACTCATTCCTCTAGCTTGCTGTTCATTGTTATTAGAAATTTTATCTGAATTACTTAGCTTAAAACTAGCAATAGTCATACTAGCACTTAAATTAGAATAAATGGTATAATTAATATTTAGACCGTTGAATAGGTTTTTATCATTACTAAATAAACTACTTTGACTTATCGTACCATTAAAAATGGCAAGGCCACTATATAGTCCAAATTCAAGTCTACTTTTAAGCGGCGCTTCAATTTTTTGAAACTGGTTTTTTATAGAATCAGCTGGAGGAGGAGGTAACTTTAAACTATCCTCCGTTTTCTTATCCTTTAATAATTCAGCAAGCAGCTTTCTTCTTCTTAAATCATTTAAATAAGCAGTATATCCAACCTTTACCTCGGGGACATACCCTCCTTTAGCATCTATAATATCTCCGATATTATAATACCCAATCTTTTTTGTAGCATTTACATTTTTTGTAATAGTCAGCTTAGTAGTATTCCCATTTGGCTGAACATCATAAGTAACAGTTGTATCTACCTTTTTTAAACTGCTATCATCTTTGAAATAAGTGTAGCTAAATTTAGCTTTAGCATAATTTAGTGTAGCATTTGATTTTAAAACCACACCTTTAAGCGGATCTTTAATAATTAAAGTATCCTGTAAATATGAATTATCTAAGTTATTTATCTCAAATACATGTGATGGGATATTTTCAGAAGGCGTAGATAAAAAAGGCTCAAATTCAACCTTTGGAGCATTATAATTTAAAGTTTGATCATAAATGCTTTTCTGAATGACCGCTTTATTTGTAGAGCCTAAATAGTTATTTTTAAAATCGATCGTTTTATCAGTTCCATAAACACCAAAATTTGCCAAATGAACAACCGTATCCGTAATATTGTCTATCAAATAATTAAAAGCAAAACTATTATTCTCAATTTTAGGATTAAATCTTGAAAATAATTGATCCACCCTACCATATAATACATTTGTTGAAATATTATAATTCTTAAACCCATATACATTATTACCAACAATTGCATTATTACTTATCTCAAAATTTAGATGATCACTTTTTAAATCTTCGAAATATAAGGCAGCATTATTGCCAGAAAAAACATTGTTTTTGACTTTAAAATCTATATAACTTGAATCTAAATTAAAATTAAATGGAGGATTCAACACCTGTATAACTGAAACCTTACCGATGTTATTAATGAAATAATTATCACTAATATTAACCCCTGCCCTTTTCCAGCCAAAGTCAAAAAACAAAGGTAATTGCAAGTTTTTAAACGTCACATTTCTAATATCAATATTACTATTACTAGAAGAATCTAATCCTCTGATGACCATACCCACTCCCTCCATATTCGTTTTACCAAAAATTTCAATTTTATTGTTTAATTCTCCTAATATATTCACAGCTCCTTCACAAACAATTATTCCCGGCTCAATTAACTCAATTCTTGCTCCAGCTGCTATATCTAACTTCCCCTTTACCGTGACCACGCTTTTTATAACGTGATTACCCGACTTAATGGAAAGAAGCGGGTAATTACCAGCAAGTGTATCCTGCCCAAATGATTGAGTTGCTGCAAAAGCAAATCCAAGAATCATAATAGCATTTATATGCCTTTTTGTTATAAATAAATTGCGAAACATTATTATTGCTGTATTTTTTAATCTGTTATTTTATAAATGATTGGAGCGGATGTTCTTGTAGATCCATCCACTAAAGACATATTGACATTATCAAAAATTAATAGATCATTTTTTTTGAGAGCCCCTAGTACTTTTTGAGTAGGGGATTGAAATAACTCTCCATAATTATTAACCGACTCTTCCTCCTTGCCATTATGTATACGTATCACTTTATAACTATTGATTCTTCCTGGGAAAAAATTTAAATTATTAATCTCTAGCTTAGCCTCCAATCGCTCCGCACTTAACAAATCCTTTACAGATATTGAATAGTTACTTAAATTATCCCCCCTTACCTTCACTATTGGATCAGGTATTGGATTGACATTTATTTTTTTCTCAAAAAGTACTTTCTTGTCTTTTCTTAGATCATAAAAACGAAGCATATACTCCCCTGTTTTATTAAACAGCACTCTATAATTATTATTTGCCTTTATGATATTCACTTTTGGCAAAATTTCAACCTCAAAATCCTTGCCCATCATAAAATCAAAATCACTAAGTAGTGTATTGTTTAAGCCTACAAAAATATTCTCCGTATGCAAAGACGCTAAAATCTTTTTAAATAAATCATCAAAAACTTCGTCATTCACACTAATTACTTTTTGACCAGGTTGGATAATCTCTTCCTCTTTATATTCTTTAACATCGGCTTTTAACATATATAACTTTGGATTAAATTGTGAAAAATAAGTAGGTTGATACCCAATTTCAGCAAGTGCCGCTTCCTGATATAATAATTGAGTTTTAGTGATTAATAATTTAATTCGTTCTAATTGCATATAACTAATTGCAGATGGCTTATGCATGAATAAATAATACTCCCAATCTTCTTCTTTACCCTTAATGGTAGTAACTATTTTTTGAATAGGTATTAATGAATCAAGGGAGGTTTGTATTTTATAAGGTGATTTTTTAATAAAATCAGACAAATCAAATAAATCTTTTTCTAAAAGCTTTACACCATTATCTTTTTTTAAAATTTCTTCAATTAAATTTTTGCTATTAAACTGCTTTGAAAGTGTAGTTTTTTCCTTAGCAAATTCATCATCCACATGCTTTAAAACCTCATATACAACTTTACTACTCGCATTTAATCTAGTTCTTATCTTTAAATAGGAAACAGCCTTTGAACTCTGATTTAATAAATCAATGTTATCTGCAATGATCTTGTTACTAATATCAACCTTTTTAAGCTCTTCTTTATCAAGTGACTGCAATGATTTAATAGTATAGATATTAGAATCTAATACCGATATTTTGATATTAATTACAGAGAAACAAATAAATACAATGTACAAAAGACTTATAATCTGGTATCTTTTGACGTCAACTACACCTTCCGCCATAAAAAACTAGATTTAAGATTTTGAATATTGCTTGTATAGTAATACAAAGGCCAATTGAGCGCCACTCGGACTTGTATTTGTTTTTGTTAAATGGTAATTTAATTTATCAAACACCTCCTTTTTAGAATCATGCTCACTTAAATTAAATAATTGAACTAGTTTAGATTTAGGTGCTACATTATCGGATACTAATTTTTCAATAATAGTATTTATATAACCTAAATTCTCTAAATCACTATTCAAAAACAACTCTTTTAAGTTAACACTATACTCATTTTTTGGGCCAAAATATATTGTTTCTGCACTGTAATTAACAACATCCTGCAAATTGATAACTTTTTTATCGTTTACTTGAAACTCTATTAATCTATTAAATAATTGAACCCCATTACTACTATTGATAAACGAAATTGAAGATTGTATCAGTACTTTTAAATAAGAATACCCCTCATTTGTTGCATGATTGTATCTGATTTTTTTAAACTTAGTCCAAAGCTTTAACTTTAATTCATCTGATTGATTGTCTAATAATCCAATAAGTGAATTAAGCTGCTCTTCATTTTTTACATCCACCTTTTGGATAAAATACTCTAATAACAATTGACCCTTTAGTCTAATTGAACTTTTTATACACTCTATATCTGGACTTACAATAAGCTCCGAACTATAATATTTATTTAAATGCTCCAATACAATTTCATCCTCCCCACCATACACTTGAACGTCAGCTGACTTTTTAGGTCTTAATGTACAGCTACCCTCTTTTGATTCTAAAATAAAGTTTTCGAAAAATGAGTTGTAATTAATCAATTTGAACGCTTTACACAAAAGTTCAATATCATTTGTGTCTACTATATGTGCCTTATCGATTGATAGTTTATTTAACTCAGGCACCGGCAACTTTACTGGGAATTGCAGTAAAAACGGTAAGGCCTCTTTATTAGGTAGTTTCTTGTCAAAAACACGTTTGAAAAATATACTTAATTGGTTATACTCATCTGACAATAACTCGTCCCATTTAGGTTGAAAAAATAGATCTTTAGCCAAACTCAAAATATCCATTTGTTCTAGTTGCCATAAAGTATGACTTGTGTTGATAGGTGCAGTTAATGGTGCATTTATCTCAATCGCCACTTTTTTATCAGGTGCACTTGTAACTGGATTAACACTGTTACTAGTATTGGCCGTACCATCCATTGTGCCAGTTTGAATATTTACATAAGTATCACCGGCACCAGCTCCACCTATTCCACTAGAATTTATTGCAATTTTACCAAGGCCATCCGCAACTTTAGACAAAGTAGATTCGGTAGCACCTTCAACTTTATTTTCAACTTCAACATATTTTATTGCTGAAACTCCAAAAACCACCGCTTCAATGGCTAGGCCTCCTGTAATTAATAAATCCTGCGCTGGCCATTCTAATAACTTAGCAATAACCCCAATTAGGATAACTACAGCTGCACCACTATAAAAGAGATTAAAAATATCTAATTTCTTTTTTTTTACACTAGTTGACATATAAGTATGAATTTAAAATTTCAATATTTTAATAAATTTATCTTTCTATAATCGAGCTAATAAGTGAATCATTAAACGTACAGATGACGTATAAAAAACAGATATTATTCTAAATTAAGAGACTCGAAATTAATACATTCTTATAGTTATCTGTTTTACGTAATTATTAATTCACTCAAAAATCAATAATTTGATAAATGTTAATATAAAAAATATATTTTTTATATTAACAAATTATAATAGATAAAAATTTTTTGTTTAAAATTTTTATCTATTTATTTAAAAAAATTTATATTATTTGATTTATTTTAATAATTAATATTTTATATTAAACAAAATGTGTTAACATTTGTTAATACCATTATTTTATTATTAATTAATAATAATTAGATACCGCAGAAAATATTATAAAATGTTAATTTTTCACTACCTTTATAAAAAATATAAATGCCTAATACAACCTTAATATATGATGAATTTTTAGACTATATAGATAAAATCATTCCTTTAGATATGGATGAAAGGGATATATTTCGGAGAAAAATTGTGATTAAGGAATATAAGAAGGGGAAAATTATTATTCAACAGGGGGTTAAAAGCAATTATATCTACTTTATCCATAAGGGAATCGTTAGAAATTTTTTAAATAATAATAAAACATGCAATTTTAGATCTGAGGGCATGACTGTTACTGGATATTCAATTTATAATCGTGATCAAGGATTTAAATCCAAAATGAATGTGGAATGTTTAGAAGATTGTACTTGCGTTTTAATTCCAGTCGAAACAATGCATTATATTGCAGAAAATTTTAAATATGGTGATCGAATTGGAAGGTATATGGCAGAAAAACATATTCTTGAATTAGTGGATGTAATAGTAGATAGAGATTGTAAATCCTTTATAGAGCGGTATAATGACCTTAATGTTAAATTTCAAAATATCCACCAAAGAGTATCACAACACATTATTGCTTCATTTTTAGGGACAACCCCTGTACATTTATCAAGATTAAAAACCAAACATAATAATCATAAAAAGATCCCTGCTAGTAAGTGATTGATATAACTATTTTAAAGAAGAAGAAAATAGTAAACAGGATGTGCCATTATGAATAAGAAAAGTATTAATTTAGTACGGAATTGAAATAGAGACTAAAAAGTGAAAGAGTAAGGTATGGGAAGTGTTGGGAGAAAGTGTTAGTGTGCTTTTTAGTGAGTACAATTTTTTAAGGGTCATAACAGTTTGGTTTTCAACATATTACACCGGTCATCGTGTCAGCCGTCCGGTCCGCAAAAGCCCTTTACTTTCAATGAGTTAGGGGCTTTTTTGATGCCTATAGCTGAAAGTGTAGCAAACGGGGTATCTCTAGCCTATTTTCTATTACTTAGTTATTACCAACTATATGAATAATAACGACACATCATTTACCCCTTATTGAATTTGCAACTGATAAGCTACTACTGAATTTTTTAAAAACGTTGGGACGTAAATGATTTTATTTTTTGCGTCGTAACCAATATCGGCGCTGTTTATTTTTTCGGATCTCGTATCAAATAAAGTTATTTTTTGTGCCCCTGCTGCAACAAAATAAACAATGCCATTCCAGCAGCTTACAATGTATTGGTTGGGCGCTACTTTTTCAATACCGTCGGTGCTTGGATCCATGCCATCCATTATTTTAGAAATAGTGCCACCTGGTGTTACAGATAGTAATGAGCCTCTGTCTAAAATTAGTAGTTGGTCGTCGATGCTTAAAAGTCCATTGGGTCCTTGCAGGTTTTCAACTTCTATGGTTACCATGTTGTTTTCATAACGGTGTACTTTCCCCGTTCTGCTATCAGATACAAAAACAGCACCATTTTTATTGACGGTAACATCATTTAAAAAAACGGATCCTTCTACCTTAATTTTATTTTTTATGACACCTTTTTTAATATCAATCACTATAAGTTCTGTAAGGTCTGCTACATAGAGTTCTTGCTTGTATTTTGCCATCCCTTTTGGTGCATTTAATCCGGTAATCCAATCCAAATTAATAGGCGTGCCTGTTTTTGATAATTTACTAATACTTCCTTTGCCGTCTATGCCATTAGCAGCGCCGTCAATATTTGAAACCCATAAGCAGTTTTCTTTATCATCTACCAACACTGATTCTGGAACTTTTAAAATCGTATCGGTAGCCCACAGTTTTTGAACGGTTGCTTTTTGTGCGTTGATGCTAACTAAAGAGAAACATACAAACGCTAGGGAGGTCATTATTTTTTTCATATGAAAGATTTATTCAAGAAAGTTAAATATAATATCAAAAATAACATAGAAAGTATAATTATAACTACTTTATATATGATTAATTAGGTGGATTGAGTTAAGTTTGAGTTAAGTTAGAACTCACCGTCCGGTTCGCAAAAAAACTGTTAAATTACTACACCCCAAATAAACCTTTTATTATCTTACAAATCTAACATTGAAACTACCCCCTATGATTTTTAAAAAAATTAGATTAATGCTACTATTTATAGCATTTTTCACCTTTGCTTGTGATAAATCAAGTAACAACACTAGTAACACACCTTCAACAACTGCAAATACCGATGATTCAGTTGTTATCGAAGTAAATCCCACTCATTTTTTAACCGCTGGTTTAACTGAAAGTATTACTAAAGTAAGTCAAACACTTGCCGATGGATCGAGCGTAATGTGTTATAAAATTGTTTCAAATAATACCCCATCTGATCATACCCAAGGCCCTTGGTGTCCAACTAATATAAATGATGGCATTGATAAAGGCGGCATTTGGTTTGAAGGGGGTAAATTATATGATGTAGATGGTCCGTTTGTTAAAAATTTAGCCACTTTTTATTCAAATACTACTTGGAAGCTATACAATACAACCACTGGCGCAATCAATGTTACCGACACAAAGGCGGCGTGTGAAGCTGCTGCCAGACCTAATGTGGATCCATTGTATAAAAATTATTGCGTGCAATGTCTTCCGTCTTATTTCCCAGGAATTAAAAAAATATATTACATCCCAGTTAAGCCTGTTAAATCAACAAACACAGTTCCAATTTTGGGGATGGGCGGTGTTGTAGGAATTGCATTTAATGGCATCAATTTTGATCCCCCTGCTCCTACGCAAGCCATATTAGGTGCATATACTTTAGCGCCATTTGATGATGCAGGAGGACATGTAAACGGAGCTACAGGATATCATTATCACGCAGCAACAGGAAAATCTACAAAAATAAAACAATCCGATGCGCATGCAGCAATGATTGGATACGCAATGGATGGCTATGGTATATATGAAAATTTAGATGAAGCAGGAAAAGAAAGCACAGGTCTTGATGCAAGCAGAGGCCACTATGATGCTAAAAGAGGCTATCATTATCATGTCGCAACAGCTGGATCAAATAGTTTTATCAATAGCTTCAGAGGTGTGCCTGGTAAATTTTCAGTTACATTGTAATAAACCAAACATTCATGCTTAAAATAGGGTGTTTAACATTATTACTACTATTTGTAGTAAGTGGGTATGCTCACAATCCGCAGGTATCCACCATTTCAATTATTCAAAATGAAAATAAAAAGTGGTCTATATTTGTAACCGCACCCTTATACACCTGTCAATTAGCTATTAAAGAAAAAAACCCTGAAATAAATATGGACAGTATCCGTCCATCTGAATTACAAAAATTAATCCTTGATTTAGTTAAAAGTAATTTGAAAATTAATGGAGATGATGTTTTAAAGCTTACTAATGATAAAGTCCAATTAGCGCATGAAACAAGCGTTTTTTTTGACATAAGCAATGATAATTTTTTGCCAACAGCAATTTCATTCACCGCTTTTAGCCAACTGTATAACCATTTTACTTTATTGAAGATTGTCAGTAAAACGGAAAAAGAAATAACTTATATTTTAAATACAGAGAATACATTTCAGTACCCAAAGAAAAATGAAACTTATTCAACACCATACTATTTATATTTATTAATACTCCCAATATGTATTGTCATATTGTTTTTCTTCAAAAAATATTACAATAAAAGATATTCGAATTAAAATCCCATTTGATCTGAGGGTATTATATTTATAATTAGCGAATAATTATGACTGCGCTTTTAAAAGAATAGTAATTACTCAAATTTTTATGCCTAATTGTTACGGTAAATAGTTCTATTTTCATTATTTTTAATCATTACAATTTATTCTTCAATACAACATATCCTTTATATGAAAAAATTCATATGCATTCTAATTGCATTTCTTGCTATCTCTAAAATAGATATCGCCCAATCAAAAGATCTAGGTATTATCAAACAGCGCATTGTCACTGAACTTTTACAAAATAAACCTTCAGACAAACAAGTGGAAACTATTTTAACGAAAATGAATGAGGATGGCAGCTTTAAAGATATTAACTATTCAGACCTAAGCACCACCGCAAGTTTCCCCCACGGAAGACATACCAATGATTTAGCATATATAGCAAAAGCATATAAAAACAATGCTTCCGTTTATTATAAAAGTCAAAAAGTAAAAGATGCGATTATAAGTGGTTTAAACTTTTGGGTTAAGAAAGATTTTGTGGGCGACAACTGGCATGACAATCAAATTACAACACCAACGAATTTAATGAACCTGATGTTGGCGATTGGAGATGAGTTACCCAAGGATTTAGTTGAAAAAGCACAACCTATGATTGGCAGAGCAAATATGAAAGCTTCAGGGGCTCGTCCAAGTGGAGACCGAATTGTTATTGCAGGCATACTAGCTAAAAACTTATTATTTAATAATAATGATAAATTATTTGACTCTATTATAAATATCATCCAAGGGGAGATGAAGTTTGCTACCGGAGAACGCGGCATTCAACAAGATTTCAGCTTCCATCATAGACCTGATCGTGTGAACAATACCGACTCCTATGGATATGGGAAATTTGCTAATGCCTATGGCGAATGGTCATCGTATGTTGCAGGTACCCAATATAAATTCTCAAAAGAAAAAATGAACTTACTGGTTGATTATTATTTAGATGGTATTTACAAACAAATGGTTTATGGTGTTTATGAAGATGTCGGTGTAAGAAATCGCGATATAACAAGTAAAAGAAACGGTGTAGAACGTAAAGGAACACTTGAAATTGAAAGAATATTAATTAGCACTGATTATAGAAAAAAGGAATTGGAAGAAATTATAAAATTAAGAAAAGGCCAAGCAACGCCTTCCCTATCCTTTGCGAAATTCTTTTGGCAAACAGAACATTTTGTATTTCAACGTCCCAATTTTTACACGAGTGTAAGGATGTTTTCGACCAGAAACCAAAATATGGAACAACCCTACAATGGTCCTGGGAAAACAACTCATCACAGAGCAGACGGCACCAACTACTTATTACTTAAAGGTGACGAATACCATAATATTTGGGCTGCCTATGATTGGCAAAAGATCTCTGGCACCACTATCATGCAAAAAGCCAACCTACCTGGCCCCAATGAAATTCAAAAGGAAGGGCTTACTAATTTTGTAGGTGCGGTAACCGATGGATTATATGGTGCAGTCGCTTTTGATTTTAAAAGCCCGCACGACTTATTAGAAGCTAAAAAATCATGGTTCTTTTTTGATGAGGAATATGTTTGCTTAGGCGCTGGTATCAAACCAAAAAAATCTTTGCCTATAGTAACAACCATCAATCAATCCTTATTAAAAACGGATGTGAGTATATTACAAGATGGTATTAAATCCATACTTCCTAATGGAAATAGAGAAGCAAATAATGTAAAATGGGTTTACCAAGATAAGGTGGGCTATATTTTTCCTGAACCAACCAGAATAACTATCTCAAATCAAACGGAAACTGGTCGATGGTCAGATATCACTGATCAAAAAAATATTAGTAAAGAATTGGTGAAAACAGATATATTCAAATTATATTTTAATCATGGTGACAAGATAAACGAGACCGATATTCATGGGAAAAGAAAAATGGACAAAAGCCCCTCCTATCAATATATTGTAGTGCCTAATGTGACAGAACAACAGTTATCAGAAACGAGTGGGAATAACCGAAATATTATCATTTTGTCAAATACGGCTGAACTCCAAGGCGTAAAGCAAACTAAACTAGGAATTGTTCAATTGGCCTTTTATAAATCAGGCGAAGTTGAAATTGAAAAAGGTCAATCTGTGAAAATGGATAGTCAAGGTATGGCCATGTTAAAAATGGACGGAAATAAAGTAAAAGAATTAACTGTTGCTGACCCTTCTAGGGAATTAAGCAGAATTTTAATTACATTACCTAATATATACAAAACAAAAGCAGCAGGAATTACCTGCTACCCAGATGAGAAAAATAATAAAACAATGATTATTATTGACTTGCCACAGGGGGTTTACTTAGGAAAAAGCGTCAGCTTTAAATTATAAATTTGAAAAATGATGTCAGCAATATGAAATGGTTATTGATAATTTGCATTTACTCGCTTACAGCTTGCTCAACGTACAAGAAAATTATAATTCCGATGAGCAAAATGCAAACAGATAACTGGCTAAATAAATCCGAGACTGAAGTAACTGCAAAATTAGGGGGATACAAAACCAAAACATTGAATGAAGCTGGCTATATGCTTTTATTTGATTATAGCGCTTATAGCAGAACCCCTATCAATATACCTGCCCCTAGCAATATCCGACCAACTGTGACCAACAATAATAGGCAAATTATTGAGCCAACGCAATATGTTACCACTTCAGCGAAACCTGCACTTGATAATAATCGATTTAATGTAATTAATGAAAAAGTGCTTGAATTTTATTTTGATAAAAATAAAAAAGTGATTTATGTAAATGCACTTGGATACCCTGATTCAGTCCGACTTGAATTACGACATCATTAATAAATTACACACCTTATTAAATAGAAGTAGCGATTCTGAACATTAAAAAGGCCTTCCTCTGCGCATGCGGAGGAAGGCCTTTTTTAATAGATTAAATTATTTATTATAAAAACGCCAATTCGTTTGAAAATCTCTCGTAACTGGCTGATTCATCAATAATGCACGTAATAGTTCAATAGGCATTTTATTTTCTCTTAGTGTTGCATCATGGAATTGTTTTAATGACATTTTTTTAGCATCCATCAACTCTTTCTTTAACGCATTAAACTGCAAACCACCCACCATATAAGCCAACTGATATAAAGGGCCATAACTTCCTGTAAATGAGCGGCGCACTTCCCCTTCCGCATTCGCGCGCTCATGCCCTACTCTATCCACTAAGTAATCGATACATTGTTGTGGTGTCCATTTGCCTAAATGATAGTTAAGTGAGAACATAATACGCGCGCAACGATGCATGCGCCAAAACAACATACCAATTCTATGTTCAGGTGTTTGTGGAAATTTCATATCCCATAACAACAACTCCCAATAAAGTGAATTACCCTCCGTCCAAAATGGCGTTGGGAAATTACGATATGGCTTATATCTATTGGACATGAAACCTTGTAAATGGTGCCCTGCAATTAATTCATGGTGAACGGTTGCGCGTGAAAAATCAGGATTATTACCACGCATACTCATCATTTTATCCTCATAATCCATCGTGTTGGTTGGATATGAAATCATTAAAGTTTCACCCCCTAAAAAGAAAGGGCTTACCAATTGACGCTCTGGTGACATCATATACATATTCCAAGTTTCCTCCGCAATAGGTGGAATAGATAACAAATCATACTTTTTCAAAAAATCAACGGATTGATTGTACAATTCAAACATTGCTTCTGGTTGCTTACCTGGTGGCACATAGGAATTTTTTACTTTTTCCTGTGCGGCTTTCCAATTGTCGCCAAATCCCATTTCTCGACTTGCTTTTAATAATTCAGCATCACACCAAGCAAATTCTTTGTTTGCAATCTCTACTAACTCCTCTGGGGTATAGGGAATAAATTCAAGTTTTAATTGACGGACTAGCTCATCCTGTCCAATAGGCTTGCCAATAATTCCACTACCATCATCTTTTTGATAGGAAACCAATTTCCCTTTTCTACGAATGGCTGAAGCGTATACATTTAATAAACTATCTGTAACCGTATATGTTTTAGGCACCCACCAAGTGAACATCGGGTCATAGCCATTATAAAAACTATAATAATTTTTTAAAGTGCTTTGTAAACCTCTTATGGATGCACTTGCATAATCGGCAAGAACCATCTCAACACTATCCATTTTTTTTACTCCGATAATTGATTTAACGATTTCTTTATTTAAATCATTCAACTCCTTAGCTACTTCCTGCCCTACCACCGACAACCCACGACGACGCACTTTTTCTAAAGCGTATATTCGACTTTCAAAAGAAAGATACTTCGCAATTTTTACATACTTATCTTGTTCTTCATTCAATTGATAAGCTTGGTCTTCTAAATTTCGTTTAAACAAGATATAATCCACTTTGCCGTTGATATCGAATGAATTAAAATCTAATTTCAACATTTGTTTTTGATAATCCGCAATCAATGCAAGAAAGCGCTGACGGCGCTCTGGGGAATTATAGCCACCACCTGCATCAGGCCTACTAAACCTATTTTCTTGTGAACTACTAGACGCATAAAACCGCATAACACTTCCTTTATCCGCATCATATTGAATCATCATATCGGCCATTTCACTGGTTTGCTTATACAAAATATTTTTACTAGTCTGCGCCTTTAATTCAGCAGCACCTGTCATTTGCACAAAAACAAAAAATCCAATAACTAACACTTTACTCCAATTCATTTTTTTCATAATTCTAAATTTATAAATAGTTTCGATTTATTAAAATTTGGCAAAAAATGAATTTTTAATCCAAATTTATTCATGCTACAATAGTACTAATTTAACAAAAACATCTTATCAAAGCTCAGTAATTACGTGAATGGCCGTCCCAATTGCGATTTTTATCATATAATGGATAACTGGCTGACTAGCAATCAAAAATGAATGCCTTTCCCACTAGCTAACAGCGTAAAACATTACCAATTAAGTGAATTAATACTGTAAAATGGGCGACAAAATTGTCATATAGCCGTATTTTTGTACTACCCCACCTTTATTGATCATGAAACCCGATTGACGTAAACTAGAATTAAATTTTAACCAATGAAAAAGCGACAGTTTATTAAAGATGTTTTATTAACGACCCTAGCAGCGCCGATTGGGTTAACAGGATTAGCACAAACTTTTAAGGAAAATGCTTATTTACCAGCAAAGGATTTGGCCAAGGTGGAGGATTTTTGGCTAAGTATCAGAAATCAATATTTATTAAAGCCTGACTATATCAATTTAGAGAATGGCTATTATAATTTTTTACCCCAACCTATTTTAGAAAAATATATTGAACATATTAGACAGGTGAATTACCAAGGTTCCTATTATATGCGAACTGTGCAGTGGGATAATAAAAATAAAGTGGCCGCACGTTTAGCAAAACTAGCAGGTTGTAGTGCTGAAGAAATGATCATTACACGAAATACAACCGAATCCATTGACTTAGTCGTAAGTGGATTTGAATGGCAAAAAGGGGACGAAGCGGTAATGGCCATACAAGATTATGGTTCCATGTTGGATATGTTTGAACAAGTAAAAAATAGATATGGAATTGTGAATGTTAAAGTGTCTGTTCCTAATCATCCTGCTAATGATGAAGAAATTGTAGCTATTTATGAAAACGCTATTACTTCAAAGACTAAATTGATGATGGTGTGTCATATGATTAATATCACAGGTCAAATTTTACCCATTAAAAAAATATGTGCAATGGCACATGCAAAAGGAGTGCAAGTGCTTGTGGATGGTGCACATGCTTTTGCACATTTCCAATACAGCATTGATGATTTAGGATGTGATTATTACGCTGCATCATTACACAAGTGGCTGAGCAGTCCTTTAGGTGCTGGTATATTATACATCAACAAAAATAGAATTAAAAACCTATGGCCACTATTAGCGGATGGAGAAAAG
>Ga0209355_1000233_pt1 | contig 34162 bp, 31 predicted proteins | sample LauGreSBDMM110SN_3_FD_187563 | JGI IMG/M metagenome (GOLD analysis project Ga0209355, IMG submission 187563) | Freshwater lake microbial communities from Lake Michigan, USA - Sp13.BD.MM110.SN (SPAdes) (version 2) | ecosystem: Environmental > Aquatic > Freshwater > Lake | place: Lake Michigan... | reverse complement strand
GGCTGGCAGAGGAACGGCGGCATGGGCTTGAACCGGCTTGAAAAACTCGTGCAACAACACCGCCGCCGGAGGTGAAGCGCGCAGCACATCGACCGGGAAATCCAGATAGACCGGGCCAGGCTCGCCGCCGTGGCCCATGGCCCGGGCAGCAGCTTCATTCAAGGTGGACAACACCAGCGCCGGGTGGCGCACCGTGCGCGCCATGCGGGTGATGGAGGCCACCAACTCGGTGTGCACCATGTCCTGCAAAGCGCCGCGGTGTTCCTGCGCCAGCGGCGGCGTGCCGGACAGCACCAGCACCGAAGCACGCGCTACATGCGCATTGGCTATGCCGGTCATGGCATTGGTGACACCCGGTCCGGCGGTTACCAGCGCAACGCCCAAAGTGCCGGTCAACTCGGACTCGGCATGTGCCATATAAACAGCGGCGCGTTCGTCGCGCACATCGATGATGCGTATGCCGTGGGCGTCCAAGGCCATCCAGACGGGCATGATGTGGCCGCCGCACAGGCCGTAAACCCTTTGTACGCCTTGGTTTTTGATGAATCGGGCGATCAGATCGGCGACTTTCAGGTCGTCACTGGCGGGGGGATGGGTACTCATCTTCAGGTCTTTTGCTCCGGATTGTCAGGATTTGCGGCATCAGTTGTTCGGGATTATACTTAGTGAATTCTGAATTCAGAATACTATATTCCATTGCTCGTGTGACAAAAATCGGTGTTTAACCTAGGGATGGTGCTTTGAAACAGTTATTGAATATTTCCGACATGGTGCGTTCGCACGCGCGTCTGCGACCAAACGACACCGGCGCCATGGATTCGCGCCGCAGCCTAAGTTTTGATCATTGGGACCGGCGCGCCGACGGCTTGGCCGCTGCGTTGCTGGCCCAGGGTTTGAATCATGGCGACCGGGTGGCAGTGCTGGCGCACAACTGTATTGAGTGGCTGGAAATTTATGTGGGGCTGGCGCGCGCCGGTCTGGTCGCGTTGCCGCTGAACTTCCGGCTGACCGGCCATGAAATCGCTTACATCCTGCAAGACGCCAAAGCCGCTGCGCTTTTGTGTACGCGTGTTTTGCAGGATCGGGTGCAAGAGGTCATGCCTGCGCTGGCATTGCGCGCCCACGTGCAAATCGGCGGCGATACGCAAGACGGCTGGCTGGATTACGAAAAATTGATACATCAGGCTGTCGTGCCTGCGCGCTGGCCTGAGGTCAAACCGTCGGACACCTGCGCCTTGATGTACACGTCCGGTACCACCGGTAAGCCCAAGGGAGCCATTCGCAGCCACGAGGCCAGCAGTTTGATCGCCTACGCCACGGCCATGGAAATGGGATTCACCCGGCGCGACAAAGCTTTGCTGGTCATGCCCTTGTGTCACGCCAATTCACTTTACTTTGCCAATACCTTCATGCATTTAGGCGCTTGCATTTGCATTGACGACAGCGCCAGTTTCGATCCGGCGCGTGTCATGGAGTTACTGTGCAATAACGGCATCACCTTTACTTCCTTGGTCCCGACGCACTACATCATGATGTTGGGTTTGTCGGCAGAAGCCAGCGCGCAATTCGCCACAGGCAGTGTGGCGCGGTTGTTGATTTCATCGGCACCGGCCAATGAAAGCCTAAAGCGCGATATCCAAAAACTGTTTCCTAACGGTCAGTTGTACGAGTTGTATGGCTCCACTGAAGCCGGTTGGGTGACGATATTGCGCCCCGAAGAACAATTGACCAAGCTGGGCTCGGTTGGCCGCGAATGGGCTGGCAGCGGCCCGATACGCATACTGGATGAAAACCGGCGCGAAGTGGCTGACGGCGAGGTGGGTGAGTTGTATTCCTGTACCTCGTATGCATTCGAAGGTTATTGGAATGCGCCTGAGAAAACCGAACAAGCCTATGCCGGCGCTTGGTGCTCCGTCGGTGACATGGCGCGACGCGACGCCGACGGTTTCATCTGGCTGATGGACCGCAAGAGCAACATGATCATCAGTGGCGGCGAAAACGTTTACCCGTCCGAGGTCGAGGCTGTGCTGGCCGCGCACCCCGCGGTACAGGAAGCGGCTGTTATCGGTGTGCCGCATGACAAATGGGGCGAAACCGTGCAAGCGGTGGTGGTGCTCAAACCCGATGCCGATTGCCAGGCGGATGAATTAAAGCAATGGTGTAAACACACACTGGCGGGCTACAAATTGCCCAAAGAGATACGTTTTGTGTCGGCTGCTGACATGCCTCGCACTGCCACAGGAAAAATCGTACACAGGCGCTTGCGCGAACATTTTTCAGAGCCACAGAAACAGTCCTCTCTAGCTTGAAACACCTATTCTAAGCCTGTGTAAAACATGTACAACAGAGCTTATGAATCCCAGCAGACGTCAGATCATTCAAATTGCCAGTGCAGGCGCTGCCGGTGTGTGCGGTATTTCGGTTTGGGCCCAAGGCGTGGTCAGCGACATTCAAAAAGGCGATTTGCTCATGTCCGCCAAAGGCGATATCAAGCAGCCTTTGAAAGTGCAAGACATACCCATAGGTGTCAAGCCGGTGCTGGCGTATGCCATGGATCCGGCGACGCAAAAACTGCGCGATGCCACACGCATGGACAAATTGCTGTTGCTGCGTTTTGACGAAGCCGACCTGACGCCGCAGACCAAGGCCATTGCGGTCTCGGGAGTGTTGGCGTTTTCGGCCATTTGCACCCATCAGGGCTGCGAGGTCACCGAGTGGTCTAAGAATGACAAAAGCCTGTTGTGCTTTTGCCATTTATCTAAGTTCAATCCTTTACAAACCGGCTCCGTGGTCAAAGGGCCTGCCTCCAAAAGTCTGCCCTGGATAGGTCTTACCAGTGACGGCGATGTGCTGATTATCAACAGCAGTTTTTCTGCGAAACCCGGCGCTTAAGACCGGGTGATAAGTTGACGACCGGCACTGAGCGGCGTTATCCAAACCCCAAGGGGTTTTCATTGAGATCAAGGAGACAATATGAAGTTGACATTCAAACCTGTGGCAGCCGCCATGGCACTGTTGTTGGTATCGGTAGCCGTTCAGGCCGCCGGTCCTTACAACCCGGTGACAGACGCGCGTCTGCAAAACCCGGAGCCACGTAACTGGCTGTCCACCCGTGGTAACTACCAGGGCTGGGGCTATAGCCCGTTGGAAAAAATCAATACAGCTAACGTAGGCAAGCTGCAACAAGCCTGGTCGTTTTCGACCGGCGTGCAAGAAGGTCACCAGGCGCCTCCTATCGTCAATGATGGTTATATGTACATCACCACACCGCAAAACCAGGTCATCGCCCTGGATGCCAAAACCGGCATGGAACTGTGGCGCTACAAAAAGGAAATAGCACCTGAGCTGTTCCAGTTGCACCCGACCAACCGTGGTGTCGCGCTCTATGGTGACAAGCTTTATGTCGCCACCACCGATTGCAATCTGGTGGCACTGGACGCCAAGACCGGCAAAGTGCTGTGGACTGTTGCGATTGAAGACTGGAAAACCGGCTACTACATGACCCTGGCACCTTTGGCTGTCAAAGGCAAGATCATGGTCGGCGTGTCCGGCGGCGAATACGGTGTGCGCGGCTTTATTGCCGCAGTAGATGCCAACACCGGCAAACAAGTGTGGAAGCGTCATACCATTCCTGCACCTAACGAACCAGGCGGCAACACATGGCCTGATAACGGCTCTTACAAAACCGGCGGCGGCAGTGTCTGGGTGACCGGCACGTATGACGCTAAAACCAATATCGCTTATTGGGGCACCGGCAACCCAGGCCCATGGACACCTGACATGCGCGAAGGCGACAACTTGTACGCCAGTTCCGTGTTGGCGATTGACGTGGACACCGGCGACATCAAAGGCCACCACCAGTACGCGCCCAATGATTCATGGGACTGGGACGAGGTCACACCGCCGCTGCTGATCGACACCGAAATCAAGGGTCGCAAAGTGTCTGCTGCTGTGCACGCCGGCCGTAACGGCTACCTGTGGGTGCTCGAGCGCTCTGGCGGAGCTATCAAGTTCGTCAACGCCTGGCCTTATGTGGGCAACAACGTGTTCAAGAGCGTAGACCCGGTCACTGGCCGTCCAACCTATGACATGTCCAGAAAACCCAGCCTGAAAAACGGCGCGGATTTCTGTCCCGGTCTGTGGGGCGGCAAAGACTGGTCTCCTGAGGCCTACAGCCCGAAAACAGGTTTGTTCTATATCCCTGCGAACAACAACATGTGCTCTACCCTGCCTAAAGGCGAAGTCATACCTTACAAGGCTGGCGAGTTGTACATCGGCTTCCCTATTGCTGAAGTGATTACCAATACACGTCTGGCACCCGGCGCCAAAGACCACATCGGTGAACTGCAGGCATGGGACATCAAAACCGGCAAGCTGGCATGGACTCATAACTTCAAAGACCAGTTGTGGACGCCTTTGATGGCAACCGGCGGCGGTCTGGTGTTTGCGGGCGGTACACCTGACCGTAAATTCCGTGCTTTCAATGCCAAAACAGGCAAATTGCTATGGGAAACCAATGCGCCTTCCGGCGTGATCGGTGTGCCAAGTTCCTATGAAGTCGACGGTGAGCAATACATTGCTGTGCAAGCTGGTTGGGGCGTGGATGCCCAGCGTCTGGCCGGTGCGATTGACAATGTCAAAGGCACCACCACCCTGGTTCCTCAGGGCGGAACTTTGATGATTTACAAACTCCCCAAGAAGTAAAAAAGTCCCCGGGTTTCCCGGTTTAACGGCCCTGCTCCTCGGAACGGTGGGGCCGTTTTTTTATGCCTGAAATTTATACAAAGAATTACGGACCAAGTTGGTTGTCATGGCTTAGATTCCCCAGTATTTACGCGGCAGCAAAAGACTATTGTCGTAATCAAAAATTTCTATGAACCAAGCTCCAAAGACAAAAAAGGAGAGCGCTTGGCTTGGCCGGTTAAACGAACCAGACGCAAGAAACTTGTGCCCAGTGCTTGATTCCATGCACCTTGGCCGACAGGTTTGACTGCCTACAATCGAGCACATGTCATCACCTAACAGCTCGGGCTCCGTGCCAGACTTCGCTTTGCATTCCCCTTTGTTGCAAGGCCTCAACCCCGAACAACAAGCCGCCGTTACTTTGCCGGGGCAACACGCGCTGATATTGGCCGGCGCCGGTTCTGGCAAGACGCGGGTGTTGACCACGCGCATCGCCTGGTTGCTGCAAACCCGTCAGGTCACTCCCGGCGGTCTGATGGCGGTCACCTTCACCAACAAAGCGGCCAAGGAAATGCTGACCCGCTTGAGCGCCATGCTGCCGGTGAACGTGCGCGGTATGTGGATTGGTACTTTCCACGGCTTGTGCAACCGTTTTTTGCGGGCGCATTGGAAGCTGGCGAATCTGCCTCAGGCTTTTCAAATTTTGGACACGCAAGACCAGTTGTCGGCGGTCAAGCGTTTACTCAAGCAATTCAATATCGACGATGAACGTTTTCCGCCCAAGCAAGTTCAATGGTTTATCTCCGGCTGCAAAGAAGAAGGCCAGCGGCCCAAGGATGTCATGGTGCGTGACCCCGAAACCCGCCAAAAAGTTGAGCTTTACCAGTTGTACGAAGACCAGTGCCAGCGCGAAGGCGTGGTGGATTTCGGTGAATTGATGTTGCGCAGTTATGAGTTGCTGCGGGATAACGAGCCCCTGCGCGAGCATTACCGTCAGCGCTTCACGCATATATTGATAGACGAGTTTCAAGACACCAACAAGCTGCAATACGCTTGGATCAAATTACTCAGCGGCGCGGGCAGTGCGGTGCTGGCGGTGGGTGACGATGACCAAAGCATTTACGCGTTTCGCGGCGCCCGCGTTGGCAATATGGCCGATTTTGTGCGCGAGTTCGAGGTGCAACACCAGATCAAGCTGGAGCAAAACTACCGCAGCCACAGCCATATTCTGGACACAGCCAACGAACTGATCAAGCACAACAAAACCCGGCTCGGCAAAAACCTGCACACCACCCAAGGTGCGGGTGAACCTGTGCGGGTGATGGAGTCGCCCGGCGATCTGGCCGAGGCCAATTGGATGGTGGAAGAGATCAAACAACTGCTGCGCGACGGGCGCGACGGTGATGGAGAAAAAGGCGTGACTGCGCGCAGCGAAGTTGCCATTCTTTACCGCAGCAACGCGCAAAGCCGAGTGATTGAAACCGCGTTGTTCAACGCCGCCATGCCTTACCGCGTGTATGGCGGATTGCGTTTTTTTGAGCGCGCCGAAATCAAACACGCGCTGGCGTATTTGCGTTTGCTCGAGAACCCGCGCGACGACACCAGTTTCATGCGCGTGGTCAATTTTCCGCCGCGCGGCATAGGCGCGCGCAGCATCGAGCAATTGCAAGATGCGGCCCGCGCCAGTGGCTGCGCTTTGCACGACGCGGTGAGCAGCATCAGCGGCAAAGCGGGGGCGAATATTTCTGCGTTTGTCGCCAAACTTGATGTGCTGCGCGAGCAAACCCAAGGCCAAACGCTCAAACAAATCATTGAACTCTTGCTAGAGCACAGCCAGTTGATAGAACACTACCAGGCCGAACGCGAAGGCGCAGACCGGGTGGAGAACTTGCAAGAGTTGGTCAACGCGGCCGAGAGTTTTGTCACGCAAGAAGGTTTTGGCAAAGACGCCGTAGCCTTGCCGGTGGATGAGGCTTTGCAAAGCCAGGCCGACTTTGCCGCTTCGCAAGCGGCAGCAGACGGCGCGCCCTTGCAACCGGATGCTGACACCGGTGAAACCTTGTCCCCGTTGGCTGCCTTTCTCAGTCACGCGGCTTTGGAAGCGGGCGACAACCAGGCGCAGGCCGGACAGGACGCGGTGCAACTCATGACGGTGCACGCGGCCAAAGGTTTGGAATTTGATTGCGTGTTCATCACCGGTTTGGAAGAAGGCCTGTTTCCGCATGAAAACGCCATGAGTGATTTCGAAGGCCTGGAAGAAGAACGCCGTTTGATGTACGTGGCCATCACGCGTGCACGCAAACGCTTGTACCTCAGCCATTCGCAAACCCGCATGTTGCACGGACAAACCCGTTACAACATCAAAAGCCGGTTCTTTGACGAAATGCCCGAACACACTATGAAGTGGCTGACACCTAAAACCGGTTTGCAGGCACAGCCCATATGGGGCAGCAGACCTTCGGGCTTCGGCAACAACGACTCAGGACGAGCCGGTTTTTTCACATCGACGCCGCCCTCTATTCCGCAACGTGCAAATCCGGCTACCGCCAGCGGCCCGAATGCCTGGGTACGCAGCGGTTTACAAGTGTTTCACACCAAATTCGGCGAAGGCACCGTGGTGTCTATGGAAGGCATAGGCGACGACGCACGCGCGCAAGTGAAATTCAACCGCCACGGTGTGAAATGGCTGGCGCTCTCGGTCGCTAAATTAACGCCTGTTTAAAAGCGTTCAGGCCAGCACCGGTTCGCTGACAAAGCAGTCGCGGAAACTGTAATAGCTGGAAGTGAAAAACATGCTGGCCAGCATCAGCATGGCCGGCAACATCAGGGTCAAGGACAACTGACCTTCATCAAACACCATGCTGATCAGGCTGAGCAAGACGCTGGTCATCAAAAATATGCTCAGCCAGGTCAGACCGAAAACAGCAAATGCCCGCCAGTTGGCCCAGCAAGCCATGAAGCTGAAAAATATGCTTTTGACCAGCGGCTGCGCATGCCAATGCATCAGCGCAGGCGCGTGCCAGAACAAAGAAGACAAAGGCAGGTACAACAACATGGAAAACAAAGCGGCCGTTTGAAAATGCTCGTTCAATATATGTTCTTCGCTCAGGTTGCCGCCCGCCATGTACATGCGGGCAAAGTCGCCGTTGTCAAACAAGGTAGACATGGCCAGCACAAGGCAAAACAACAATGCGTAGAAAAAGCCCAATAAAACCATTTGCTTGCTTTGCGCCGCACCTTGCTTGAAACCGATGATGAGCATGGAGGGCATGGGAAAGCGTTTCAGATCGGCTTCGCGCGCAGCCGCCATCAGACCCAGAGAAGCTGCCGGTATGAACATCAAGCCCAGAAACGTGCCTCCATAGGGGAGCATGGACGAGATCGAGGCCAGCGCCATGAACAGCAAAAAAAGTCCGCTGAGCGCCAACGGCTGACGCCAGAAAGTGCGTATGCCTTGGCGCACCCAGGTTGAGCCTTGACGGGCTTTGACGACATTAAGTTTCATGGCTCAGAGTGTGACAGGGTCATACAGCCTTTGTACCAACACACGTTCAAAGTGCGCTGGGTCATGGGGTTGCAACAAACTGGCCTCGCGCGGTAAGTGGAAATCCCACAAGCGCGAAATCCAGAAACGCAGCGCAGCAGCGCGCAACATGGGGTTTAACAAGGAACGTTCGGCAGCGCTCAGTGGACGCACCTGCTGGTAAGCGTGCAGCATAGCCTCAAAGCGCAAATGGTCGAGTACGCCGGTGTCCAGGTCTACGCACCAGTCGTTGATGCACACGCCCAGGTCAAACAGCCAGCGGTCGACACCAGCGAAATAAAAATCAAACACACCGCTGAGCGCTTCGCCGTCAAACAGCACGTTGTTGCGGAAGGCGTCTGCGTGTACCGCGCCACCCGGCATGGCTTCATAGGCAGACAAGCCGGTCAGGTGGTTTTGAAACGCCAGTTCGTGTGTCAACAACTGCCATTGGTGTTGAGACAAAAACGGCAGGATTTGCGGCACAGTCTCGTTCCACCAGTTCAGGCCGCGCAGATTGATTTGATGCCGGTCGTAGTCTTTGGCGGCCAAGTGCATGTGCGCCAGGGTCTGGCCCATGGCGGCGCAATGCACAGCGGCCGGCTCGACCAGGCAGGCGCCGGGCAGCCGATTGACCACGGCTGCGGGTTTGTCCAGCAGCGTCAACAAAATATCGCCTTGGTGGTTGGACTGCGGATCCGGCACGGCAACTCCACGCGAGGCCAGGTGTTTCATCAGGTAAAGGTAAAACGGCAGCTGGGTGTGGTTTAAGCGCTCGAACACTGTCAGCACGTATTCGCCCTGGTCGGTTGTCAGAAAATAGTTAGTGTTTTCTATGCCGCTGTTGATGCCTTGCAGGCTGACCAGTTCGCCGATGGACAGCTGGGTCAACAATTCTGTGGCTTGCTGCTCGGAAACTTCAGTGAAAACGGCCATGGAGAGGATGCGAACAGCGCTAGCTAAAGGATGGTGTGATTGTAGGCACAATCCCTGTTATGCAAGACACACCCACTTTACTGCTGGTCGACGGCTCCAGCTACCTGTACCGCGCTTTCCACGCCATGCCCGATTTGCGCGCCGACCGCAACGACCCGAACAGCCAGGCCACCGGTGCCATTCGCGGCATGGTCAATATGCTGCAAAGCTTGAGGCGCGAATGGCCGACGGCCCACGCGGTCTGCGTGTTTGACGCCAAGGGACCGACGTTTCGCGATGAAATTTACCCGGACTACAAGGCCACGCGTTCTCCCATGCCGGACGATTTGCGCAGCCAGATCGAGCCGATTCACCGCTTGGTGCGGATGATGGGCTGGCCGCTGCTGGACGTGCCGGGTGTGGAAGCTGATGATGTGATTGCCACGCTGGCGCATGTGGCTGCTACCCAAGGCTTGAACGTCATCGTCTCCAGCGGCGACAAAGACTTGAGCCAGTTGGTCAACGAGCGCATCACCATCATCGACACCATGAACGGCAAAAAGCGCGATATCACCGGGGTCACGGAAGAATTCGGCGTGCCACCTTCATTGATGATCGATTTCCAAACATTGGTCGGCGACACGGTGGACAACGTGCCCGGCGTTCCCAAGGTCGGTCCGAAAACTGCGGCCAAATGGCTGGCCGAATATGGCTCATTGGACGCGTTGATGGCGCGCGCCGATGAGATCAAAGGCGTGGCCGGTGAAAACCTGCGTCAGGCCAAAGACTGGCTGGCCACAGGCCGTCAATTGGTCACCATGAAAACCGATTGCGACCTCAGCGCTTATGTGAGCGGCTGGCCTTCACTTGACGGCATTTTGGTGCAAGCGGTGGATGAAGCAGGCTTGCTGAATTTTTACAAGCAATACGGCTTCAAGGGCTTGGTCAGCTCTTTGTCGTCTGACGCGCCTACAGGCAAAAACAACGCGCACCAAGGCGGTGGTGTCGGTGAAGTGGGTGTGTTGTTTGACACGCCCGCCCCCGAGGTGTCGACTGAGGTGACTTACGACACCGTGTTGGACTGGGACAGTTTTGACAAATGGTTGACCAAAATAACGCAGGCCGAACTGGTGGCACTTGATACTGAAACCACGTCGTTGGTGGAAATGCAGGCGCAACTGGTGGGCATCAGTGTGTGTGTGTCCGCAGGCGACGCGGCTTACATACCGCTGGCGCACAACGCCGCCGACGCGCCCGCACAACTGCCGCTGCAAGAGGTGTTGCAAAAGCTCAAGCCATGGCTGCAAGACGGCAGCAAAGCCAAACTCGGGCAGCACGTGAAATACGACCGGCATGTGTTTGCCAATCACGGTGTTGAAGTGCAAGGCTATGTACACGACACCATGTTGCAAAGTTATGTGCTGGAAGTTCACAAGCCGCATGGGCTGGAGAGTCTGGCGGACAGGCATCTGGGGCGCAAAGGTTTGTCTTATGAAGACATGTGCGGCAAAGGCGCGCACCAGATTTCCTTCGCGCAAGTCGATGTGGAAAAGGCCTCTCATTACGCTTGTGAGGATGCAGACTTCACGCTGGCTGTGCATCAAAGGCTGTGGCCGTTGTTGCAAGCCGATGAGAAACTGAATTTTGTTTACCAGCTGGAAATTCAAAGCAGTGAAGCACTCTTTCGCATAGAACGAAATGGCGTGTTGATTGATGCGCCGACGCTGGCCGCACAAAGCCACGCTTTGGGCTTGCGCATCATGCAGTTGGAACAAGAGGCCTACGAGATTGCCGGGCAGCCTTTCAATTTGGCTTCACCCAAACAACTTGGCGAAATATTTTTCGACAAACTCGGTTTGCCGGTGGTGAAAAAAACCGCCACCGGTGCGCGCAGCACTGACGAAGAAGTATTGGAGAAACTGGCTGAAGACTACCCGCTGCCAAAGAAAATTTTGGAACACCGTTCACTTGCCAAACTCAAAGGCACGTACACCGACAAGTTGGCGCAACTCGCGCAACCGCTGACCGGCAGAGTGCATACGCATTACGCGCAAGCCGTGGCGGTGACTGGCAGGTTGTCCAGCAACGATCCTAATTTGCAAAACATTCCTATCCGCACCCCCGAAGGTCGCCGTGTGCGCGAGGCGTTTGTGGCGCCAAATGGCCATGTGATTGCCAGCGCCGACTACAGCCAGATCGAGTTGCGCATCATGGCGCACCTGAGTGATGATCCGGCTTTGTTGAAAGCGTTTCACGATGGTTTGGATGTACACAAAGCAACCGCTGCAGAGGTGTTTGGCCTGACGCCCGACACGGTCAGCAGCGAACAGCGCCGTTATGCCAAGGTGATTAACTTTGGTTTGATTTACGGCATGAGTGCATTTGGTTTGGCCAAGGCCTTAGGCATAGACAACACCGCTGCAAAAAACTACATAGAGCGTTACTTTCAGCGCTTTGCCGGTGTCAAACGCTACATGGACGACACGCGCGCGCAGGCCAAGGCGCAAGGCTATGTGGAGACAGTGTTCGGACGCCGTTTGTACCTGCCTGAAATCAATTCACCGAACGGGCCCAGGCGTGCCGGTGCCGAGCGTGCCGCCATCAACGCGCCCATGCAAGGCACGGCGGCAGACCTGATCAAACTCAGCATGGTCAGGGTGCAACAAGTGTTGGACAGCGAGAACAAAGTCACGCGCATGATCATGCAAGTGCATGATGAACTGGTGTTTGAAGTGCCGGATGCAGAGGTGGAGTGGGTCAGAACCGAAATTCCTCGTTTGATGGCTGGCGTGGCCGCGCTCAAAGTACCTTTGCTGGCCGAGGTGGGTATGGGTTTGAACTGGGACCAGGCGCATTGAGCCTGCTTTAAACAGCGGCGCATAATTAGTGAACGTGACTGTCATTAACTGAAAGCAGCCCGGGGTACCTCTTATGCGGCAGCTTAACTGCCAGTGTATGCACTAACTGCCATACCTACCATCGACGAAGGTTTGTTGGTTGGTTTTTTTGAAGCGATAAACCCATGAGCATGACATTGTTGGCAATATTGGCAGGCACCTTGAGTGCCGGTGTAGGCAGTGTGCTGCTGGCAGCGCTATTGGCGCGCGCGCTGCTGGCTCGCTTTACCCAGCATTTGCTCAGTTTGGCAGCTGGTGCCTTGCTCGCCACGGCATTTATGCATTTGCTGCCCGAAGCGTTTGAATCCGACATCACGCCGCAGGTCTTATTCATGACTTTGCTGGCCGGTCTGGTGTTTTTCTTTTTGCTCGACAAGGCCGAGTTGTGGCACCACGGCCATGAGCACGGCGAAGACCATTACCGTGACCGTGACCGTGACCGTGACCATGACCATGACCATTCTCATGAACACGCGCCAGGCGGCTTTGCCGGCAGCTGGGCGGTGCTGGCAGGTGACAGCGTGCACGCTTTCGGTGACGGCATTTTGGTAGCCGCCGCTTTCATGACCAATATCAGTCTGGGTGCTGCTGCCTCTGTGGCGGTGCTGGCGCATGAAATCCCGCACCACATGGGCGATCTGGTCGTGTTGCAGCGCGGCTTCGGTCAGGGCCGCGCTGCCTTGTTCAAACTCAGTCTGGCCGGTGGCGTCACGGTGGTCGGTGGTTTGCTGGGGTTTTTCCTGATCGACGGACACGAAGCCTGGCTGCCATTCATGCTGGTGATTGCCAGCAGCAGCTACGTCTATGTGGCCTTGGCCGATCTGATTCCGCAATTGCAAAAACGTTTGTCCGCCTCGGCCACCACCATGCAGGTGATTTGGCTGCTGGCAGGTATTGCTCTGGTCACGCTGGCCACACAACTGATGCATCTGCACTGAGGTTTTTCGAACTCAGTCTGCTCTGGTCGGCTTTTTTGGCTGTGAGGCGGTTGCAGGGCTTAACATGCAAGATCATTCAAACAGGAGTTGTCTATGGAACCCCATGTCTTTCAAAAAGCCCCTTGCAAAGTGGATGTCGAGGCGGGTAAAAGCTATTACTGGTGTTCCTGCGGGCAAAGCAAATCTCAACCATTTTGTGACGGCTCGCACAAAGGGTCTGATTTCACGCCAGTGAAATTTGATGCTGATGAAAGCAAGACCGTGTATTTCTGCGGCTGCAAACACAGTGCCAACAAACCATTGTGTGACGGCGCGCACAACAAACTGCCTTGAAGCTCAAGGGTACTGCTTGCATCTGCGGGTGGACTCTTTTCAGATTGACATGGCTTTTCGCGCAACGGCCAGCCACATATTGAACAGGTGAACACATGACGCAATTCTCATGTTTGCAACTCAGTCAAGCACAGGGCATCGCCACGGTGACGCTTAACCTGCCTGACAAACGCAACGCCTTATCGCTTGTGATGATGCGCGAGTTGACCTTGGCGTTTGCTCAGATTGCTGCAGGCGATGCGCGCGGCGTGATACTGGCCGCCAACGGGCCTGTGTTTTCAGCAGGGCATAACTTTGCTGACATGGCAGGTGCAGATGCTGCGCATTTGCAGCAGTTGTTTGCCGCTTGCACCGACATGATGAACAGCTTGCAACACATGCCACAGCCGGTGCTGGCGCGTGTGCATGCCTTGGCCACAGCGGCCGGTTGCCAACTGGTGGCCACTTGCGATTTGGTGATTGCCTCTGAACAGGCTGCGTTTGCTTTGCCCGGTGGCAAGGGCAGTTTGTTTTGCCATACGCCGCTGGTGGCCGTATCGCGCAGCATAGGTCGCAAACGCGCGCTTGAACTGGCTTTGACCGGTGATCCCATCAACGCACAAACTGCAGCCGACTGGGGTTTGGTGAATCGTGTGGTGCCACATGAGCAGCTTGATGCTGCTTGTCTGGATTTGATACAGCGCGCCACACGCGGCAGCGCGGCTTCCAAAGCTTCAGGCAAACAAGGTTTTTACGAACAAATGGAGTTGCCTCAGGCGCAGGCTTATGCCGTGTCCATGCAGCGCATGGCCTGCGGCGCACATAACGAAGAAGCGCAGCAAAGTTTTCAAGCTTTTTTAAACAGGTCTTAAGCCGGACAGTACTGACTGAGAAATGGTTAACAGCCCGGACTTGGCTGCTAGCCCAGTAGCCTGTCAGGCCATTAACCTTTGCGCCAGCCAAACCATAGAGGTGAGTAAGACGGCGATAGAACCGTATTTGAGTACGCGTTGCTTAGCCTCGGCTTGCCGCGCCAACAGCAACACCGGCACCGCCACCACAATAACTGCAGACAGCTGGCCGAGTTCCACGCCCAGGTTGAACGCAAACAGGGTTTCCAGAAAGTAGCTTGAAGACAGGCCGAGTTCTTTCAAGCCGTTGGCGAATCCCATGCCGTGAATCAAGCCGAAAAGAAAAGCCAGTTTCCAGTGACTGATGTGAAACCGCGTTTGCAGATTGAGCAGTGCCGAGACCATGATGGACAAAGCGATCAGGGATTCAATCAATTTATCCGGCAGGCTGACCCAGCCGAAGACGGAGCAGGCTAGCGTGATGGAATGCGCCAGCGTGAAGGCGGTGACGACCTTGAGGGTAAATTTTTCTGCGGCGCGGTTCGTCGGCAGTAAGTTGCCTGAGGCATCCGCTAAACGTATGGTCAGCATCAAGCCCGGCAGCAGCAGGGTCAACAAAAACAGCAAATGGTCTGCACCTTCCCAAATGTGCTTGACGCCTTCTTTGGTGAACAGACCTATGGTTGACCAGCGTTTGGTTTCACCAAGCGCAAAACGTTGAATCGAACTGGCTTGGTCAAACACCGAAGATATTTCATCATTGCGCATGACCAGTTTGAAAAAGGCGCGACCTAGCTTGTCGTTTTGTGTGAAGAATTCATAGCGCACAACAATGAATTTCGCATCTAAAGGCAAGGCGCTGCCGCTGAAACGCTGACGCACGTACAAGCCGTCGTTGTGAAGCACCACCGATTGCGTCAGAAACTCCAGCGGTATGGCCTGCTCATCCACTTCAATGGTCAATGACTTTTGAATGGCTGTGGTGATGGGGGCTTGCAAGGACAGCAACTTGTCCGGTGCGGGTGGTGGTTCGTTGGGCTGGCCGGGTGCTTGCAGCAGATTGCCTAAGTCACGCACGATAAAGTCGATTTCCAGTTGCAAACGCCCGTCGGCTTCGCTGACTGTCAGGTAGCTGTTGCCGGTCTGGTGTGCCATAGCTAAATTGCCACACACGCAAAAAAGTACCAAGGTTTGCGTTAGCCATAATCGTAGGCTAAATAAGATCTTGGGTACCAAAGGTAAGGTCATGGTGTCGGGCTTAATGCTTCAAGTGTCAGAGGTTTGAGGCTTTGCGGGTATTCCTTGCGCAACTCGGTCAGCAGTTTTTTGAATTTTTTCTGTCCCTCATCTTTGCTGATCAGTTGTTGCTGCATGGCTTGAAGGTAGTGGATGGCCAGAATGAATTTCACTTCTTCCGCGTTGATATTGTTTTCTTTGACTTTGAGTAACCGCTCACCAGTGTCAATCAGTTCGAGCAATTCCTCTTTTGTTTGTGAAAAAGGAGCCAACGGATTATCGGTGAAGCTGTCATAGAAATGGTTTTTCAGCAGCAGGTACCTAGCGTGGTCTGCGTAAGAGGCTTTGCCGTCGAGCTTGATAGCATCCCGGTAGTAATGCAGTTGCGACACATACAAACCAATTTTGGTAGACATCTCCATTTTGAACCCGGCGCGCGCAAGTTCATTCAACAGCAAGGTGGATTCAAGACCTTTGACCGCGCCGTGGCTGATGATGTCCTGGTTAAACAGGTCGCGGATTTCCTCCAGCGTTGCGCCTATCTGGTAAATAGCTTTGGCTTTGACAGGTGCAGGCGGATTGCTTGCTTGCACCTGGTAAGACTCTTGCAGTTTGGCTAAATAATTTTTACGCGCCTCGGTGGTGATGGATTCATGCGCCAGGCTGTGAAAGCAGAGCAGCAAGCCAAAGACGAGTGCACAAAAACGCAAAGCTTGAGAGCTCTTCATTTTTCAACAGGTATAGGTGGTGGCTCGAGTTTTTCGCCGCGGAAATAGGCCTGAGCACCTGCATGAACCGCCATGCCAAAACGTCCCTTGCCCGGATCGATCAATTGCAGCTTGTCGGCAGCCTCCATCAAGGCGGTGGTGACCAGATAACCATGGTAGAGCGGAAGATTGGGGAGAGTCACCAGCAGGTACTTGCCGTTGTCCGCCAATATTTCCAGCTGCAACGGAACAAACTCTTCAAACGGGGGCTCACCTGTGAACATCAGTCTTGCATGCTGGTAAGACAACACTGCGCTCTTGACCTGATCGGTTTTAAGCAAGCTGGCGATACGGGGCATGTCATGGGTGCGGCTTACCATGGCTCTGCTCAAAGGCAGGTTTTCGCGCAACACAGCAACCCAAGCGTCTCCGATCTCGTCGCCTGTGTAGTCTGCATGGGAAGTCATGATCTGCATATTTCGTTTGCGAAATACATCCCAGAAACGGTAGGGCGTGTGAGCCATTGCTTTGGCCAAGGGGAACATGGCAGCAGCCAACGCGAGCGTTAAGCGTGAATTGAATGATCGTCTTTGCATGTTTTAAATTCCAAAAAAAAGAGCGAGTAGGACTCGCTCTTTTTGGCAAGCCTTGTGGGCTTTATTTTTTACTGAAAATCTCCATCGGGCAGATGGTGGTGACGGCATAGTTTGGCACATCCACGACATTGCTGATGCGCAGGTCACAAGCGACGCTGGCAATCACCAGGGCTTGTTCTTTGCTCAGGCCTTTGGTGACCATCAACCAGTCAAGCATGGCGATCATGGAGTTGCGTGCAGCCAAAGTCAAATCGTTCGACAGGTTGGTCAAAGGCTTGATTTTTTCACTGTTCAGATAAGCCCATTGTGGCGGCACTTCACCCGCTTTTTTCAGCGGATATCCGACCACGGCGTGGAAGCTGTCAGGCTCGAGTTTTTTGATTTGTGAGCCGCCTTCGAACATGGGCTGTTTGATCAAAGAAGCCATGCCTTTGCGAATCTCAGTGGAGACTGTCACGATAGCACCCATTTCGATAGCGGTGCCGGCCACTTCGCCGTCGCCTTGTGCGTAGTGCACGTCACCGATGAAGAAGCCGCAGCCGTCTATGAAGCAAGGCAACAGCAGGGTAGTGCCTTCAACCATTTGCTTGACGTCCATGTTGCCGCCGTTTTCACGCGGAGGTACTGTGCGCAGGCATTTGTCTTTGTGGCTGCCTTTGGGGCCGCAGATGTCGGCAGGGCGAGCGCTGATGGGCTGAGGGGGCAGTGCTACACCGCCGGCAGCGCCCAATTGGTTTTCACGGGCCAGCCATTTTTCGACTTCTTCTTCACCGGGCATGACACCGACGGAACCCATGAAACCGTTCATGGGAATGCGAACACCGGGTAACTGAGCCGACACAGCTTCATAACGGTTCAACTTCCAATTGGCTACGTAAGGATCCGGAAACATGTCTGGCAAAAAGCCAAAGCCAGGAATCAAGGTGGTGTAGCCGTATTCGTTGGGGTTGATGTCAATCAGTTTGATGGCCAGTACATCGCCGCGCTTTGCGCCCTCGATGTAGATCGGACCCGTCATGGGGTGAATCAAGTTGGTGTCAATGGCTGTGACGTCTTTGGGTAAAGAATTCATGTTCAGATTGGCATCCAAGGCGTCACGTGTGTGCACCACGATCAGGTCGCCGGGCTTGGCACGCGCCACAGGTTTGATGGCGGGGTGGTAGCGGTTAAAGCAGTTTGGGTCTTGCTCGCAATGGCCGCCGCTTTTTTTCACTTCAACAATGGTTTGAGTTTTGACTTCTGTGGTGTCGGCAAAGGCATTGCTCAAAGCAAGGCCCAATACCAATAAACCCCAGGATGGCAATTTGGTAAACATGGTGTTCCTTTAAAAATGATTTACAGGGTGCGAAAATACCTTCCCGTTTATATCATTGTTTATAAATAAAACCCCGTTATTTTTTTGTTTTACAGTAGAAAAAAGAGTTTTTCAAATAAAAAACCAGAACAAATAAAATGCTTCCAAAAGCAAAAGGCAGCTATTTAACTGATTAGTTCTGTTATTCAGTTGTCTTTACTGAAACAAACTTTCTCGCACCAATACAAAACACATTTGTTAATCGTATGAGATTGTAAATATTTGTAATCTTCTGCCGCGCTAAATGCTGTTTAAATTAAAACTTATCCGCTTCAAGCTTTGGCGCAAGGCAAGCCTGGCGTGTTACACCATTCACTCCAGCTGCCAGCATACAAAGCGGTGCGACCCAATCCTGCAACTTCCATGGCCAGAATATTCGGGACGGCGCTGATGCCGCTGCCGCAGTGGTGAACCACGGTTCTGGCGTGTTGCAAACTCAGCAGAGCGTCAAATTCAGCACGCAGTATTGACGCTGGTTTCATCAAACCGTCGCTTGCAATATTGCTGTTGAAAGGTCTGTTCAATGCGCCGGGTATATGGCCTGCGACCGGGTCAAACGGCTCGGTTTCGCCTTTGTAACGTGCAGGCGCACGTGCATCCACAATGGTTTGCGAAGGTTTGCCCAGGTTGCCAGCCACATCAGCCGTGAGTTTGAGTTCAACCAGCGGTGCACCCAATACAAAATGGGCTGCAAGCGCTTTGTCGGCAGCACCGGTTTGAACAGCACCGGCTTGCGCCACCCAGGCTTGCAGGCCACCGTCTAGCACTGCCACGGCCTCGTGGCCGCACCATTTAAGCATCCACCACAAGCGGCCGCAGTAGTTCATGCCTTGTCTGTCGTAGACCACCACTTGGGTGTCGTTGGATACGCCGTTGGCTGACAACCATTTGGCGAAATGTTCACGCGAGGGCAGGGGATGGCGACCGCCGTTCACCGCCTGTGTTTTGTCGTGGGTCGACAAATCGGTATTGATATCTACAAACGCCGCACCGGCGATGTGTTGCTCTTCAAACTGCTGGCGACCGGCTTCGGGTTTGGCCAGATCTGCGCTGCAATCGAACACGCGAAAGTTACCGGACAAAGTTTTTAAATCATCGGCAGATATCAAGGTGGTGTACATGGTCAATATTCCTCAGCGTGTGAAACGGGGACGGCGCGGTTGCGCAAATTGCTAGCGTGAAATCTGCAAAAAATCTGTACTAACTGTTGGGCTTCATGTGGCGGTGGTACCACTCATGAAAATGCTGCATGCCGTCTTCCATCGGGCTTTGGTACGGGCCGAACTGGTTGTCGCCGCGTTGCATCAATGCCAAGCGGCCCTGGTCCATGCGCTCGGCAATTTCATCGTCTTCTACGCAAGTTTCCATGTAGGCTGCGCGTTGGGCTTCGACGAAATCACGTTCAAACGCGACGATTTCCTCGGGGTAGAAAAATTTGACGATGTTCATGGTTTTGCCTGGGCCCATGGGGTGCAGGGTAGATACGGTCAGCACCTGCGGGTACCACTCCACCATGATGTGCGGGTAATAGGTCAGCCAGATGGCGCCGTGCTTAGGCGTTTCACCTTGCGTGTAATTCAGCAAGGCCTCGTGCCAGCGTTCATACACCGGGCTGCCGGCCTTGCCCAGGCGGTTGGCCACACCCACGGTTTGCACCGAGAAATGATCGCCCATTTGCCACTGCAAATCTTCACACGTGACAAAGTTGCCCAGACCGGGATGGAATGGGCCAACATGGTAGTCCTCCAGGTAAACCTCAATGAAGGTTTTCCAGTTGTAGTTGCACACGTGCATTTCCACATGGTCAAGCGCGTAGCCGGTGAAATCGAGTTGCTTGTGCGGGCCCAGTGCTGCCATGTCGGCAGACACATCACGTCCATTGGCCTCGAACAACATGCCGTTCCATTCCTGTAGCGGGTAGTTTTGCAGGTTCAGGCAGGGATCGTGTTGAAAATGCGGCGCACCCAGCAACTGCCCGTCAGTGGCATAGGTCCAGCGGTGCAAAGGGCAGACCACGTTACCACCCATGGCTTTGGCTGGATCATTCAGATTGCCGCGACCCTTGAGCATCACCGCTTGACGGTGTCTGCATACGTTGGAGATAAGTTGTATGCCCTGCGGCGTACGAATCAACGCGCGACCTTCGTTCTCTTGCGGCAAAGCAAAATAGTCGCCTATTTGCGGCACTGACAAAACATGGCCGACATAGCTCGGGCCTTGCTTGAACAACGTGTGCATTTCACGCTGATACAGCGTTTCATCAAAATAGCTTGTAACTGAGAGTTGGCCACTGGCCTGCTGCAGTTGAAGACTTAAATCAGACATACGACGTCCTGACCTAAAGACTCCCCACAGGGAGAGAAACAAAAAACTGGCTCAGTTGCCAGGCGGAAGCGGATTGTAGCCGCGCTTTAACACACGCCTACAATCTGTACACTCAGGATGCCAAACACATGACCAAAGCTGCCAAAACCAATGCTGCCCCTGCCGATGCACAGCAGGAACCCGCCAGTTACGAAGCAGGTTTGCAGGAGTTGGAGCAATTGGTGGCACGCATGGAGTCGGGTCAAATGCCGCTGGCTGATATGTTGCAGTCCTACCAGCGCGGTGCATTTTTATTGGAACATTGCCGCTCACGCTTGCAAGCGGTTGAAGCGCAAATACAAGTGCTGGAAGCCGGTAGCTTGAAAAACTGGTCGGGTAACGCCGAATGAGCGGCTTTGACATGAACGACTGGAGCCGTCACCAATTGCTGGCAGTGGAGCAAGCCCTCACCGCATGGGTGCCTGCGGATGCGCCCGCTGGCTTAGGTGAAGCCATGCGCTACGCAGTGCTCGATGGGGGCAAGCGCTTGCGACCTTTGCTGGTGCTCGCGAGCTTGGAGGCTTGCGGCGCTCACACACTTTCTGCATGGATGTTAGACGCCGGTATGCGCGCCGCCTGCGCCATCGAATTGATTCACGCTTACTCATTGGTGCATGACGACATGCCGTGCATGGACAACGATGTGCTTAGGCGCGGCAAACCGACCGTGCATGTGAAATACGGCGAAGCCGGTGCGCTGCTGGCAGGCGACGCTTTGCAAACATTGGCGTTTGAATTGTTGACACCTGAACACAGCGATATTCCTGCACAAGTACAGGCGCGCTTGTGCAGCTTGCTGGCGCGCGGTGCCGGGCACGCTGGCATGGCCGGCGGGCAGGCTATCGATTTGGCCAGTGTCGGTGAACAACTTTCGCTTCAACAGCTGAGACTGATGCACCGCTGCAAAACCGGCGCATTGTTGGAGACCAGCGTGCAAATGGGCGCGGTGGCGGCGCAGGCGGATGCCACGGCCATGCAAGCGCTGTTGTCTTACGGACAGGCGCTGGGTGTGGCGTTTCAAGTGGTCGACGATATTCTGGACGTCACCGCAGACACCGCCGTGCTGGGTAAAACAGCGGGCAAGGACGCAGACAACAACAAACCCACGTATGTGTCATTGCTGGGTTTGCACGGTGCAAAAAAAGAAGCAACAAATTTGGCGCAGCAGGCGCAACAGTCCTTGGCGGACAGTGGCCTGGTGCAAACGCAAGCATTGCAGGCTTTGGCTGATTGGGTATTGCAGCGAGAGCATTGATTTTTGAAAACGCGCAGCCTGTACTCGGCTGTCAAAAACCACCAGGAGATCAAAATGGAATTGTTCATAACGGGTTTGGTGTTGTTTCTGGGTTGCCATTCGATGCGTGTTTTCGCCGAGGACTGGCGTAATCGCAAGCTTGAGCAATGGGGCGAAAAAATATTCAAAGGTATTTACAGCATTGCTTCGTTGGTCGGCTTTGTATTGCTGGTGTATGGGTTTAGCAAAATCCGCTGGGACAGCCCGCAGTTGTGGTCGCCGCCGGTCGCCATGCGACATATCGCAGCTTTGCTGATGTTGTTTGCCATGGTGCTGCTGGTAGCCGGACAGGTGCCGCACAACGCCATCAAGGCCAAACTCGGTCACCCCATGATCCTGGCTGTCAAAGTCTGGGCGCTGGCCCATTTGCTGGCCAATGGCAAACAGGCTGACCTCATATTGTTCGGCGCTTTTCTGGTCTGGTCGGTGTTGAATTTCCGCGCGGCCAGGCAGCGTGACCGGATGGCGGCCCAGTCAGGCGCTGCGGTGGCGGCCACGCCAAATACCTTGCGTGTCGTGTTGATCGGCGTTGCCGCCTGGGCTGTTTTGTTGTTTGGCGGCCATACCTGGTTGTTTGCTGTCAGTCCGCTGGGCTTGTAATGAATACTTTTCAATTTACTTCATGCGTAAACTGTTGTTATCAATCACTTGCGCCATAGAAAGTCGAAGCCGGCCTTCTTATTTTTCCCATTGACAAAGCCAAGTGTCATGTTAAATTGACACTTGTGGATGTCGCTTCGAATTGTCGGTGCGGCGGTTGCCACCCCAGCAGGGGGTCCCATGAGCTTGTCAAAACGCATAGAAGCAGCCCTTAAGAGGCAATTTTTATTAACCCAGACCAAGAGTGCGCCACCCCGCTTGATGGATGCCATGCGCCACGCGGTATTTCCCGGCGGTGCCCGCATCCGGCCTCAGTTGTGCCTGGCAGTGGCCAAGGCCTGCGGCGAGGATGACCATGAGTTAAGCGATGCAGCTGCTGCGGCTATCGAACTGCTGCACTGTGCTTCTCTGGTACATGACGATATGCCTTGCTTTGACGATGCCGATATGCGTCGCGGCCAGGTCACTGTTCACAAACAATTCGGCGAACCATTGGCCCTGCTGACTGGTGACGCTTTGATCGTCATGGCCTACCAGGTGCTGGCGCGCAGTGGCCGTCAGCACCCGCTGCGCACCGTGCAATTGCTCAGCGTCATTAGCGACGGCGTCGGTGCGCCAGACGGCATCGTGGCCGGGCAAGCCTGGGAATGCGAAACACGGGTTGAACTCAGCCAGTACCAGCGCGCCAAAACCGGTGCCTTGTTTGTGGCCGCTACATGTGCCGGTGCCTTGGCTGCCGGTGTCGATCCGCAACCCTGGTATAAATTGGGCAGTACGCTGGGCGAAGCCTATCAAGTGGCCGACGACATACGCGATGTGATGATGCAGGCTGATCAGCTTGGCAAACCCGCAGGTCAGGATGCTCACCACGGCCGTCCCAGCGCCGCCGCCGATCTCGGTCTGCTCGGTGCATTGCAGTATTTCAATGGTTTGATGCAAACCGCCGCCGACTCCGTGCCTATGTGCGAAAGCCGCGAAGCGATGCGCAAACTGGTGTTGATGGAGTCCGAGCGACTGGTACCGCCGTCTGCTTGTGAGCAGATTTCACGCCAGTCACAAGCGAGTGGCTCGCGCGTCAGCGCCTGATACGGCTGATTTATGAAAAGTCTGGATCTGGCCAAACCGCTGGCTGAACACCGCCGTCATAATCGCCCCGGTTGGCGGCAGCAAATCGATCAGCGCTTAGACCGGTGGATGACATCGCCGGGTTTTTACCGCTGGGCCATTTCCAATCCGCTGACGCGTTGGGTCACGCGCAGGCGCGCCGCCCAGTTATTCGATGTCATGGCAGGCTTTGTGCACAGCCAAGTGTTGCTGGCTTGTGTGCGTTTGCACCTGTTGGAAATATTGCGCGAGCAGCCGCTTTCACTTGAACAACTCGCTCACCAATGCCGTATGTCGGCAGCTGCGATGCAACGACTGTTGCAATCGGCCGTGGCTCTGCGTCTGGTTGAAATGCGAGGCGACAACTGCTACTGCTTGGGCGCGTTGGGTGCCCCCGTGGCTGCCGATCCGGGCTTGCGTTTGATGATCGAACACAACGCGGTTTTGTTTGACGACATGCGCGATCCACTGGCTTTGCTGCGCGATGAAATGCAACCGCATATGCAAGCCTATTGGCCGTATATGAACGGCGATAACCCGCAGGGCTGGGAAGCTGAAAAAGTAGCGCGGTATTCGGAATTGATGTCGGCTTCACAGAGGTTTGTGATTGAAGAGCTGTTGGCCTCATACGATTTTTCAGCGCACCGCCAGGTTCTGGACATAGGCGGCGGCAAGGGCGGCTGGGTGCTGGCGCTGGCGCAAAAAGTCCCCGGTTTGAAATTGCATTTGATGGACTTGCCGCCGGTGGCGGCCCTGGCCGCGGATCGCATGGAAAAAGCAGGCGTGTCGGACCGTGTCACGGTGCACGGCGGCAGTTTCATCAGCAATGCCTTGCCAGACGGTGTCGATCTGGTCACGCTGGTGCGTGTGGCGCACGACCATCCGGATGCGGTGGTCAAGGCGTTGCTGACCAAGATTTACCAGATGCTGCCAAGCGGCGGACGCCTGTTGCTGGCCGAACCTATGGCCCAACCGCCCGGCGAAAAACCGGTCGGCGACGCTTATTTTCATTTTTACCTGCTGGCCATGGGCAGCGGCCGTTTGCGCTCTCCGCATGAATTGCGCAGTTTGATGCTGGAAGCCGGATTTGAGTCGGTAGAGCCGGTTGCCAATCCCATGCCCTTGCATACCCGCATGTTGCTCGGGCAGAAAAGATAAGTGATTACCCTAGCATGACAGATAAAACGTCAATTTGAGTTGACACAACGCGCTGTAAATCTAAAAATACAACCAAGACAGATGCATTTTCATCCAAGGCTGGTAAACGGAGAGACTGATGAGTGACCTTAAAAGCAATGAAAAGACGATCCAATTTGTCGACCGACTGCGTGAAGAGGCTTTCCAAGAGCCCGATGCCGTGCACACCGGCGAGGTGACTAAGGAAACTCAAATTATTGCCATTTACGGCAAGGGCGGCATTGGCAAAAGCTTCACGCTGGCCAACCTCAGTTACATGATGGCGCAGCAAGGCAAAAAAGTTTTGCTGATTGGTTGTGACCCCAAGAGCGACACCACCAGTTTGCTGTTCGGTGGCAAGGCTTGCCCGACCATCATCGAAACCTCATCCAAGAAAAAACTCGCAGGCGAAGAAATCAAGATCGGTGACGTTTGTTTCATTCGTGACGGCGTCTTCGCCATGGAACTTGGCGGACCAGAAGTGGGTCGCGGTTGCGGTGGGCGCGGCATCATCCATGGCTTTGAAACCATGGAAAAACTCGGCTTTCACGAGTGGGGTTTTGACTACGTATTGCTCGACTTTTTAGGTGACGTGGTGTGCGGCGGTTTCGGTTTGCCGATTGCCCGCGACATGTGCCAAAAAGTCATCGTTGTCGCCTCCAACGATTTGCAGTCTCTCTATGTTGCAAACAACGTCTGTAGCGCGGTGGAATATTTCCGCAAGCTCGGCGGCAATGTCGGCGTGGCCGGCATGGTCATCAACAAAGACGACGGCACTGGCGAAGCCCAGGCCTTTGCCGCTAACGCAGGCATTCCCGTGTTGGCCGCCATTCCAGCCAACGAAGACATTCGCCGCAAGAGCGCCAGCTACGAAATCATCGGCAAGCCCGATGGCGAATGGGGTTCATTGTTTGCCGAGTTAGCTAAAAACGTGGCTGAAGCGCCGCCGCAGCGACCCAAGCCGCAAACCCAAGACCAGTTGCTGGGTTTGTTCAGCGCGGATGTCACCGGACGCGACTTTGTCATGACGCCTGCCACCGAAGTCGATATGACCGGCAAAACAGTTATCGACAGACCGACCCTCGAAGTGGTTTACGACGAAGTCTGAAGCCGAACATGAGCGCCATCATTCCCATCACCCCGTTGCCAAATCCTGCGGCCGCCAGCGCAGACGGTTTGGGCTGTCATTCAGGCAAAGATCAAATGCTGGATGCGGCTGCCAAAGCAGGCAAGAGCGAGGTGTTGGCCAAATATGCAGCTGACTATCCCAAAGGTGCGCACGACCAGCCCCAATCCATGTGCCCGGCTTTCGGCTCCTTGCGTGTGGGTTTGCGCATGCGCCGCACCGCCACAATCCTGAGCGGTTCGGCTTGTTGTGTGTATGGCTTGACATTCACTTCCCATTTTTATGGTGCGCGTCGCACCGTGGGCTATGTGCCGTTTAACTCCGAAACATTGGTCACCGGCAAACTGTTTGAAGATATCCGCGAAGCGGTGTACGAACAAGCCGACCCGGAAAAACTCGACTGCATCGTCATTATCAATTTGTGTGTGCCCACTGCCAGCGGTGTGCCGCTGCAGTTGTTGCCCAAAGAAATCAACGGTGTTCGCATCATTGGAATCGATGTACCTGGCTTTGGTGTTCCCACCCATGCCGAGGCCAAAGACGTGCTCACGGGTGCCATGCTGCACTATGCCCGCCAAGAAGCCATGGCAGGGCCGGTGGCTGCGCCGCGTCAAGGTCGCAGCAGCAAACCGACCATCACCTTGCTGGGCGAAATGTTCCCGGCTGACCCGATGATCATTGCGCAAATGATTGGTCCCATGGACTTGGCGGTTGGCACTGTCGCACCTACACGCGAATGGCGCGAGCTGTATGCGGCACTTGATTGCAAAGCTGTCGCCGCCATCCACCCTTTCTATACCGCCAGCGTGCGTGAGTTCCAAGCCGCCGGTCGCCCGATCGTCGGATCTGCGCCTGTCGGCATCGAAGGCACAGACGCATGGCTGGGCGCCATTGGTCAAGCCTGTGGTGTGCCGCAAGAAAAAATCGACGCAGCCCGCAACCAAACCTTGGGTGCCATGCGCGGTGTGTTGGCTTCGCAAAAAATCAATGGCCGCATCACCTTGAGCGGCTATGAAGGGTCAGAACTGTTGGTGGCGCGTTTGTTGATCGAGTGCGGCGCCGATTTGCGTTACGTCGGCAGCGCTTGTCCTGCCACGCCATGGAATGCGCATGATGCCGAATGGCTGCAATCCAAAGGCGTGCATGTGCAATTCCGTGCGTCCCTTGAGCAAGACTTGGCAGCCATGCACGAGTTCAAACCGCAACTCGCCATCGGCACCACACCGGTGGTGCAAGCGGCCAAAGAGTTGTGCATTCCTTCTTTGTATTTCACCAACCTCATCTCCGCACGTCCTTTGATGGGCGTGGCCGGTGCCGGTTCGCTGATACAAGTGGTCAACGCAGCCATTGGCAACCAGGCTAGGTTCGATGAAATGAAAGCGTTTTTCGGTTCAGTCGGACAAGGCGATGAAGCCGGTGTGTGGGAGGACGTTCCTGTCATGCACCCTGACTTCAAAAAGGAAGTGCGTCGCCAGTTCGAGAAGAAGCAGAAAAAACGCAAAGCCGAGGAGATGGGCTGATGTTTGTTCTAGACCACGACAGAGCAGGCGGTTACTGGGGAGCGGTGTATGTGTTCACCGCGATCAAAGGACTGCAAGTCGTCATCGACGGACCGGTCGGCTGTGAAAATCTGCCGGTTACTTCCGTGTTGCACTACACCGACGCTTTGCCGCCTCACGAACTGCCCATCGTTGTCACCGGCTTAGCCGAAGAACAACTCGGACGCGAGGGCACCGAAGGCGCGATGAAGCGTGCCCACCAAGTGCTCGACCCCGATCTGCCTGCCGTGGTGGTTACCGGATCAATTGCCGAAATGATCGGCGGTGGTGTCACCCCCGAGGGTACCAATCTGATGCGCTTTTTGCCGCGCACGATTGACGAAGACCAGTGGCAATGTGCCAACCGCGCCATGTTCTGGTTGTGGACCGAATACGGCATGAAAAAAGTGCCTAAGCGTGTTCGCAAAGAAGGCGAGAAGCCGCGCGTCAACATCATCGGCCCTTGCTACGGCACATTCAACAGCCCCAGCGATCTGGCCGAAATCCGTCGCATGGTGCAAGGCATAGGCGCAGACATCAACATGGTATTCCCCTTGGGCAGCCATTTGGCCGAGGTGTCGCAACTGGTGGAAGCCGATGTGAATATTTGCATGTACCGCGAGTTCGGTCGCATGTTGTGCGAGGCGCTAGACCGGCCTTATTTGCAAGCGCCTATCGGCTTGCACAGCACCACCAAATTTTTGCGCAAGCTAGGCGAATTGCTCGAGCTTGATCCCGAGCCGTTCATTCAACGCGAGCGTCATACCACCATCAAACCGGTGTGGGATTTGTGGCGCTCAGTTACACAAGACTTTTTCGCTACCGCCAGTTTTGCGGTGGTGGCCACAGATACCTATGCGCGCGGCATACGCAAATTTTTAGAAACCGAAATGGGCATGCCTTGCAAATTTGCGGTCTCGCGCTTACCCGGACAAAAAACCGACAACGCAGCAGTGCGCGAGATGGTGCACAAGCAAATGCCACTCATTTTGTTTGGCAGCTACAACGAACGCATGTATTTGGCAGAGGCCGGCAGCACAGGCCCTATGAAGGCCTCCTTCATTCCCGCATCGTTTCCGGGAGCCATCATCCGCCGCCACACCGGCACGCCGTTCATGGGCTATAGCGGTGCCACTTATTTGATTCAAGAAGTGTGCAATTCCTTGTTCGACGCTTTGTTCCACATCCTGCCGCTGGGCACTGACATGGACAAAGTCGATTCGACGCTGGCGCGCGGTATCAGTGGTGCGCAAGAAAACACGCCTTGGGACGATGCAGCACAAACCCGTTTGCATGCCTTGGTCTCCGGTCAGCCGGTGCTGGTGCAAATTTCGGCTGCCAAGCGTTTGCGCGACTTGGCAGAAGGCAAAGCGCGTTCAGCAGGTGTTGAGAGCGTCTCTGAAGATCACGTCAAAAAAGCCGGTGTCGAACTCGGCCTGGGAGAAACGGCGTGAACCAAGTGAATTCATTTCTTTCACGTGCCTCGGCATGTGAATCGACCCCGATGTCGCGGCAACTGCTGCGGCTGCCCAGGTTGCGCGGGTTGGGCGCAGCGTTGGCCTTACGGCCATTTTGAAGAAGGAGCATCGAATGTCAAATCATCGGACATCCATTTCCGGCCTGAATGACGAGGAGGCTCAGGAGTTCCACCAGTTCTGGATCCAAGGAACCGTTGGCTTCACAGCAGTAGCTGTGGTAGCCCACATCCTGGTCTGGGCATGGCGGCCCTGGCTCTGAGTCAAGTTCTTTAACCGAACGGAGTAAACCCATGGCTAACACCACCTCTTTTGAATCGCATAAATCATCCGCTTGGGATGAACACATTGCGTTTGTTTTGATTTTTGTTCCTTGTTTCGTGTTGCTGCTTTCTATTGCCTTGATCGGTCAAATGATCGGTATGCGCTGGAAAACTTGGCTGCCTGGTGCGGAGAACATGCCAAGCATCATTTCAGGTGTCAAAGCCTCGGTTTATACGTTCATGTCGCACATCATTTAGGAGAAAGCATCATGTGGAGAATTTGGCGTTTGTACGACCCTTTGCGGGCCATGGTGGTCCAGGGTATTTTTCTGTTCGGTTTGGCAGCAATGATCCATCTCATTTTGCTCAGCACGAACAAGTTCAATTGGCTAGATGGCGCGAAAAAGCCTGTAGCTGCATCGGCGCAAAACTCGCCTATGCCTGCAGCTGTTCCTGCCGAAAAGTCCTGAACTTTGTCAGCACCGGCAGGTGCTGTTTAATAGACAGCACCTGCATTTTTTAAATTCTTCGTTACATCACTTGCGGCAGGAGGGCTACAACATGGCCATGCTCAGCTTTGAAAAAAAATACCGAGTACGGGGTGGAACCCTTGTCGGTGGTGATTTATTTGACTTTTGGTTAGGCCCGTTTTATGTGGGCTTTTTCGGGGTCACCACCATCTTTTTTGCGTTCTTAGGAACGGCCATGATTTTGTGGGGCGCCTCGCAGGGTCCAACTTGGAATCTGTGGCAAATCAATATTGCGCCGCCTAATCTTTCCTACGGCCTGCGCTTTGCGCCGCTGATGGAAGGCGGCTTGTGGCAACTGATCACCATTTGTGCCCTGGGAGCTTTTGTGTCTTGGGCATTGCGAGAGGTGGAAATTTGTCGAAAGCTGGGCATGGGCTATCACGTGCCGGCGGCATTCAGCATGGCGATATTTGCGTACTTCACGCTTGAAGTGATTCGCCCGGTGTTGATGGGCGGATGGGGACATGCATTTCCCTACGGCATTTACAGCCACCTCGATTGGGTGTCCAACGTCGGTTACCAATACCTGCACTTTCATTACAACCCGGCACACATGCTGGCGGTGAGTTTCTTCTTTGCCACCACGTTTGCGTTGTCGCTGCATGGTGCTTTGATTTTGTCAGCCACCAATCCCGGCAAAGGCCAGGTTGTCAAAACCCCTGAGCATGAAGATACGTTTTTCCGCGACACCATCGGCTACTCGATTGGTACTTTGGGAATTCACCGGTTGGGCGTATTTCTGGCGATGGCAGCGGTGGCGTTCAGTGCCTTGTGCATCGTCATTAGCGGTCCGTTTTGGAGTCGCGGCTGGCCCGAATGGTGGGGCTGGTGGCTGAATCTGCCCATCTGGTCTCAGTGGCCTTAATGCTTGACAGGAGCAAATCTCATGGCTGATTACTACAACCTCTTCACGACTGTGCAGGCCAAAGGGCCGGTACACCATGGTGTCGAATTGGGCCCGGGTAATGACACCCGATTCGGACATCCGGCTATTTTCTGGCTGCTGGGAAAAATCGGTAATGCCCAACTCGGTCCGATTTACCTTGGCGGTTTCGGTGTGCTGTCTTTGGTCTGCGGTATGCTGGCATTCAACATCATCGGTTTGAATATGCTGGCTTCTGTCAACTGGGATCCAGTGCAACTGGTGCGTCAGTTATTCTGGCTGGCGCTGGAACCGCCGGCACCTGAGTACGGTTTGTCGATGCCACCGCTGAACCAAGGCGGATGGTTTTTGATTGTGGGTTTGTTGTTGTCCATCTCGGTATTGGCATGGTGGGTGCGTATGTACCGCCGCGCGATCGCCTTGGGTATGGGCACGCATGTGGCCTGGGCGTTTGCTGCAGCTTTGTGGCTGTTTTTTGTGCTCGGTTTTTTTCGCCCGATTTTGATGGGTTCATGGGGCGAGGCAGTGCCTTACGGCATCTTCCCGCACCTGGATTGGACAGCAGCTTTGTCTATCCGCTACGGCAACTTGTTCTACAACCCGTTCCACGCTTTGTCGATTGTGTTCTTGTATGGCTCGGTGCTGCTGTTTGCGATGCACGGCGCGACCATCTTGGCCGTGACGCGTTACGGCGGCGAGCGCGAGATTGAGCAAATCGTTGACCGCGGTACCGCCTCAGAACGTGCTGGATTGTTTTGGCGATGGACCATGGGCTTTAACGCCTCCATGGAATCCATTCACCGTTGGGCCTGGTGGTTTGCTGTGTTGTGTCCATTGACAGGCGGTATCGGTATTTTGTTGACCGGCACCGTGGTAGACAACTGGTATTTGTGGGCGATCAAGCACGGCGTAGCACCACCTTATCCGAATGTATTCCCTGCCGTGATTGACCCTGCGCTGACCCTGGGAGCCAAGCCATGAATGCTTTGAATTGGACAAAAAAAGTTTGGCAATACGCTTGCGGTCTGGCTGCACTTTTGGTGTTGTCGGGGTGTGAACTGCCCGTCCCCAACAGTGTGCAACACGGCTACCGTGGCACAGGTATGGTGCAGGTCTACAACACACGTCTGCTAGCTGCCAAAGTGGACGTCAATGCTGCACCTGTGTCACTGCCACAGGTGCCAGGCGATGGTCCTAAGGCCTCGCAAACCTATAAAAATGTCAAAGTACTGGGCGATCTCAGCACAGCACAATTCAATCGTCTCATGGTCTCTATGACTGCATGGGTGTCGCCTAACGATGGCGGTTGTGTGTATTGCCATAACCCGGCCAACTTGGCTGACGATGGGAAATACACCAAGGTGGTGGCGCGTCGCATGTTGCAAATGACGCAATACATAAACACCGAGTGGAAGCCTCACGTGGCTGAAACCGGTGTCACTTGCTATACCTGTCATCGGGGCCAACCCGTGCCGTCAGCTATTTGGTTTACCAAAGACCATCAGCCGCAGGGATCAAACTTCATGGGCGACAAGGCCGGACAAAACGAACCGGCTGCATCGGTCGATTTGGCTTCCTTGCCCAACGACCCTTTCACACCGTTTTTGCTGCAAGCCAAAGACATTCGCATGAATGGCCCAACACCCTTGCCATCCGGCAACAGGCATTCCACCAAACAAACCGAGTGGACCTACGGCTTGATGACGCACATGTCAACTTCATTGGGCGTCAATTGCACCTACTGTCACAACAGCCGCTCCTTCCAAAGTTGGGAAGATGCACCACCCCAGCGGGTCACGGCTTGGCACGGTATCCGCATGGCGCGTGACTTGAACGTCAATTACATGGAGCCTTTGACACCGGTATTCCCAGACAACCGTAAAGGTGAGTTGGGTGACGTGGCCAAGCTCAATTGCAACACTTGCCACCAAGGTGCTTACAAACCATTGTTCGGAGCGCCCATGGCCAAAGATTTTCCCGAGTTATCTGCGCCGGCTTCGGGCAAGCCTGCCCAAGTGGCCGCTAAGTAGTCCGGTTTAAGCAGTATCAGTCGTCACACATGAAATGGCCAACCAAGATCCCGTATCCGTGGCAGTTTCAGGTGTGGTGGTGGTGCTGCTGGTCGACTACCTGAGGGCGCATCAGGGTTGGGGTTGGATGCGCCTGGTTCAAGGTGCTGCCGCTTTCAAAGATGCTCCTGGCCTGCTCTTCACCAAGGTCATGGGCAGTGGTCATGAAGGTGGTTTTGTTCTGCGACCCAGCGCCACTCACCAAGGTCTGATCTGTGTTTTTGAAAATGCAGAGCAGGCAGATAAGTTTGTCGATGGCCCTGCGGTCAAAGCTTATTCGGATCGTGCCAATTCATTGTTTATTTCAACGCTGGCGGTTACTTCAGCTCGCGGATCCTGGGACGGACGCACATGGGGCGTTACGTCAGAAGACAGTCTCGGCAAGTACAGTGACATGGACACCAGCGCTGCTGGCATGGTGGCATTGACCCGGGCCAGTATTCGTCCGGCCAAGGCGGTGGCCTTCTGGCGCTATGCACCGGCAGCGCAGGATGATTTGAAAAAAGCCCCGGGTTGTCAAATGGCCATGGGATTGGGTGAAGCGCCGCTGGTTAGGCAATGCACATTCAGTCTGTGGAAAGACGCGCCGTCCATGATGGACTATGCGCATACCGGCGCGCATCAACAAGCCATACAAGCGGCATATAAAAGCGATTTTTTTTCTGAATCCATGTTTGTACGTATGCGTGTATTGCGACGGCTTGGCCATTGGGCCGGCGTGATGTCTTCTGCTGAAATTTAAGGTAGCTCACTTGGCTGAACATAAAGTTGTCGTAGCAGGTGCAGGCATGGCTGGATTGGTCAGCGCTTTGCAGCTTGCGAGTGCGGGTTTGCAGGTGACGGTGGTTGAAAAAGCCGCCGGTCCAGGCGGCAAAATAAGGCAATTGTTTGCGGACGGTAAACCGGTCGACAGCGGGCCTACTGTTTTCACCATGCGTTGGGTGTTTGACCAAATCATGGCATCCGTCGGTACGCAGCTTGAATCCGAGCTGAAAATCCATCCACTTCAAGTGTTGGCAAAACATTTCTGGGAAGACGGTTCACAACTCGATTTATATGCAGATCACCAGCAATCGTTGGATGCAGTGGCTCGTTTTGCCGGTGCGGCTGAAGCGAAACGGTTCGCGCATTTTTGTCAGACAGCGCGCCATGTGTACGACGCACTGGAAGGCCCTTTCATCAAGTCGCCATCACCGAGCATGGCACAGATGATGGGCGCTCTTGGCCCGCGCGGACTCGCCACCCTGGCATCGGTCGGACCTATGCGCAGTTTGTGGTCTAGCTTGGGTAAACATTTCACCGATCAACGTTTGCGCCAGTTGTTTGCACGTTATGCAACGTACTGCGGCTCATCCCCGTGGGAGGCCCCAGCCACATTGATGTTGATTGCACAGGTTGAAATGGACGGTGTGTGGGCGGTGGAGGGCGGCATGCATGCATTGGCTGATTGCTTGATGCGCCTTGGAAAAGCAAGAGGCGTTAACTTCCTGTTCAACAGTGAATGCGAACGCATAGAGCTCACCCGGGGCAAAGTGTCAGGGGTTCGTTTGAGCAAGGGTGAGAGCTTGCATGCCGACAGCGTGGTCTTCAATGGCGACATTGCCGCATTGCGCAAGGGCTTGCTGGGATCGGCTTTGAACCAAGCTGTGGCGGGTAAGGTGCAGCCCCGATCCTTATCTGCCGTGACGTGGTCTATGCACGCTGATACAGCCGACATGCAGCTTGACC
>Ga0209355_1000232_pt1 | contig 34195 bp, 30 predicted proteins | sample LauGreSBDMM110SN_3_FD_187563 | JGI IMG/M metagenome (GOLD analysis project Ga0209355, IMG submission 187563) | Freshwater lake microbial communities from Lake Michigan, USA - Sp13.BD.MM110.SN (SPAdes) (version 2) | ecosystem: Environmental > Aquatic > Freshwater > Lake | place: Lake Michigan... | reverse complement strand
TTTGGACGCAGTCAGCGACCGGGATTTCGCCATCGAGTTCACCTCGGCGGCCACGCTGTGCATGTTGCACATCAGCCGCTTAAGCGAAGAGCTCATCATTTGGATGAGCCAGAACTTCGGCTTCATCCAAATCGCTGACCGCTTCACCACCGGCTCTTCCATCATGCCGCAGAAAAAAAACCCGGATGTGCCTGAACTTGCACGCGGCAAAACCGGGCGTGTGGTCGGTCATTTGATGGGCCTGATCACTTTGATGAAAGCGCAGCCGCTGGCCTACAACAAAGACAACCAGGAAGACAAAGAACCGCTGTTCGACACAGTTGACACTTTGAAAGACACGCTGCGCATCTTTGCTGAAATGATTGGCGGGCAAGTCAACACGACGACCGGCGCGAAAGAAGGCGGCTTGACGGTCAACAAGACGCGCATGCAAGAAGCCGCCAGCAAGGGCTACGCCACCGCCACCGACTTGGCCGATTACCTGGTAAAAAAAGGTTTGCCGTTCCGTGACGCGCACGAAACCGTGGCGCATGCGGTGAAAACCGCGCAAGGTTTGGGGGTGGATTTGTCGGCGCTGACACTGGCGCAATTGCAAGCCTTTCACCCGGCGATTGAGCAAGATGTGTTTGAAGTGCTGAGCCTGCAAGGCTCGCTGAATGCACGCAATACCTTAGGCGGCACGGCACCAGCGCAAGTCAAAAAGCAAATAACAAGACATCAATCACGACTGGCAGGTTTATGAATTCTTCCCGACCCCATGTGGTCATCATCGGCGGCGGTTTCGGCGGTTTAGAGGCCGCCAAGTCGCTGGCCAAAGCTCCGGTCGACATCACACTGATCGACAAAACTAACCACCATTTGTTTCAGCCCCTGCTCTACCAAGTCGCCACTGCTGGCTTGGCCGCGCCCGCGATTGCCGCGCCGACCCGCAGCTTGTTCCGGCATCAGGCCAATCTGACCACCTTGATGGCCGAAGTCTCAGACGTCGATGCCAAAGAAAAGAAAGTGCATTTGTCTGACGGCACCACGCTGCTGTTTGATCACTTGATTTTGGCCGCCGGTGCTACGCACAGTTATTTCGGTCACGACGAATGGTCTGCCTTCGCGCCCGGCTTGAAAACACTGGAAGACGCGTTTGAGATTCGCCGCAAAGTGCTGTTTGCTTTTGAATCGGCAGAGAAAGAAGCCGATCCGGAAAAACGCCAGAACTGGTTGACGCTGTGCGTCATAGGCGCGGGACCGACCGGTGTGGAGATGGCCGGTGCGTTTGCAGAAATCGCCCGCCAGACCCTGGTCGGCGAATTCCGCCGTATCAACCCGCACGATGCCCGCATTTTGTTGATTGAAGGCGGGCCGCGTGTGTTGCAGGCCATGCCCGAATCGCTGAGTCAAAAAGCCTTGGAGCAATTGCAAAAACTGGGCGTGGAAGTGCGTTTGAACGCCATCGTCACCGGCATAGACGCCAGCGGTTTGCAAGTGCGCGGCCCGGCACCTGCGGGCGTGATGGGCACCGTGGACTACCGCATCGCCAGCGAATGCGTGGTCTGGGCGGCCGGTGTGGCTGCTTCCCCGTTGGGCCAAAAACTGGCTGATCGCACGGGATGTCAGATCGACCGTGCCGGTCGCGTTGTCGTCGGCCCGGACTTGAGTTTGCCCGGTTATCCGCATGTGAATGTGATTGGCGATCTGGCCGCCGCCATGAGCCACAGCCCGGGCAAAGCACCGACACCTGTGCCCAGCGTCTCACCCGGTGCCAAACAAATGGGCAGATGGGTGGCGCGCAACATCTTGCAGCGCATGAAAGGAAAAGCGGCGTATGCGTTCCGCTATGCCGACTACGGCAACCTGGCCACCATCGGCCATAACTCCGCCGTGGTGGACCTCAGTACGCCTTTCGGCCCGGTGCGCTTCTCCGGACGACCGGCCTGGTGGTTTTGGCTGCTCGCGCATATTTATTTTCTGATCGGCTTTCGCAACCGCCTGGTGGTGCTGATGGACTGGGGTTCTGCTTATTTAAGCTTCAGCCGCAATGCGCGCGTGGTGGCCGGCACGCTAGACAAACCGGTCACGCACGTTGGCGAAAGCTAAATCAATAAATACCTGCTTGGATCCTTAGCCTGTAGGCCGATGAAATCTGACTTATATAAGTGATTACCAGCGTATGGGGGGGTATTTAGATTTCAAAAAGAATGTGAGTATGAAATTGAAAATAACTATTGAGAAGTGACTAGCAAAAGTATGTCAATGCGTATTGCATGCAAGTTGCAGGCTTTTCACCTGCCGGTCTCGCAATCGGTACGCATGATGTTGTTGGCGCTCTCCACCGTCCAACTGTCACCGTAGCCACCGAAGACCAGGCGCATGACATTGGTCATGTTTTCTTTTTCAACCGAATCCTCGGGTTTGAGCTCTTCCAATTTGGCCTTGGCTTGAGGAATGGTCATGCCGTCTTCGCGCCACTGCATGGCCTGAGAAGCAAAAATACCTATGTCTTCACAAGTCATGCTGCCCAAGGGATAGGGCGAGGCAGTCGCCTGCAATGCCGAGAGCATGAGTCCACAAAATAACGCTAAATTGATTTTTTTCATTTTCCTGCCCTTTTTAAATATGTTCTTATTTTGCAATACCTGAGAGCTCACCGCCAATCCAGCGGATTTTCAGGGTGAATCCAAGGTTTGTGCGTATGATTTAAAGAAAACACCGGCTGCGTCCGCGATGATGACAAACAAGGAGACAAAACATGACTCATACCCATGTGAAATTGATACTTGACCGTATTTATGCCAACGAACTGGCTTATGCCAATGAGATTTTCCTGACCCAGCCTGTCGGTGGCGGTCAGGTGGCGGACTACACCTGGGCGCAAACCATGGACCAGGCGCGGCGCATGGCTGCTCATTTGAAGACCATGGGCTTGCCAAGAGCGGCCCGCATCGCCATCTTGTCAAAAAACTGCGCCCATTTTTTCATGGCAGAACTCGCCATCTGGATGGCCGGTTACACCACGGTAGCGATTTTTCCGACCGAACACGCCGATACGGTGAAGTTCGTGCTCGAGCATTCCGAAGCCAGCCTGCTGTTTGTCGGCAAACTGGATGAATGGCAGAAACAAGCGCCGGGCGTGCCGGACTCGCTGCCGCGCATCGCACTTCCGCTCGCGCCGCCCACCAGCTACGACAAATGGGACGACATCACGGCGCGCACTGAGCCCTTGGAAGGGGAGTTAGCTCGCGAACCGACGGATATCGCCATGATCATTTACACCTCGGGCTCAACCGGACAACCCAAGGGCGCCATGCATTCGTTTGAACGCATCAGCGCAGCGGTCGAAGGCATTGTGCAAAACTTTGTGGTCAATCTGGGCGCCGAGAAAAAGCATCGCATGATCTCCTACCTGCCATTGGCGCACGTGTTTGAACGGGCCTTTGTCGAATGCACAGCCTTTATGCACGGGCGCCTGCACATATTTTTTGCCGAATCGCTGGACTCGTTTGTGCAGGATTTGCAACGCGCCCGTCCTACCGTTTTTATTTCTGTACCGCGCTTATGGCTGAAATTCCAGCAAGGCGTGTTTGCCAAAATGCCGGCCGGTAAACTGAATCTCTTGCTCACTATTCCTGTGATCGGCGGCGTGGTGAAAAAGAAAGTGCTGGCCGGTCTGGGGCTGGATCAGGTGGAGATGGCCGGCAGCGGCTCGGCCCCGCTGCCGCCTGAATTGATACGCTGGTACCGACGACTCGGCTTGAACCTGGTTGAGGGCTACGCCATGACCGAAGACTTTGCATATTCACATTGCCAAACCAAGGAAAAAAATGAGCCAGGCACCGTCGGCCCGCCCTACCCCGGCGTGCAAGTGCGCATCAGCCCTGAAGGTGAGGTGTTGATCAAATCGCCGGGGCAGTTGATCGGTTATTACAAACGCCCCGATCTGGACGCCCAGAGCTTTACACCGGACGGTTTTTTCAAAACCGGCGACCTGGGCGCACAACTGCCTGACGGCCAATTGAAAATCACTGGTCGCTTGAAAGAACAATTCAAAACCAGCAAGGGCAAATACGTGGCACCGGCGCCGATTGAAAACCGCTTGAACGCACACCCCATGATCGAGTTGTCCATGGTGTCGGGCAGTGGTTTTGAAAAAGCCTATGCGCTGGTAGTACTGTCGGAGCAACTGCGCCCCCGTATGCATCTTGACAATGTGCGCGCTGAAGTTGAAGCCGAATTGACCGAACTGCTTGACCAGGTCAACAAACACATCGCAGACTACGAACAACTCAAGATGCTGGTCGTGGCCAAAGAAGCCTGGTCCATAGAAAACGGTTGTTTAACGCCCACCATGAAAATCAAGCGCAGCCGTATTGAATTCAGCGTTCAGCACGATGTTGAAAACTGGTACGGCAAACAAAAAACCAGCGTGATCTGGGCTTGACAGTGGGGGATTAAGCACTGTGCTTGCGCGTGCCCGCATTTCCTTGTCCCTGCAAGCGCTTGACTGTCGCCTGCGAGTCATCTGCCTGAGGCGCTAACATCCCGCGTTAGACAAGGAGACAACGATGACAGTGATCACCCATATTGACGATTTGAAACAGCTGGCAAAAAAACGCGTGCCGAAAATGTTTTTTGAATATGCAGATTCAGGTAGCTACACCCAAAGCACTTACCAGGCTAATGAAGACGATTTCCAAAAAATCAAATTCCGCCAGCGCGTAGCCATCAATATGGATGGCCGCAGCACCGCCACCACCATGATCGGCCAAAACGTCAGCATGCCTGTCGCTATTGCACCCACCGGTATGACCGGCATGCAACACGCTGACGGCGAAATTCTGGCGGCGCGTGCAGCCAAAAAATTCGGCATTCCTTTTACCTTGTCCACCATGAGCATTTGCTCTATTGAAGAGGTGGCGCAACATGTTGGCCCGGGTTTCTGGTTTCAGTTGTATGTGATGCGTGACCGCTCTTTCATCGAACGGCTGATAGACCGCGCCAAGGCGGCGCAATGCTCGGCGCTTGTGCTGACATTGGATTTGCAAATCTTGGGGCAGCGTCACCGGGATATCAAAAACGGTTTATCGGCCCCACCCAAACCCACCTTGCTCAACCTGCTGGACCTGGCCACCAAACCGCGCTGGTGCTTGAACATGCTTGGCACACCGCGTCGTAATTTCGGCAATATCTTTGGCCATGTCAAAGGCATTGATGACATGAGTTCTCTGGGCGAGTGGACCAACGGCCAGTTCGACCCGACATTGAATTGGAACGACGTCGAGTGGGTGAAAAAACGCTGGGGCGGTAAGCTGATTTTGAAAGGCATACAAGACCCGGAAGATGCGCGCCTGGCGGTGCAAAGCGGCGCCGATGCACTCATTGTTTCCAACCACGGCGGTCGTCAGCTTGACGGCGCCGAGTCCAGCATCAACGCTTTGCCCGGCATTGTGCAAGCGGTAGGCAAAGACATTGAAGTGCACATGGACGGCGGCGTACGCAGTGGCCAGGATGTGCTCAAAGCCAGAGCCCTGGGCGCCAAAGGCACCTACATTGGACGCGCCATGTTGTACGGTCTGGGCGCCATGGGCGAAGCCGGTGTGAGCAAGGCCTTGCAAATCATCCATAAAGAACTGGACATCAGTATGGCTTTGTGCGGCCACACTGACATCAATAAGATAGACAGCAGCATTTTGTTGCCGCATACCGTACCGCAGGCTTAAACGCTACTCAAACGACTGCCTGAAAAACCGGACCTGAGGGCCTGGTTTTTTTTCATCGCACACGGACGCCGGTAGTTCGCGTCATTCAAAAAATCCGCCAGTCCATAGCCGTGTCTTTCAGCGGCAACTAGATAAGCTAATGTTTTTAAATTAATTTTTTAGGAGTGTTTTTCTTATCTAATACTATTTATTTGTTATTCATTGTGCTTATGCGTTCTTCAACTTGTGTTCAACGGCTGTTCATAGTGTTGCTTCTTGCCGCCGGCATCAGCGCCTGCACAACCACCAGCACCCTGCCAACAGCGGTCGATGTGGATCGCAAACAAAATCTGGTGGTGCCGCAAGGCGCATCAGATATCTTCAGCAAGGTTTATTACAGCGTGAATCGTTCGATTTATCAGGCCCAAGGTCTGCTGAACAACAAAGACGTGCAGTACCAGGACCAACGGGTACAACACATGTTTAACCGGCTCTTACGGCATGTCGACGCCATCAGCCCTGAAGCGTCCAAGTGGCCCTGGGAAATTCATGTGGTCGACCGGGGCATTGTCAATGCCTTTACTGTCGGTGCCGGTAAAGTCATGGTCTACCGGGGTTTGATAGAGCACCTGGCCCTGAGTGAAGACGAACTGGCTTTTATCATTGCTCATGAAATAGGGCATAACCTCAGGCTGCATATGCGCGAAACCCTGAGCAATATCGTTCCGCTCTATGCGGTCGGTGTGGGTTTAAGCCAGGCGCTGACACCTTGGAGCAGCGCCATGATCATGGACTATGGGGTGGAAAAACCCATGTCCCGCACCATGGAAGTAGAGGCTGATCGCATTGGACTCGAACTCATGGCACGCGCTGGTTTCAATCCATCTGCTGCACCAAATGCTTTTGTGAAATTTTATGAACAAGAAAAGATGAACCGGGAAGCCTTGGCTTATCAAAAAATTATTCCGCGCATTACTTATTTGCGTACACATCCCTTGTCAGAAGACAGGGAAACAGATGTGACACAGCAGACAGAGAAAATCAGCAGCATTTATGCACTGAGTGACAAATACATACCTGCTAACAAACCATTAAGCCCTAAAACTGCGGTCAATCTAGACTACATCGACGAATATGAAAAACTGTATCTGGTAGGACGCGTTGCGCCCGAAACCATGATCACGAGTTTGTTCTACGCCAACGAGAGCATCAGCTTCGGCATGGATTTGGGCTACGGTTGGATGCTTAAACGCACGGCACAAGGCGGCCTCAATCTGCACGCCGGTTTATCCTGGTTTCGCGGAGACCCGCAAATCAAAGGTAATTTTGGCGGCGCATTCACCGAGCTTGGCTGGGTGTTCAATCCGCAATGGCAGGTTTACGGCCGTTTGGTATCCGCCCAAGACATAGATAACAGGGGGCGTGCAAAACAAAAATTGGCAAGCGGTTTGCGCTGGGGCAACTTCAGTCAAGGCCACCTGTACCTGGAAGCCGGGCAAGGACGGGCCATATTCAACAGCGGTGGCCCATGGAAAAACAACGACTTGCTGGAGTTCGGCTACACCTATAACTTCGGTTTGTTTTAGCCTCACCAAGAACAGAAGTTTTATTCAGAACTGTGTCGCCATAGTCGGCTTTATGTGCTCGGCTATGCTTCATGCGTGAGCACTGCACCGCCTAACCTTTTCCGCCGAATCGCCCACCTCGACATGGATGCGTTTTACGCATCGGTCGAACTGCTGCGGTATCCGCAACTCAAGGGCTTGCCGGTGGTCATAGGCGGCGGCAGACGACGCGAAGATGATTTACTGGCACGCATGCGAATCGCACAGCCTGAGCGCGAGTGGACAAGCGAAGACTTGGCCTACATACCGGTGGACATGTTTCCGCGCATCAGTGGCTACACCGGACGCGGCGTCATCACCACCGCCACGTATGCAGCGCGCGCCTTTGGTGTCGGCTCAGCCATGGGTGTGATGAAAGCCGCGCAACTATGTCCGCAAGCGATTTTGCTGCCTGTGGATTTCGAGCAGTACCGCCACTATTCGCGCCGCTTCAAAGACATAGTTCGCGAGATTGCCCCGGTGGTGGAAGACCGGGGAGTGGATGAAATTTACATGGATTTCACACAGGTGCCCGGCGGGCAACGTGAAGGCGGGCGTGTGCTGGCGCGTTTGATACAAAAATCCATCACCGATGCCACCGGACTGACCTGCTCCATAGGCGTGGCACCCAATAAACTGCTGGCGAAAATGGCCAGCGAATTGAACAAGCCCAACGGTATTTCTATTTTGAAGCACGAGGATTTACAAGAAAAAATCTGGCCACTGCCGTGCAGAAAAATCAACGGCATAGGCCCTAAAGCAGACGCTAAATTACAAACCCACGGCATACAAACGATCGGGGAACTCGCCTTGCGCGAGCAAGTGTGGTTGATAGAACATTTCGGCAAGTCCTATGGCGCTTGGCTGCATGCAGCCTCGCATGGATGGGACGACAGACCAGTGGTGACCGAGTCCGAGCCGGTGTCCATGAGCCGCGAAACCACGTTTGAAAAAGATTTGCATGTCGTGCACGACAAGGTGGCTCTCGGCGATATTTTCACCCGCTTGTGCCAACAAGTAGCGGCCGACTTGCAACGCAAAGGCTATGTCGGTAAAACCATTGGCATCAAATTACGGTTTGACAATTTCCAAAGCGTGACTCGCGACAGCACACTGGCTATTTACACTGCAGATGCCCAAGCCATCAGGCAAGCTGCAGGTTTATGTCTTAAACGCATAGACTTCAAACGCCGTATCCGATTGCTCGGTGTGCGCGTCGGCTCGCTGGTGAAAGCCGGTTCCGAGCAGTCTTTGTACCCGTCTATTGCAAAATCACCAACCTCAGTACTTTGCGTGCAAGAAGCCGCCTCTTCGAAAGACCAACGCCATGAACAAGCTGACCTGTTTTGAACTGAACATAGACCAACACATTGCGCATCTGGTGTTGAACCGGCCGGATCGCTTGAATGCGTTAGACATGACCGTGTGGCGAGAACTCGACGAGGTGTTGCAACAACTTCACCAAGCCAATCAGGCGCGTGTACTCGTCATCAGCAGCACGGGCAAACATTTCAGCGCAGGTATGTCGCTGGAGGCTTTCGGCGAATCGGTCAGCATGGACGACCAAAGTGCCGAAGGACGCGCCGCCATCTTCGACATGCTGAGCGGCCTGCAAGCCACTTTCACACGCCTGGAAACTTTGCGTATTCCGGTCATCGTCGCCATCCAAGGCGGTTGCATAGGCGGCGCGGTAGATATGGTGACTGCTGCGTGCCTGCGTTACGCCAGCGCGGATGCCTTCTTTTGCATTCAGGAAATCAATATAGGCATGGTGGCTGATGTAGGCACTTTGCAGCGACTGCCCAAACTCATGCCCATGGCGGTGGTCAAAGAACTGGCATACACAGGACGCAGGCTCTCAGCAGACAAAGCATTGCAATACGGTCTGGTGAATGAAGTACTGCCTGACGCTGCTGCTGCATTGGCTACTGCGATGAAAACCGCCGCAGAGATTGCTTCCAAACCACCGGTGGCCATCTGGGGCACCAAGCAAGCCCTGCATTACGCGCGCGACCACAGCGTGGACGACGCGCTTAAACAAATGGGCTGGCTGCAAAGCGGCATCTGGAGCAACCCGCATGTCAAAGAAGCCATCACAGCTTTTCAGAAAAAACAAGCCGCCAGTTTTCCCGATCTCGCGCCTTTGAAATCTTTCAAAGACCTGGCTTGAGTCTTATTGCCTGGCAGTACGAATTTGCACCGGCATGGCCTGTGGGTGGCTGCTGCGCCAGGGATTGATGTCCACCCCACCGCGCCGCGTATAACGCGCTTGCACGCTCAGTTTGGTGGGTTTGCAGCGCGCCATGATGTCCATGTACATACGCTCTACACAGTGCTCGTGAAATTCGTTGTGGTTGCGAAAACTCACGATGTATTGCAACAAACCGGCCTGATCAATTTGCGGGCCGCTGTAGCTGATGCTGACGCTGCCCCAATCGGGCTGACCGGTCACCAGGCAATTGCTTTTGAGCAAATGGCTGGTCAATGTTTCCGTGACCGGTTTTTCTTCAAGCGCCGCATTTAACAATTCAGGCGCAGGCTGGTAAACGCTGCAATCCATATCAAGCCGGTCCAGATTCACGCCGTCCATCTCGTGGATTTTTTCTGCGCTGAATTGCTCAGGTGTGAGCAACTGCACGCCTACTGCCGCCTGCATCGCACCGCCATGCCAGACCGCCGCGCTCAGGTCTTGCTGCATGGTTTTTTTCACTTCGTCGATAGAAGCAAACCGCGAGTTGTTAAAGCTGTTCAAGTACAACTTCAAAGATTTACTTTCCACCAGGTGTGTGCTTTCACACGGGACAATCAAACGGCCCATGGCGACTTGCGGTTTGCCGCGCAAGTTCAACCAACTGAGCTCGTACGCAGTCCACACATCAGCACCCAAAAAGACGGGCTGGCCGGTGATACCGATTTCAGTACGCTGCATCGCGCGAGCCAAGGGATACAACAATGAGGCATCGTATTGGTCTGCATAGCCGACCGCTTTGCCCAACAGCGACTGATCCGGTGAATTCATAAAGGCGTGTGTGCTTGTAAAAAAGGCAGTAAACGGCTGGTCAATTGCTCTAAGGCAGCAGGCGGAAAATCGTGGCCCATGCCTTCAATGCCGAACAATTTAGCGCCGGGAATACGCGCAGCGGTATCTTGCGCGCAGGCATAAGGAATCAAAGGATCGGCTGTGCCATGTATCACCAGCGTAGGTGCAGTGATGCGGGGCAACAAGCGCCAGCGTTCACGGTCAGCCATGGCAGCCAGCATTTGGCGGTAACTGCCGGCAGGTCGGTTGCTGCGCTTGAGTGAATCGTCAACCAGTTGTTCCTGCGAGTCCTCGGGGTGGACAAAACCCGGCCCTGCCAAGGCATTGACAAAACGCAAACCATGGGCACGCGCTGCCGCGCTGCCTGGCCGAGCAGGTGGCGTCATCAATACACGGCGCATGGCGGGTGTGGGTCCCGGTAAGCCCCGGGCGCTGCTGGTGCTCATGATGCTGGTGAGGCTGAGTACTCGCTCAGGTGCGCTCACGCATAAGCGCTGGGCGATCATGCCGCCCATGCTGACACCGACCAGATGCGCTTGCTCCAATTGCAAATGGTCCATCACACCCAATGCATCGCGCGTCATGTCTTGGATGGTATAGGGCAGTTTGACTTTCAAACCGAGTTTTTGTTGCAGCATGAACCACAGCATATTCGGCGTTCCCAAGTGGTCCATGGATTCAGACAGGCCGTTGTCCCGGTTGTCAAAACGCACGACCCGAAAACCCGCCTGGTGCAACTGTTTCAACATGGCATCCGGCCAGACAATCAATTGCATAGACATACCGGCGATCAGCAAAACGGCAGGCCTGTCTCTTTCGCCTGTGTCTTCCACTTCCAGGCGCAAATTATTCACATAGATTTGCATATGTCTGCTTCATCGACCAAATGGCGGCGAAACACCAGCGTGTCCGGCCTGGACACCTCGGGTGCAAATGCATAGCCTTCCAGATTGAAAGCTTGTAATGCCGCAGGTGTTTTGACCTGGTGCTGAATGGCAAACCGCGCCATCAATCCGCGGGCGCGTTTGGCAAAAAAACTGATGATCTTGTACTGGCCGTTTTTATGGTCCTGGAACACGCATTCGATGACGCGTGCCTGCAAGACCTTGCGATCCACGGACTTGAAATATTCTTGCGACGCCAGATTCACGATGACCGGGTCTTTGTCTTTGGCGAGTTGCTGATTCAAATAGTCAGCGATTTGCGTGCCCCAGAATTGGTAGAGATTGGAAGCTTTGCCGTGCTTGAGTGAGGTGCCCATCTCCAAGCGGTAGGGCTGCATCAAATCCAGCGGCCGCAACACGCCATACAAGCCGCTGAGTATGGCCACATGGTCTTGCGCCCATTGCAAGTCTTTGGGCTTGAGCGTTTTGGCGTCTAGGCCTTCGTACACATCGCCGTTGAAGGCTAGCACCGCAGGCCTGGCATTTTTTTCGCTGAACTGCGGTGACCAGGCCTTGTAACGGTCTGCATTGAGTGTGGACAAAGCCTGGCTCAAATCCATCAGCTCGGCAATTTGCTGAGGCGTTTTTTTCTTCAGCGTAGAAATCAGCTCGGTAGATTGCGCGACAAACTGCGGTTGGCTGGCCGTCACCGCAGGCAGCGGCGACTCATAGTCAAGTGATTTGGCAGGTGATAAAAGAAAGAGCATTCGCTGATTATTTCAAATCCCCGGCCAGGGATGCCAAAGCCTGGTCTGCGATCTGCGTGTGGGCCGGGTAGTTGGTGTGGTCGCATCCCAGCTTAACAGCAGCACCGGCCATGATGGCGGCTTTGGTGGCCGGATCAAATTCAAACCGCACAAAGTGAACCGCCGAGGTTTTTTCATCGTTCTCACGTTCCAAGTCTTCGTCTGCAATCGCATACACACGCGCATGACCTTCGACTTCGATGAACATGCGGTCTTCCACGCCTATCAGTCGTGCGAGCTCGCGTTTGCGCTCGTTCACATCCGGGTACTCGATGAGCATGGTGGCTTTCCAGTTGCTGCCCTCAGGCACCAGCGGCGCATAAGCATCGATTTCCTGCTGTATGCCTTCTTCCTCAAATATTTTTTCAATACGCAGCATCTCTTGAATTTGGTAACGTATGGTCATCTCGCTTTCAAACTGCAAAGTGATGTGCTCGCCCAAATGCACCGAGCGCAGTTTGCGGTGCGCCAGTACCTCGGCCTTGTGCGTCTTGCGGAATTTACTGTAGGCCTCTAAACCCATGAGGTTATCGGCAGTGATGTGTCCAGTGATTTGCATATGTGTTTCTCTTTTTACAAGCCGTAAGCTTTGGCCACCAGACTGAGTGGGTGTTGCAACTCTGGCACCGCTTGACCGTTGGCTTCAAAACCCTGAGCGATGTGGTGGCCGCCCAGCGGGCAGTCTGAGCTGATGTAGTCGGGTTTGCTACCGTCTTTCATGACAGCCATGGCCTTGACCACGGGTTTACCGATTTTCATGGCGTAAGCGTGGGTGGCTTTTTTCACACCATAGGTGCCTGCATGCCCCGAGCAACGCTCCACCGTGTTGATGGTGGTGTCCGGTATCATTTTCAGCATCTCTTCGGTTTTCTTGCCGATGTTTTGCACCCGACCGTGGCAAGGAATTTGATAACTCACATTGCCCAGGCTCTCAGGAAATTCTGTTTTCAGCAAACCGTCACGCTTGCGCGCCATCAGGTACTCGAACGGATCCCACATGTGCTCTTTGACCAGTTGGGTCTCGGCGTCATCCGGGTACATCAAGGGCAACTCTTGTTTGAACATCAAGGTGCAGGACGGCACCGCACTCAAAATCGCGTAGCCATCGCGCGCATATTTGGCCAGCACAGGCATATTGATTTTTTTATTTTCGTCCACCGACTGCAAATCGCCCAACTCCAGTTTGGGCATGCCGCAGCATTTTTCCTTGGAGACGAGTTCATAAGGTATGTCGTTGTGGTCTAGGATTTTCAACAAATCCATGCCAATGCCGGGCTCGTTGTAGTTCACATAGCAAGTGGCATAAATAACGACCTTGCCGGGCGTTTTCTCGCCGTTCACTACTTTTTTGGCTTTGGCTTTGGGCGCACTCGCACGGAATTTTTTTGTCGCCAATTCAGGCAGCCAAGCATTTTTGTCCACGCCTAAAGTGGACTCCATCACCGAACGCGCCAAGCCGGTTTTGTTGATCGCGTTCACCGCTTGCACCACGATGGGAATACCGGCGAACTGACCGTGTACATCGGTGGATGCCAGAAATTTTTCGCCTGTTGAAACTTCACCTTTTTGGAATTTGATGGCCTTGGCGCGCAACATAGTGTGCGGGAAATCCAGGTTCCATTCGTGTGGAGGCACATACGGGCACTTGGTCAGGTAGCACAGGTCACACAAATAACACTGGTCCACCACTTTCCAATAATCTTTTTTATCCACACCGTCGAGTTCCAATGTGGGGCTTTCGTCAACCAGATCGAACAAAGTGGGGAAAGAGCCGCACAAACTGACACATCGACGGCAGCCATGGCAAATGTCAAAAATGCGCTCCATCTCGGTGAAGCAGGCTTCTTCGTTGTAAAAATCCGGGTTCAGCCAATCAAGCGGGTGGCGTGTCGGTGCTTCAAGACTGCCTTCGCGAGCCATGTGAGTGTCCTTGTCTGTGCAGGTGTGAAACGTAACGGGCTGCTGTGGCGCACAGCATGTCACCCGGCATTCAGAGAAAGGCGCTGCCTTGAAACAGGCAACGCCCTGCGCTTAAAACCGGATCAATATCAATCGACCAGTTCGGCCAAAGCCTTGGCGTAACGGTTGGCGTGTGAACGCTCAGCCTTGGCCAGGGTTTCAAACCAGTCGGCGATTTCGTCGTGGCCTTCGTCGCGTGCGGTTTTGGCCATGCCAGGGTACATGTCGGTGTACTCGTGGGTTTCGCCGGCAACTGCCGCTTTCAGGTTGTCACGGGTGGCGCCAATTGGCAAGCCGGTGGCCGGGTCGCCGCACTGCTCGAGCCACTCGAGGTGGCCGTGGGCATGACCGGTTTCGCCTTCGGCGGTGGAACGAAACAGCGCTGCCACGTCGTTTTGACCTTCGATATCGGCCTTGTTTGCGAAATAGAGGTAACGACGGTTGGCCTGTGACTCGCCTGCGAAGGCGGCTTTCAGGTTTTCTTCCGTCTTAGAGCCTTTGAGAGCTGACATGAGGAATCTCCTATGGTTGATGAAAATGCTTTGGCGTAATCAGCCAAAGTCAAGTCATAGGTTAGCCTGTAAACCGCGCAAGTCCAATGGCTTGTTTCAATCCCCTGAATTGACTCAGGCTATCGAAACTGAAGTATGTACTCAATACACTAATCATGTTTATGAATTATTTGATACTCACTTATGAGTCACAGATAGCCGAGAGACGCAGAGTTTGCTTGTGTTGACAGGAATCAAATACAGCTGTCAGTGTGCTGACTATCCTCCAGTAAACTGAATTCAATCCTTAGGAAACCCTTTCATGGCTGATCTGAACTCCTTGCCTGCGCCCGCCAAAGTTTTGCAACTGCACCACTACGCTTACCGCGCGCGGGATGCCGAGGAAACCCGGCACTTCTACGAAGACATTCTGGGCTTGCCGCTTTATCACATGATTCAAAGCGACCATGTGCCAAGCACCGGCGAATACTGCCCCTACACGCATTTCTTTTTCCGCTTGCAAGATGGTTCATTCATCGCTTTTTTTGACCTCGGCGACGACATCGCAGCGCTGCCCTCGCCGAATACCCCGGCCTGGGTCAACCACATAGCCTTTCGCGTGGAAAACATTCAGGCGCTGCAAGACAGCAAAATGCGTTTGCAGGCGCACGGTGTTGAGGTACTGGGCATCACGGATCACCGCGTATTCAAAAGCATTTATTTTTTCGACCCCAACGGCATCCGCTTGGAACTCAGCGCTCAAGTCGCGCCGCCTGAACAAATGCACAGCGAAAGCCTGGATGTGCGCGCTCAGTTAAATGCATGGACTCAGCAAAAACGCGAACGCAAGTTACAACGTGGCTAAATCCAAATCATCCAAGGCATACGTATTGCCTGAATACGCATTTGTTCCACCGCCTGAGATCAAAAGCGGTGAAGTCAAAAAATATCCTGTCGTCATCGTCGGCGCTGGTTTAAGCGGACTGACACTGGCCTGCAAGCTCGCACATCTGGGTGTTCCTGCGGTGTTGCTGGACGAGGACAACACGGTTGGTGTCAAAGGCGCATCATCTCGCGGCATTTGTTATACACAGCAGTCATTAGAGATATTCGCTCGGCTGGGTATTTATGAACGCATCGCTGCTAAAGGGGTCGCCTGGCAGATCGGGCGCACATTTGCCGGTGACGACGAGGTGTTCTCTTTTGATTTAAGAGAACGCAGCCATTTCTCCAGCAGCTGCCAACCGCCTTTCATCAATATCCAGCAGTTTTACATAGAGATGTATCTGATAGAGCGCATTGTTGAACTCAACCAGCAGACTCCGTTGATTGATTTACGTTGGTGCAACAAAGTAAGCGGGTTTTTGCAAAACGAAGAAGAAGCCACGCTGCAAGTGCAAACACCGGCCGGCAATTATTCACTGCAAGCCAGCCATGTGATTGATGCCAGCGGCTCGCACACCCCGTTTCACGACTGGGTAGGAGCGAGCATGGACAGCAAGCGCGGCGACGACCGCTGGTGTATTGCCGATGTGCGTTTCAAACACACGCCACCGACTGAACGTCATACATGGATAGAAGCGCCGTTCAACGACAACCGTGCGGTCTGGCAGCATTTAATGGGCGACGATGTCTGGCGCATTGATTACCAAATGGCGCCTGACGCAGATCCTGCCTATGTCAGCCGCGAAGACGTGGTGCGCGAACGTCTGGCCAAACAATTCGGCGCAGAGGTCGAATGCGACATCGTCTGGGTAGGACCCTATGCTTATAAATCACAATGTCTGCACCGTTTGCACCACGGGCGCGTTTTTTTCATGGGCGACACGGCCAAAGTGGTGAGCCCGTTTGGCGCACGTGGCGGCAACACCGGTATTGCGGACGCAGACAATCTGGCCTGGAAACTGGCAAGCGTTTTGCGCGGACAGGCGGCGCCGGTTTTGTTAAACAGTTACAACCAGGAACGCTTACAGGCGGCGCAAAGAAACGTACAAGTCACCAACCGCACCGCGCGTTTTTTGCGCGCACCGGACGGCATGGAACGCGTTTTTCGCGCGGCCAGCATCGGTCTGGCCAAAGAACATGCATTTGCTAAGAGCTTGATCAACACCGGGCGCATGGCTGAAGCCAATCGCTATGACATGTCTGATGTGTGTGACGCTGATGGCGGATTCATGGTGCAAAACGCTGTCATCCATTACAACGCTGAACAATCCGGCTCGCTCTGCGACCTGCTGCAATGGGCCAATGGGCGGCTGTTGTTGCTGGTCTTTGGAGAACTCAGCCGAAAAGACATGGCCAAGCTTCAGTCCCTGAGCACGCTTGCTGCGGTGAATGTGGTTCAGGTGGTTCATAAAAAACGCGCGCAAGCGACTGAACATGTGATTGACCCGCATAAAACCTTAAGACGCGCTTGCCACGCAGAAAAAGCACAATGGGCATTGTTGCGACCGGACGCTTACCTTGCAGCCAAGGGCAAGTCGCTGAATGGACAACTGGTTAAAGCTTTGGCAACTGCGCTGGGCTTGCATTGACAATTGATCATTGACACACTGGAAATCACCATGAGCACCCATTTGAAAATAGATTTTGTGTCTGATGTGGCCTGCCCGTGGTGCGCGGTCGGCCTGGGTGCGCTTGAACAAGCGCTGGCTGAGTTGCAAAACGAAATAACCGCAGATCTGCATTTTCAACCGTTTGAGCTCAACCCGGACATGCCGCCCGGCGGCGAAGATCTGGTCGAGCATCTGGGCAAAAAGTACGGCTCCACTGCCGAGCAGCAATCACAGATGTACCAGAACATCAAGGCGCGCGGCGCGGAAGTCGGGTTTGCGTTTCACCCGGTCGGGCGCGGACGCATATTCAACACCTTTGATTCGCACCGTTTGCTGCACTGGGCCGAGGTGACTGGCGGCAGTGATACACAGCGCCGCTTGAAAATGGCTTTGCTCAATGCGTACCAAGGTCGCGGTGAGGTGATCGATTCCCACGACGTGCTGCTTGATATCGTTCAAGCTGAAGGTATGGACGTGGAGTCTGCGATGGAAATTTTGAGAAGCGATACCTATGCTGAAGATGTGCGAGCCAAAGAACATTTCTATACCAGCGCGGGTATTCATTCGGTACCTGCTGTCATCATCAACGACAAGCATTTGATATCCGGAGGCCAACCGGCCGAGGTATTTACCAACGCTTTAAGACAGATTGCCGCCGGGGCCTGAAAACGTTTGTATTTTCAAGCCGGCGCTTGAATCTGCTTAGGATCGAGCCACTCGCTAAAATGGCTTTCCATTTGATATACACAAACCGGTGCTTACCCGGTTTGTTCATGCGAAACACCTATGACCAGCCCAAGCGCACAACCCGGCTTAGACAGCCTGTCCAAATCTTTTGAACCCGCAGCTCTTGAAGCCCATTGGGGCTCTGAGTGGGAAAAACGCGGCTACGGTATCGCCGGATACCGCGGCACAGGCGCACCTGTATCCGACCAGGCTTCGTTTGCCATTCAACTGCCGCCACCGAATGTGACCGGCACCTTGCACATGGGGCATGCGTTCAACCAGACCATCATGGACAGCTTGACGCGCTACCACCGCATGTCTGGTTTCAACACCGCTTGGATACCCGGCACAGACCACGCAGGTATTGCCACGCAAATCGTGGTGGAGCGGCAGTTGCAAAGCCAAGGCATCAACCGGCATGACATGGGGCCGACCCCCGCCGAGGCGCGTAAAAATTTCATCGCCAAAGTCTGGAAATGGAAAGAGCAATCAGGTAACACCATTACACAGCAAATGCGCCGCATGGGGGACAGCGTGGACTGGACCCGCGAATACTTCACCATGGACGACAAACTGTCGCCGGTGGTGACGGATACGTTTGTGCGTTTGTACGAGCAAGGTTTGATTTACCGGGGCAAGCGCCTGGTGAGTTGGGATCCGGTGCTGATGAGTGCCGTGTCTGATCTGGAAGTTGAAAGCGAAGAAGAAGAAGGTCACTTGTGGCATATCTGTTATCCGTTTGTGAACGGCCCGCAGCTGGTTGACGGCCAGACTGCCAAGGGATTGGTGGTCGCCACGACGCGTCCTGAAACCATGCTGGGTGACGTGGCCGTCATGGTCAACCCTGAAGATGAACGCTACAAACACCTGATTGGTCAGCAAGTGCATTTGCCTTTGTGTGACCGCACTGTCCCGGTAATTGCTGATGATTATGTAGACAAGGCTTTTGGCACTGGCGTGGTCAAGGTAACTCCCGCGCATGACGCCAACGACTATGCAGTGGGTCAGCGTCACCAATTGCCCATGATCGGCATCTTGAACCTGGATGTGACGGTGAATGATCTCGCACCTGAAAAATACCGTGGCTTGGATCGCTTTGTGGCGCGCAAAGCCATCGTCGCTGATCTGGATGTATTGGGTCTGCTGGCTGAAATCAAAAAACACAAACTCATGGTGCCGCGTTGCGCACGCACCAGCCAAATCGTGGAACCCATGTTGACTGACCAATGGTTTGTCGCCATGAACAAAGTCAGCGACAAGGACCCGACCGGCAAAAGCATTGCCCAAAAAGCCATAGACGTGGTGCAGTCCGGCGAAGTGACATTTGTCCCTGAAAACTGGATCAACACCTATAACCAGTGGATGAACAACATCACCGATTGGTGCATCTCGCGCCAGCTGTGGTGGGGCCATCAAATACCGGCTTGGTACGACGAAGACGGCAAGGTCTATGTGGCGCGCAATGAAGCCGAGGCACAAGCTCAAGCTCCGGGCAAAAAACTGCGTCGTGATGAAGACGTGCTCGATACTTGGTATTCATCTGCGCTGGTGCCGTTCAGCACCATGGGTTGGGACACAGATGGCGGGCGTGATGGGCTTGGTCGCAGCGACTTCGGGCGCGAAGCGGACGGGAGCCAGACCAAACACAACACGACCAGTCAAGACGGACAACTCAAAGACATAGACCTGTATTTACCGAGCAGCGTGCTGGTCACCGGTTACGACATCATCTTCTTCTGGGTAGCGCGCATGATCATGATGACCACGCATTTCACCGGTCGCGTGCCATTCAAACATGTCTACATACACGGCCTGGTACGTGACGCCCAAGGCAAAAAAATGAGCAAGTCCGAGGGCAATGTGCTGGATCCGGTAGATTTGATCGATGGCATTGCACTTGAGCCTTTGCTGGATAAACGCAGCCAGGGTTTGCGTAAACCAGAGACCGCACCCCAAGTACGCAAGAACACGCAAAAGGAATTTCCTGACGGCATTCCCGCTTATGGTGCTGACGCGCTGCGCTTTACCTTTGCGGCGCTTGCTTCTTTGGGAAGAAGCATCAACTTTGATAGCAAACGCTGCGAAGGCTATCGGAATTTTTGCAACAAGCTGTGGAATGCCACGCGCTTTGTGCTGATGAACTGCGAGAGCAAGGACTGCGGTTTGAAGGAACACACCAAGGCAGAGTGTTCTCCACCGCGCACCGATGACAACGGCGAGCAAATTCCTGCCGGTCCTTTTTACCAGTACATGAAGTTCAGCCAAGCCGATCGCTGGATCAGTTCTTTGCTTCAACAAACCGAAGACCAGGTGGCCAAAGGTTTTGCCGACTACCGTTTGGACAATGTAGCCACAGCTGTTTACGAATTTGTCTGGAACGAATACTGCGACTGGTATTTGGAAATTGCCAAGGTTCAAATTCAAAACGGCGACGAATCACAACAACGCGCCACGCGCCGCACCTTGATTCGCACACTCGAAGCCATTTTGCGAATGGCGCACCCCATCATTCCATTCATCACCGAAGAGTTATGGCAAAAAGTCGCGCCGGTAGCTGGTATTTCAGGCGAATCGGTCAGCATCGCCCCCTACCCGGTGGCGCAATTGAACAAGGTCGACACAGATGCGATCAACAGCATCAACCAACTCAAAGCACTGATTGATGCCTGTCGCAATTTGCGCGGCGAAATGAATGTGTCGCCTGCCACCAAAATGCCCGTGTTCGCACTGGGTGAGCCGGACTTTGTTCGCGCCAACGCCGCTGTGCTCAAAGCCATGGCCAAGCTCAGCGATGTGAAAGTGTATGAGGACGAATCGACTTGGCAAGCTGCTGCCCAGTCTGCGCCTGTGGCGGTGGTAGGTAATATCCGCATGTGCCTGTTTATCGAAGTGGATGTGGCTGCTGAGAAAATCCGTCTCGCTAAAGAAGTGACGCGCTTGGAAACCGAGATCGTCAAAGCGAACGGAAAACTCGGTAATGAAGCTTTCGTGGCGAAAGCGCCGCCTGCGGTCATCACCCAAGAGCGTCAGCGATTGGCTGACTTTGAGGCCTTGTTGTCCAAAGTGAAAGAGCAGTTGCAGCGCTTGAACTGACTGTCACCACCACTTGAAGTTTTAAAAACCTGCTGACTCAGTTTCAGTTCTATTCAAGTCTGAACGGCTTAGGCACGCAACGCGTAAAAAGCCAAAGCCGGGCTGCGTATCTCGAGTCGCTCGAAATGCTGGAAACCGGCTTGTGCAGCCAATGAGCGCGCGCGTTTTTCACCCCAACACGCTCCCAGTCCGAGGCCACCGGATGCCAGCGACTGAGGTACGCAATGCAAACAACTGATGCCGTACAACATGCGGGCAAACGGATTGGCCAGGTTGTCTTTCAAATCATCAGCGACTTTAGGCTCGACCATCAAATAAGTACCGCCTTGGTTCAGCGCGCGCCGCATATGACCAAGTGCGGCCACCGGGTCAGGCAAATCATGGATGACATCAAACGTGCTGATGAAGTCCCAGCCTGTGCCAGTGGGTAATTCTTCAACGCCGAGTTGTTGATACTGCAATCGTTGCGGGTCATCAATCTCTGCAGAGCGTGCTTTAGCCAAAGCAATCGAATGTGCATCCACATCAATCCCGGTGATGTGTGCCGCAGGAAACCCGCGTGCCAGCGCCAAGGGCACCACGCCCATGCCGCAACCGACGTCCAATGCGCGTCCACCCCCCTGTAGTCGCTGCACCACCTCCGGCATGAACGGCATCCAGGTTTTGACCAAACGGGATTCATACACAGTGCGGTTCATGTCGGCCAACGTACGCGGCAATTCACTGCCGTAATCTTTGAAGCTGACGCCACCACCGTGCTTGAAAGCATCAACCAATTGAGGGATGGCTGCAGCCATGGTGGGCAGACTTTGGAACAGACTGGCCAGGTAGTACTCTGACTCACTGTCGGCCAAAAACAGTGCGTGTTCATCGGGTAACGTGAAGCTGTGCTGTTCAGCGTCGTATTCCACATAGCCCGCACCAGCCATCACGGCCAGCCACTCCTGCACATAGCGCTCACCTATACCTGAGCGCTCAGACAAAGCGGCTGGCGTCAAAGCACCGGCATTTGCCATGGCTTTGAATAAACCTGCGCGGTCACCGACCACCAGCAATGCGCCTGCAAGCGCGGTACTGACATCACTTACAAGTTTCAACATGAATGCGTTTGATTTTTGCTTGTCCACGGCTTAGCCCTTGTCGTATGTTGGAGGAAATTGCAATTTCAGGCTTGCAATTAAGAAGAATGATTTTGCAACAAACGGCTCAAGCCATCAGCCGTTCAACCAGCCAGACGCTGGCCAATACAAACGTGGCAATAGAACCATATTTCAATAGTTTTCTTTTGGCCTCTGTTGTTTTAAAGAATAACAAAACCGGCACAGACACCACGCTGACTACCGTTAATTGTCCAAGCTCCACACCAATATTGAAAGCAAACAGGGTTTCCAGAAAATAAAACGAAGACAAGCCCAAGTCTTTCAAACCGTTGGCGAAACCCATGCCGTAATTCAATCTTCACAAACGCTCGACCAGATTGTTCTTTTTGCGTGAAGAACCCGTACTTGATGACCAGGAACCTGGCATCTTTCGCTAATGCAGGACCGCTGAACTGCTGGCGCACATACAAGCCGTCGCTGTGCATGACCACAGTCTGATTGATAAAATTTAAAGGTATGTCTTGTTCATCAATTTCCAGATGCAAAGACTGCTGTAGCGCCTGCGTGATACAGGCCTGCATGTCTTGTAACTTATCAGGCAATAAAGATATGTCAGCAGGCTTGCATGTGGCAGGCAGCAAGTTAGCAAGATCGCGTGCAATGAAGTCGAATTCCAGTTGCAGCTGACCTGCCGATTCGCTGACGGTCAGATAGCTGTTACCGGTTTGGTGCGCATGAACTGTGGTCAGCAAGCCCGTCAAGCCAAGTAAGGATAGGCAAACCTGAGCAGACACCGCAGATAGTCGCTTGAAGACACGCATGGTTAGCATAAGCCAAGTGTTAGCTTGAATTATTTTTTCTTGTTGACTGACGCTATCAAATCAGTCAAATTGGTATATTGATAATTAGGTACGGTGTAAAGAGTATTTGATCCAAATGGCAAGACATAGCGGCTATAGCCGTCTGGTGTGGCTTTGCCAAAGGCCAGATTAAAGGCGGGCTGTAACTCATTGGCTTTGTAGCCTATGACCAGCACACCCGGCATGCCAACACCGTATTCATCCGCTGATGGATTGATACAAATCGGCTTGGCAGCCTCTGGGCCGCTATGACGTGGATGAGAAGAGATACCCCCCAATGAGTTGCACTTGTCTTCATACGGTATTTTTTGTTCGCGCTGAGCACGCGTGAGCATATTGAAAGCAAGTGTGATGACCTCAACCTGCTTGGCATCTGCATTGTGAATATTCAATTGCGCATTATCAGGATGCGGCTGATGGAAGAACCAGATGCCTTGCTTGTCACGTTCAAAACGGTGAGAGTTGCCTTCAAGAATGATTTCAATCGCACCAATCTCTTCTACCGCAACCGGCACCAGCCACTTGCTGTCACGCGCTTCTACAACGGCTTGAGGCGGCGGTACATTTTTTTTGGTTATAAAAATAAAAGCCACAAATGAACCGAGCAAAACCCAGATCAATACCAATTTCAGGGAGCCGACTTTCACCGTTGTTTCCACCACACGACCATGCCAAGTCCCGCCATCAGCAAAGGTATGGCAATCAATGAAAGTATGAAAGTGATTTTCATCTGAATATTGGTCATTTCTACCCTTGGTATATCAAAGGTCCTGGGTTCTAAGCCGATCAGGTTATCGCTGGCCGATAAAAAGTTGACCGAGTTAAGAAACAGCTGGCCATTGCCCATCACGTGGAAAAACGAATTGGTGGCAAAGTCTGCATCTCCGATGACAATGATTTTTGACGGCTTACGGTTGGTTTTGACGACTGGCGCAGCTGCGGGTTTTTCCGGCTCATTCGATCGCAGTTGCTTCATGATGTCAGCAGCAGAGTTTTCTACAGACGGACTAAAAATAGATGAGACCATGAGTGTCAAAGGACCTTTGGCGCTGCTGCCTTCAACATAGTCTGTGCTGGTCTTGAACAAAGAGGTATAACTTTTTTGTGAGGTATTGACCACCGGTCTGACCGAAACACCTGCCAGCGGTTCAGGGGTTGGCTGCAAAGGCCGAGCTCCTGGGAAAAAAGTCAACGGCAGTTTCAAGCTGACTTCATGCGGGTTGTAATTGCTCACAGCCGGGGCTGACACATCTGCCCAGAAATGGGAAGAAGGATCAATAGCCAGACCTTTAGCAAGCACCACGCCGTACTGCGCAATCAACACATCCAGACCGGTTTCAACAAAAGGGTCGAGCAAAAACAAGGCATTACCGCCATTGTGTAAATAGGTTTCTATTTGCTTGATTTCTACGGACATCAAAGGCATTTGTGGAGCGGCAACCACCAGCAATGAGCATTTGGAAAAATCAGTCTGACTTCCAGTCACATTGATTTTTTCAACTTTGTAATTCAAAGTTTCCAGTCCGTTACGCGCCTTGGCCATGCCATGACGCTCGTGGTTGACGATTTTTGTTTCAACCCCGTGCGAATGGCCAGCGCTGCCTTCCATATGATCATGGGACTCAAGACTGAAAGGATCAGGCTCGCCATGGCCATCTAGGAAACACGCTGTTTGTTGTTTGCCTTGCGTGACGCGCAATATGCCGTTGGCGATATCTGTCTCACTCGGACTGTTGACCGTGACTTTGCGCTCTTCACTTTCTATCAATGCAGTACCTGCATATTCCACTCCACGAAGACGGGCTTGTGAAGGATTGAGCACCGGATCAAAAAACTCTATGGTGATTCTTTTATTCAAATCAGCCATCTGAGCGTACAGTTCCATCGTGTCGCGCATACCGCGGTCATGGAAAAACACAATGTGCACCGGCTTGTCGATGGCGCGAATCAGTTTGATAGTTTGCGGTGCCAGCGAATGCTCGCGGTTTTTGGTCAAATCGAAGCGTACCGGGTACAAGGCAGCCAACCATGCAAGCGCCACAAAAATACCGATCAGCCCGACAGTTGACAACACCAGTTCGCCACGGTCATGACGCAAATACTCTCTGATTTCCAAACGCAAATTAAAAACAGCGTAGCCGGTTATCAATACGCCAATGGCCAGCAAGCCTGTGCTGACCCAACCTGCATCCACCAGCAATGAATTGGCAATAAAAGAAAAAATGATAGCGGCCAAGCCAATAATAAACAGCAGTCCTGCTTGAAATGATTTATTCATGGTTATCTACGCATCTTCAGAAAACTGATATTCAAAGTCAAGGCAGTGGCAATCACAGCCAGAAAAAACACCAAAGCTTCGCTGCGAAACAGGCCGCTGATGAAGTCACCGAAATGCAAGGCAAATGATAAATTGACGTATAACTCACGCATCACGACACTGGACTGCAAACCCTTCAAATGGCCGACAAACCAAAATGCCAGAAGTACCGGAATAGTGATCAGTGCGGCGACAATTTGATTTTCAGTCAGTGAGGAGAAAAACTGACCGATGGCGATACATGACATGCCAAGCAACACAAAACCAAGGTAGCCTGAAAAAATATTCAGGGTTTGAGGATTGCCGTAGATGTACAAAGGAATCAAGTTGATACAACTTGCCAGCGTCATCAACAAAAAGATGCTGACAGCACCAAAGTATTTACCTAAAACCACCTGCCAGTTGGTAAGCGGTAACGTCATCAATAATTCAATGGTGCGTCCGCCGTATTCAGCAGAAAACAAGCGCATAGTCAGCACTGGAATCAGGGTCAGCAACAAAATACCCATGTTTTGCAGGGTCTGATCCATGGTACCGACACCTGTTAAAAAGATGTTGTATGTGAAGAAATAACCTGTTCCCAACAGAAAAACCGCGATCACAAAATAGGCAATAGGCGAATAAAAGTACGCCAGCATTTCTTTTTGATAGACAGCCTTCAAGCCGTTCAATGCTCTCATTTCACTTACTCCGGATTCTTGGATGACTGAGCTACATAGCGCAGGAAAACGTTTTCAAGCGTCGGTTTGCGACGCTCAAGCCTTTGCAGCTCCCCTGCTGAAGTCACTGCGCGTGCAATACGTTGCTGTATGCCTTCATCTTCAGAAACCATGCAGTCAAAGCTCAACAATTTTGCTTTCGGTAGGGTTGAAGAACTCACACTGACGACACCGTCTACTGCTTGTAAAGCCTGTTTGATCGCGGCTTCGTCGCCGGCAGCTTCAACCCAAACCACATTGCTTTCTTCGGCGGCCTGTTGCAATCTGTCAGGCGTGTCAACAGCCAGCATGCGGCCCTGGTTGATGATGGCTACACGGCTGCAAAGCAATGTCACTTCAGACAATATATGAGTAGATAACAACACGGCGCGTTCACTGCCGAACAAACGGATGACTTCACGTGTTTCATGTATTTGGCCTGGATCCAGGCTGGCGGTCGGCTCGTCGAGCAACAGCACCTCCGGGTCGCCCAACAGCGCCTGTGCCAAACCGACACGCTGGCGATAGCCTTTGGAGAGTTTGTAAATTTCTTTGTCGACCACGGATGCCAGTTTGCAGGCATCCACCACCTTTTCAAGGTGGGTGGGGAATTGAGTTTTGCTAATGCCTTTGGCGGTTGCCACAAAGCGTAAATACGATCTGACATCCAGCACGTCGTACAGCGGGGGATGCTCGGGCAAATAGCCCAGTCTTTGCGAAGCCATGTGGTTTTGAGTCGCCATGTCGTAGCCTGCGACTTTGACGGTACCGGAAGTTGTCGATGTAAAACCGGAAATCATGCGCATGGTGGTGGTTTTTCCAGCCCCATTAGGTCCTAAAAAGCCAACAATTTCACCTTTTTTGACATGGAATGAAATATCGTGAATGATGGTCTTGCTACCGTAGCGCTTGGATACTTTATCTAGTTCAATCATGTTCATCTAAGGATTTCGCGAAAGCATTAAGGCGTTCACATTTTCAGGAACTGAAAAAAAGCCCCCACAAAGTGGGGGCTTTGCTTCAACCAGTATAGGCTGATTATTTATGCCATTTGTTACCACCGGTAGCAAACTGACCTGCATCGTGAGAGAACAGGAGTTTGGCGCCTTCGAGGTCACGCATGAATTTCAGTTTGTTAGCTGAGTCTGTCCAGTCTTTGACGCTGTAGTTCAAACCAGCAACATAACCGTCGGCATTTTCCTGCATCCACAAAGCATCTTGCGTGATGATGACGGTGTTGCCTGAACCCAGTTTGATTTTCATTGACTGGTGACCGATGGTGTGGCCGGGTGTGGAGACTATTTTGACAGTACCGTCGCCGAACAAATCGTAATCGCCGTCGATTTCGTAGTAGGTGTAGTTACGTGCAGCCATCAAATCGGCCAAAACGAATGTTCCAGGTGTTTCACGACCTTGGAACTTCTCAGGCCACCAGCCTTGGTAGAGTTCTTTCTTCTGGAACACGTGGACTGCTTTGGGGAACATACCGATATTGCCAGCGTGGTCCAAGTGGCTGTGTGAAGACACGACAACTTTGACATCATCCACTTTCAAGCCGACTTTTTCCAGCTGCTTGTCAATCACGTCTGAACGCTTTTGGCTGGGCTTGAGGAAGTCGCAGTTACCGGCAGACCAGTATTCTTTGCACTTGCCGTCAGAAATAGCAACGTTGTTACCTGTGTCAAACACAACGACGCCTTTTGTCGGGTGCTTGATGATCCACATAGACACAGGAATGGTGATGTCCTTGGCATTGGGGTAGGTGGGGATCAGGCCTTGGATGTTGAAAGGACCAAATGTACCGCTGGAGGTCCAATAAACTTCCTGTGCGTTAGCAGCAGGTGATACACCGGCCATGAGGCCAGCCAACAATGAGGCAACGAGAGCGATTTTTTTCATGTTTGAGTCCTATACAAGTGTTGAGAGCAGTGAAAGTGATTAACTAACCGGCTAGATGCTATTTGTCTTTTGTGTAAAGTCAATGATGGTTTTCCGTTTCGCACGCTGATTTTGCAATAAGTGAACATGTCATCATTGATTCATATAGGTTGCATCTGAGGGCAGGTCTATTTCCAAGGGATTACCCTAGGAAAATCTGAGTCAGCGGCAATTGTTGCGTTTTTGATGAAAAATTTAACGTCGCTTGAGTACATGCACAAATTCGTCCCCGACGGTTTCCTGCGACAACAGTTCATTGCCGGTTTGTTTGGCAAACGCGGCAAAGTCGCGCAATGAGCCTTTGTCGGTAGACACCACTTTGAGCAACTGACCGGTTTGCATGGGTGTCAAAGCCTTTTTGGCTTTCAAAATTGGCAAGGGACAGTTCAGGCCACGGGTATCGAGTTCCAGATCTATATGCATATGAGAATAAATTCAAAAAATTAAAAAGGTTTTATTCCAGGCTTTGCGCTGCACGCTCTTCCCAACTCATGAAGCGCGGCTCTATGCCTTGCGTTCGCAGCCAGTCTCCCATGGCGTAGCCGGTTCCTGCCGGCCAGCAAATGATGTCCTCATAGTTGTACAACTTGTATTCAGCGAGTTCCGGCGATAAACGCACTTCGCCGTCAGCCACCGCATGGTAGGCAATGATGACCTGGTTCATGCGCTGAAAGTCATACACACCGATCAGCTTCAACGCCGAGACTTGCAGGTTTGTTTCTTCGGCAATTTCCCGGGTGATGCCTTCTTCAGGCGTTTCGCCTGCTTCCATGAAGCCCGTGATCAACGCAAAACGTCTGCCCGGCCAAGCGGCATTGCGCGCCAGCAATATTTGTTCGCGGTACTGCACGATGCCAGCGAGCACCGGCGTCGGGTTGTTCCAATGCGTCCATTGACACACCACGCAGCGCATGCGTTCTTTGGGCCCCCCGTCCTCCTCCATGCTGATGAGTTGCAACTCGGTCGCGCACATCGGGCAGTATTGAAATTGGCTCATGCGGGAAACACTCCGGTGGATAAATAACGGTCACCGCGGTCACACACGATGAAAACAATGGTGGCGTCGCGCACCTGTTGCGCGATTTGCAAAGCCACCCAACACGCCCCGGCAGCTGAGATGCCTGCAAATATGCCTTCTTCGCGCGCGAGCCGGCGGCACATGTCTTCGGCGTCGGTTTGACTGACGTAAACCAGTTCATCCACGTGCGTGGCGTCGTAAATTTTTGGCATGTATTCGGGGGACCATTTGCGAATGCCCGGGATGCGCGAGCCTTCGCTGGGTTGCGCGCCGATGATTTTCACCTTCGGGTTTTGCTCTTTCAAATAACGCGACACACCGGTGATGGTGCCGGTGGTGCCCATGGCGCTGACGAAATGCGTGATGCGTCCGCCGGTTTGCTGCCAGATTTCTGGGCCGGTAGTTTCGTAGTGAATGCGCGGATTGTCCACATTGGCAAATTGGTCCAACACCCTTCCCTTGCCCTCGGCTTGCATGCGGTCAGCGAGATCACGCGCGCCTTCCATGCCGATGGTTTTGGAGGTCAGTATGAGTTCAGCGCCAAAAGCTTTCATGGTTTGCGCGCGCTCAATCGACAAATCCTCGGGCATGATCAACACCATGCGATAGCCTTTGATGGCTGCCGCCATGGCCAGCGCAATACCGGTGTTGCCCGATGTGGCTTCGATCAAAGTGTCGCCCGGATTGATGTCGCCGCGCTCTTCAGCGCGTTGAATCATAGACAAGGCCGGTCTGTCTTTGACTGAACCGGCCGGGTTGTTGCCCTCGAGCTTGCCGAGCAGCACATTGCCGCGCGATTGGTTGTCAGCAACACCTATGCGTTGCAAGCGCGCGATGGGCGTGTGGCCGATCGCAGCTTCGATACTTGGATAGTTCATACCTACACTGTGCCATAATTCTGATCCCTCTCCTGCCGGAGTGGCGAAATTGGTAGACGCAGCAGATTCAAAATCTGCCGGTGCAAAACACCGTGCCGGTTCGATTCCGGCCTCCGGCACCAGCTGTAGGCAACAAAAACACGATCCCACAAGGGTCGTTTTTTTATGCCTATCCAAACTGATGCAAGCCCCTCGGGGAATTAAGATGACGGTTTGCGATTTACCCACCAAACCACACCATGAGCCTGCTGTTCTCCCCACTACAACTCAACTCTCCGCGCGGTCCGTTGACGCTGCCCAACCGCATAGTTGTAGCTCCCATGTGCCAATACGCCTGTCATTTGGACGGCAAGGCCAACGACTGGCATTTGATGCATTGGGCCAATCTGCTCAATAGCGGTGCCAGCGTATTCATGATTGAAGCCACTGCCGTCACAGCGCAAGGCCGTATCACACCCAATTGCCTGGGATTGTGGGACGACGCCACCTCGAATGCATTGGCCGACACCTTGGCGCGCGCTCGCAAACTCGCGCCTCCTACTGCGGTGTGTTTGCAAATCGCCCACGCCGGGCGCAAAGCTTCCAGCGCTCAACCGTGGAACGGCGGCATGCTGATTCGCAAAGCCGATGGCGGTTGGGAACCGGTGGCGCCCTCGCCCATCAACCTGTTGCCCGGCGAAGACCCGCCGCATGAAATTGATGCTGCCGGTTTGATCGATATTGAAAAAGCATTCGTGAAAACCGCCGAACGTGCGCAGGCCATGGGCCTGGAAATGCTGGAGTTACACGGCGCACATGGTTATTTGTTGCACGAGTTTTTGTCGCCTATTGCCAACCAGCGCAATGACAATTACGGCGGCAATTTCGCCAACCGCGCGCGTTTCCCCTTGCAGGTGTTCAGCGCGGTTCGCAAGGTGTTCAACGGCGTGCTGGGCATGCGTTTGTCTGCCAGCGACTGGATAGAAGGCGGATGGGACTTGGAGCAAACCACTGACTTCACCAAATTGTTGAAGCAAGCCGGTGCCGACTTTGTCCACGTGTCATCCGGCGGCATTTCACCGCAGCAAAAAATCAGCATAGGCCCGGGCTACCAGGTGCATTTTGCCAAGCACATCAAGCAGCAAACAGGTTTGCCCACCATCGCCGTCGGTTTGATCACCGAACCGCAACAAGCCGAGGACGTATTGCAGGCAGGCGACGCAGACATGATTGCGCTGGGTCGCAGCTTTTTATACAAACCGCGCTGGGGCTGGGAAGCCGCCGCTGCACTTGGCGGTCATGTGCAGGCCACACAGCAATACTGGCGTAGTCTGCCGCGCGAAGTCACCGGCATTTTTGGCGATGCCAAAATCGGCATGCGTTAAAAAACCGGCTTGCCCTGCAAGCCTTCGCGCACGCTGGGGTAGCGCAGCTTCATGCGCAACTCGGTTTTCAAACGCTGGTTGTGCATGCGTCTGGATTCATTCATGAAGCTCAATGCCATGGCAGGCAATGCGGTTTGCGCCTGTTCTCTGCTGATGCGTGGCGGGCGCGGCAACTGCCACAAGTCCGCTGCCCAGTCCATGTAGTCCCCCATCAACAGTTCGCTGTCATCACTGACATGCAAAGGCCGCAAGCTTTTGCCGCGCCAGAGTGCAAGCACAGCGGCACGCGCCAAATCGTCGGCGTGAATATGGTTGGTGAACACATCGTCTGCGGCTTGCAGCACTGGTGTATTGCGCTGCAAACGTTCGCGCGGTGTGCCGCCCTCGCGGTCCAGCGCATAAATGCCGGGAATACGCAATACGTTGATGCGCGGGAATCCGCGCGAGCCCCAGGCGTTCAACCAGGCTTCGGCATCCACACGCCTTTGGGCTCTGTCGGTTTGCGGGTTGAGCAACTGTGTTTCATCTATCCACGCGCCACCGCAGTCGCCATACACACCGCTGGTGGAACCGTACACCACACACTGCGGTGATGAACGCAATTGCAGCGCTTGCACCAACGCACGGGTGCGCGGATCGCTGCGGCCTTGCAAAGGCGGCGGCGCCATGTGGATGAGATGGGTGGCAACACCTGCGAGTCTTCGCAACGAGGCTGGTTCGTCCAAATTACCTGTTAACGCAGTGATACCTTGTTGATGTAATTCGCTGACTCGCGACTCGCTGCTGGTCAAGGCATACACACGGCCGGCGTTTTTCAACAAGCCGGCGGCTCGCATTCCCACGTCGCCGCAACCGACGATCAACACACGCGGACGTCTGAAGCGCGCAGGCAGTGCGCCGAGAGGGCTTTGGTTTGAGGGCAAAATCCAGTCTTTCGTTGTTTTAAAAAATCCAAGGATAGCAAGCATGACGTTTCAAGTTTCAGTGCAACCCAGTGGCCGTTCGTTCAGCGTGGACAAGGACGAAACGATTCTGACGGCGGGCATACGCCAGGGAGTCGGCTTGCCATACGGCTGCAAAGACGGTGCCTGCGGTTCCTGCAAATGTCTGAAAGTCTCGGGCGACATCCAAATGAGCGCGTACCAAAGTAAGGCATTGAGTGACGAGGAACTGGCCAAAGGTATGGTGCTGACCTGCCGCGCTACCGCCCTGAGTGATGTGGTGCTCGAGTCCCGCCAAGTCACCAGCGCCGATGCTTTTCCGATTCGCAAAATGCCGGTGCGCATTGCTTCGTTGGAAAAAATGTCGCATGACGTGATGCGCATCTCACTGCAATTGCCTTCTACTGAAAACGTGCAATACCACGCCGGTCAGTATGTGGAGTTTTTATTGCGCGACGGTTCGCGTCGGGCCTACTCCATCGCGAATGCGCCACACACGCTTGTTGCAGGTGCGCCTGTCATAGATTTGCATATCCGGCATATGCCGGGCGGCAAATTCACCGATCATGTGTTCGACGCCATGAAAGAAAAAGAGATTCAACGCATAGAAGCGCCGTTCGGCGGTTTTTACCTGCGCGAAGACAGCGACAAGCCCATGGTGCTGCTAGCCTCGGGCACCGGTTTTGCGCCTATCAAAGCGCTGCTGGAACACATGCAACACAAAAACATACAACGCCCCGCGCGCTTGTACTGGGGTGGGCGCCGCCCGTCCGATTTGTACATGAACGACTGGATCATGGCGCAATTGGCTCACATGCCAAATCTGCAATACATCCCCGTGGTGTCTGACGCTTTGCCCGAAGACAACTGGAGCGGCAGAACCGGTTTTGTGCATGCCAGCGTGCTGCAAGATCTGCCCGACTTGTCAGCGCATCAGGTGTATGCCTGCGGCGCGCCGGTGGTGATTGAATCCGCTCAGCGCGACTATGCGGCGCACGGTTTGCCTGCCGAAGAATTTTTTGCTGATTCGTTCACCAGCGAAGCCGACAAGCTTTAAGTTTTTTTGGCTTGCGTATTTTTGTCGCGCAGCAAACGCATTTTTTCCGCTATCTTGATTTCCAGACCTCGCTCCACCGGCTCATACAACACCGGCGGCTTCATGCCATCTGGCCAGTAATTTTCACCGGCGGCAAACGCATCGGCTTCGTCATGCGCATACCTGTAGGCCCGGCCGTAGTCCAAGTCTTTCATCAATTGTGTCGGTGCATTTCGCAAGTGCATGGGCACCGGGCGTGTGCCGTCGCTCTTGATGAGTTTGCGTACATTGTTGTAGGCCTTGTAGACCGCATTCGATTTAGGCGCGATAGCCAAATACACCACGCATTCGGCCAACGCCAATTCGCCTTCGGGTGAACCTAGGCGCTCATACACCTCGGCAGCGTCCAACGCCAATCGCAATGCGCGCGGATCGGCCAAGCCTATGTCTTCGGCAGCCATGCGAATCATGCGTCGCGCCATGTATTTGGGTTCTGCGCCGCCATCCAACATGCGCACCAGCCAGTACAAAGCCGCGTCGGGGTCCGAGCCGCGCACGGATTTGTGCAGCGCACTGATGGTGTCGTAAAACTGCTCGCCGCCTTTGTCGTAACGGCGCATGCGTTCGCCCAGCACTTTCATCAGCCAAGCATCAGTCAGCAACAACAGTTGTTCACGCTGAGCCGCCACTGCCAAAGTTTCCAAGGTGTTGAGCAATCGTCTGGCGTCGCCGTCGGCATAAGCGATCAAGCGCGCTTGTGCTTGATCGTCAAGTGCGGGCACCGCATCAATGGCGCGCGCTTTGTGGATGATTTGCGTCAAGTCATCTTCAGACAAAGGCTGCAACACATACACCGCAGCACGCGACAACAAGGCCGAGTTCACTTCAAACGACGGGTTCTCCGTGGTCGCACCGATGAAGGTGAACAAACCGGATTCCACATGCGGCAAAAACGCGTCCTGCTGGCTTTTGTTGAAACGGTGCACTTCATCGACAAACACAATCGTGCGTTTTTGTTCCAACGAATCCCGTGCCGTTTGCGCCATCTCCACCGCTTCGCGGATTTCCTTGACGCCACCGAGTACCGCGCTGATAGATAAAAACTGCGCGTCAAACGCATCCGCCATCAAGCGCGCAATCGTGGTCTTACCGACACCCGGCGGGCCCCACAACAAACAACTGTGCGGTTGCCCGGATTCG
>Ga0209355_1000231_pt1 | contig 34251 bp, 42 predicted proteins | sample LauGreSBDMM110SN_3_FD_187563 | JGI IMG/M metagenome (GOLD analysis project Ga0209355, IMG submission 187563) | Freshwater lake microbial communities from Lake Michigan, USA - Sp13.BD.MM110.SN (SPAdes) (version 2) | ecosystem: Environmental > Aquatic > Freshwater > Lake | place: Lake Michigan... | reverse complement strand
CTTGTAGGAACAAAGTTTGCAGAAAATGCAAACAATGCATCAACCATTAAAACCATTAAAAGGGGGCAACCCACCCTTTTTTATTCACAACATTTATGGGAAATTCCAGATTGTCTTTTGACCAATTACATGCGCACATCTCCATTCACTGACAATTTACTCCTGTTATACTCTGCTCGGTGCCAACGACGCACACTTGGACTATCCAGCAATTTCTTGATAATAACAAGACCACGTATTCGGAACTATTGAAATATTATCATCACTAATTTTTTTTATTTGTATTTTTACATTAATTGATGTTAAAGCTATATTTTTATAAACACCAAATAATGGAAATAAATTAGCTCCTTTTCTTGCAAAGGTTGTAATAATAGGATCAGTCATAATATAAGTTTTTTTTGCAATTGCGATATCATTAACAAGTATTTGAGATTCAAAAGAGTCTATATTACTACCCGAAATATCGTAATAACAATCAAAAGTTATATATATAATACTATTGGTTGTGTTAGGTGTAATATTAAAACTAAATATTTAAAATCCTACCCAGTCCGCACCTGTGCAATAAAAATTTTGAGTTGTTCCTGCTGGAAAAGCATTCCATATTAATGAAAATGATGCATTTGTTCCGTTTGGATAAAATGACCCAGTTGTTGATGTAGGAACTTTGACAGTAATTGCTGTTCCTGCTGAATTAAAAACTCTGATGTGAACTATTTGATTCACTTTTAATGTAGGCATCGTTATTGTACTAGTTCCAGATGCAAGTAAAACAAGAAGATAATAATCTCTATTAATTGTATTTGGTATTGTATATGCTGTTGCCCCAGTTGATTCATATGCTATACTTCCACTTAAAATTCCGATTTGGGATGCTAATGGTCCATTTACTGTTGTAGTAAATCCTGATGCTCCGATATATATTTGACTACTACCTGATATTCCGATATTTACTACACCAGTATTTGTTGATGCTAAAGTTAAAGCACCACCACACGTTATACCCATTGTTCCGTTTGTCGACCCTATTGACATATTTCCACTTGACAACACCCCCAATGTTGAACCACTTGCTATTGATGTTGATGTAATTGAATTAAATGAATTTGAGGGTGTAATTTGAAACCATTTACTACTTAAATATTGAACTTTAAATGCATCACCTGCTGGAATTGCAATTGAAGTAATACCCCCTCCACCACTTGCTGCAGTATATGGATAAAATGTTCCTGCTGGAAATGTTAAAGTATGTGATAAATTCGACCAATTTTTAAAAATTAGTATTTGTAAATTAGGGAATCCTATTGGTATGGTATATGTTCCAGATGCTCCAGTTCCATATAATGTTATTACCACTTCCATATTTGTAGCTGTTGTTAAAGCTGCTGGAAATGTTGTAGTATCAACATCAATCTGTGCTGTTTTTCCAGCTATTGTTCCTAATGATGTTGTAAGTGTTCCGTTTATTGTTGTTTTTGTATTTGTAGCCCCTACTGATATCTCAGTTAAATTTGTTGATGCTACATTATTCCCAAGATTAATAGTTGGGGCGGTTGTTCCTGATGTTATTGTATTATTTCCTGTTCCAATATTTATATTTCCTTCTTGTGTTCCATTTGATTTCGTTCGTGCAGTTGTCGCTATATTTAATACACCGGTTGTTTGTCCTGCACCTATTGAAATGTTACCTGTATGTCCTACACTTCCTCCAATTGCAAGAGAACCACTTGTTAGATTGGAACCAAGTGTCATTGCAGTTGAAACTGCATTGGCATCTAGTTTGGTGATTCCATTAATGGTGGTTGTTCCTCCAGTCACCCCAATATTAATTGGACCGGTTGAACCTGCTCCTGTCCCAATATTAATTTCTGCTGTTCTTGTTCCTGTTCCGATGTTAATTGCTCCACCATTTCCTGTTGTTACTCTTGTGCCTGTTCCGATATTTAAAACACCTGATGTTTGTCCTGCACCTATTGAAATGTTACCTGTATGTCCTACACTTCCTCCAATTGCAAGAGAACCACTTGTTAGATTGGAACCAAGTGTCATTGCAGTTGAAACTGCATCGGCATCTAGTACTGGAGTTGTTAATTTAGTTGTTACAACTGTACCATTTAGGGTTGTTGTAGTTGTGGTTGCACTTCCTAAAATAAGCGTTGTACCATTTAGGGTTGTTGTAGTTGTGTTTGCACCTCCTATAGTAAGCGTTGTTGGGTTACCTGATCCTCCTATAATAGTCGACATATACTATATACTATTAAATATTCACCTTTATATACACATAATTTAGGGCGGAACAATCACCATTAACATGGATTCATTCACATCTTGAAGAATTAAATTTGTGTAAAGTTCCGTTTCTTGTTGATTTAAGTACCAATGAGGATGCTTTTTCTCCCACGTTTGTAACAATTGATAGTGCTGTTGATGAATGTGGGTATTCAAAATTTGCAATGCACTTTGAATACTCAGTTCATCGTAATTCCATTGATTGTGTTGTTTAATGTATAACCGTTTTGTTGGTAAGATATGCACTGGACGTTTATACCCTAAGGAATGTAAATGAGATTGAATGCTATTCAAAATAGATTTATGTTCCGATAATTCAATCAGCTTAATAAACTCGGACCAATTGAGTGCCTCTTTACATGTATCATTTAAAAAAATAGAAATATAAACAGACGGTGTATTTTGTTGTAATTCTTTTACTTGTTCTTGGAAGATTTCTTGCTTTTTAAGTAATTCTTGAATCATCCCTTCTTGAGATTTGAGAATGGGATACAAACATTGATGAGAATGTTTCCATAAACCGGACCGAGACTCAAATTTTTTGCCGCAATGACACATCTTTGTTTTTTCTTGATGCTTTTTGGTTAAAAGATGTCGGTCATAATTGTTTTTTTTACTGGTTGTAAATGAACATATTGAACATATAAACTCCATTTAAGGTGTAACAATAAATACATCTAAATTAAATTTTATATTGAAATTCAGGTATTAAAAAAACGTTTCCGTAATTTTTCCATGTATTTATCAGAAAATGTATGTTTACTATTAAAGTGTTTAAAGTTATTTGTTTGCAACATGATGACTAAGAAAAACAAGACGTACATTCCACATTCTGTACTTCCGAATTGATGTTCTACTGGTGCATTTTGAATCAATTTATAAGCGGGGTCTTGTTCTTTGATTTGTGTGTACAAGTGGGCAATATTTTTTGTTATTTTACTTCCACCTGAATCAAAATAATACATTACTTTTTTAGAAGGGTCAATGTAGACGGCAACCCAATGTGTTCCTGGACCATCATGTTTATCTAAATTAAACACAATACCGACTCTTTTTTCAGACGTTAATTTTCGTACGTCAAATTTACATAATTCTTCCCATGCACAACTTCCATTGGTTTTAAAGTAATAATCAGAAGGGGATGGTCCAATATAAATAAAATGAGGATAGGCCTTTTCATATTGGGTGAGTACATTGGTAATGTCGTTGCTGGATAACCATGCGTTTGGATTCTTTTTCCATTCCGAAGGACTTTGAGGGGCAAACCGTTCCATTTTTAATTTTAACGAACTTGCTAAGCAGGACTCTTTCGTACAATTCAATCTTGATATTAAGGATTTCCATATTTCTGCAGGGGAAGAGGTGTGTATTTTGTTACGATGCGTACGATTGTATTTTTTTTTCATGTGTTTTAAATCTTTCATGGTGTAACATGTAAATTTTTTCTGTTTTATTTTAGAAGGGGCACAGTTTTCACGAGTTATCATACTATATCATGTTAAAAAATCTTATTTAAGCGTGTCCATAAATTCTTTCATGTTTTTAGTTCCCATACTAGAATTACAATTTTGACATATGGGTGTTAAATTGGACACAATAGTTTTTCCGCCTTTTGATTCAGCAACAATGTGTCCACAGTTGAATGACATCTGTGTAATATCAGTAGATTTACAACACGTGCATTTTGATTTCCCTACATTTTCTCCAATGTGAATATTCCATACAAGTTTTTTAATTGTTGAGGATATCTTTTTTTTTATTGGCTTTGGATTTACCATATCATGACGTTCTTGCTGTGTAGTCTCTAAGTAAAATTTAATTTCTTTAATTTTTGTATCGATGAATTTTGCACATGGTTGATACATAAATTCATCATAACATAATTTTGTAGTTTCATTTTGTCGAAATGTACTCAAATATTCTATATCCAACATAAGTTCTTCTTTTGTTGAATTTTTCAAAGTTTCTTTAAATATAGCATCGTCTCTTTTAAGCATAGTTTCATACACATAGAGTTTTTCTGATACGTGACAATTAACACCATAAGCAGCTTCAAGCATTCCATATACAATTGACGCACATGATTTTTGTTTTCCTTTGTACATGTTTCATGTTTTATATAACTTACAGGATTCAATTTTTAATTCATAAATGTTTGTTATTTTTGAAAATTTTACAAACTTCCTGTGTTTATCTTCAACTAAATAATTTACAGCAGTAATTTTATAATCATACTTTTACGAGTATTATAAATGGTTTATTTATAAAAAAAATGAAATGAAAAACTTAATATACAAAGCAAATGGAAGAACAATCTACCAATTTATCTGATGATGATGAAACAATAGAATTAAAACGTCTTCTTTTAAGGGATTCATGTAATCATAAAATAAATCATAAAAAAGAAATAATGAAACAACCCAATATAAAACAAGCACATATATATTGTAAAAAACTCCAATTATCAGGTCAAGAATCAGGACCTTTAATAGAACATTATATAAAAAATAAATATGGAATGATAAAAAATAATTCGTCATTATGTAATGGCGATTTACAACACAATCAAACTAATTTTGAGATAAAAGTTTCAAACGGTGGTAAAAACCACAATAAATTCAACTATGTCCAATTGCGAATGAACCATAGTTGCGAATATATATTAACTGCTTATTATTTAAATAATGATAATGTTAAAACAAAAGGAGAATTGTTTATTTTCAAATTAACTAAAACAAATATTAAAATAATAATATTAAAATATGGGGGATATGCTCATGGAACAAAACACAAATTAGGAGAAATAACAAAAGATGATTTAGAAAATCCGATAAATGATAAAGAATACGCTATTCGTCCAAAATATGGCGATAAATGCTGGAATGAATTATTACAATTTAGAGTTCAAGAAATCTAAATATAAAGCAACTAATTCTGCTCTTCCCATAGAGTTTTGTCTGGCAGTATTTAAACTATTTGAATAGTCTAATTGGTTAAATCTATCAATAAGTATATTTTTATCAATATTTAATTTAAACCAATGCCAACTTTTAGGTCTTAATTTATTTAATTCTTCTGTTTTTATTTCACCAATATTGCCTCCATACGCACGCATAGCAAAATCGGCATTTAAAGGGGGAGTTGGTTGTCCGTTTGTGTTGGGACCTAATTTTAGAAATTCCCAATCAGTATGTGTGGTTGGTAAATCAATAAATGGTCTTTCCGTTTCTTTTTTTTCCCATATTTGAAAGCAACATTTAACCATCATTTGTGGTGAAAAGCAACACGGATTATTTGGTATTTCTTCATCATATACCAAATGAAACATATTATCCAGTTTATTTTGAACACTTATTTTTCTAAAAGTTCTTGGAATAATAAATGCTATAACATTAGCCCATTTTGCGGAATGATTAAAGAATTTAATTGCTAATGAACTAACTCTACCAAATGGTGGATTACCAATGACCAAAATATTTGTTTTATTTGACGGAGGTGAATAATCAAAGAAATCTTGTTTAATTATATTTGACTGTTCTGGTAATATATCAATGCCAATTTTATTATTACTTGGTATTTGATTTAGAAAACTACCATTCCCAGCACTCGGTTCAACAATTAAATCCCATTTTGTAATATCATATAATTCACAAATTTTGTCAATACATTTTTTAGAACATGTTGGTAAAGTATAAAACTTATCAAGACCTTCTTCACGAATAATTTTTACTTCTTTTTTTGATTGTTCTACTTTACACTTATCGTCATTTTCAGTCTTAATTAATTCATTTATTTTTTTAGCAACAACTTTTTCAATCATTTCTTCCATTTTGCTTTCAAAAACACAAGGGTTTTTTTTGGTAGTATGTTTAGTATAATGCCCCTTTTGGGTAAAATCCTTTCCGCATTTTTCGCATCTATATTTAACCATTTTCGTTGTTATAATATATTTTTAAATCAATTTTTTATATAATTAATTTTAACCATTTTTAGTTAATATCCCTAAACATTCTTGAATTTTGAAATATATATATTTTTATAGGAACTAAAATCGGCGTTTGAAATGTAAAAAGGTGTAAATGAAAGTTTATATGCACATCGTAAAAGTTGGATGTCAAGAACAAAACAGAAGAGTACAAATATCCGTGCGTTTATGTAATTCTAAAAGCGAACCAAGTTTTTTTTATTCAAAACAACACGGACATTTGGAGTTCCCAAACTTATATGAGTACTCAATTTGCGTATTGTTGATAAACCAGAAAACTTACCAAAAATAAAAGAAGTATTTGTAAAGATTTTCGTAATTTAATGGAATTATGTGCAGTAGGTCAAGGACATAATTACAAAGTAATCTCAATCTTTAAAAATGATTTTTGGAAAGTACCTTTTAAAAAAATAAAATACAAACCGTTAAAAAATCACGGATGTAAAACACCTTTAAACCATGTAAAAAACAAAGAAAAAATTATTTTAGTCTAAGTATTTTGTTTTACATACTCCATTAAAGCGCTTTCAGTGCGCTCACCACTGTACGTATTGGTAATGCTTCCGTTTTTAATAATGACAATTGTAGGGTAAGATGTAATGTTGTATTTTTTTTGAATTTCATTTACAGCGTTAGATGACTCCGTTAAGTCAATAGAAACCATTTTATCATTTAATTTAGCTTCTGCTTTTTCCCATTCTGGTTTTAACTCTTTACAGTGTCCGCAATCTCTATTAAAAAAATAAGCGCACACGGTTTTATTTTTAATGTCATCTAAAAAACTGGTGGGGCTGCTTGTAAAACCTTCTCTGCGAAAAGAACAATATAAAAGTATTGCAAACAAAAGAAAAACATAACATAGTTGTTTCATATCCTATACTTTTATTTTAATTCTTTACTATATGAACACTAAATGGTTAATTCTAGTTATATTTGCAATGATTGCGAATTATCTTTATTATCAATACAAAACATCAGAAGAAACGTTTGAATCTTGCGAACATTATAAACTTGTATCCGATTATTTTTTAGAAAAGGGAAATAAAAAGAAACCCATTTTATGGATTCATACAAGTACGGAGATAAATGCAAGAAACTGGGAAGCCTTTGGGTCTAGAAATACGACTAAATTAAATCAACCGTATCTTCACATGACCATGAAAAGTATTTACGATAAATGCAAGGATTCCTTTAATATATGTCTAATTAACGATGATTCATTTTCTTCTTTGTTATCATGGAATATTCAATTGGATGATTTATCTGACCCCATTAAAACTCATTATAGAAAGTTGGGTCTATGTATGATATTGCATGAATATGGCGGTATTTTGGTTCCTCAATCTTTTTTGTGTATGCAAGATTTAAAACCATTATCACGTGAATTGAATTTTGCTATAGAAACAACGACTCGTAGTGTAAATCAGGCTTACTTACCTGATATTGTATTTATGGGTTGTAAAAAGAAAAACGAAACCATGAAACAATTTATAAAGTATCAAGAACAATTGTACAAGGATAAAACCGAGCAAATTGATTTTAATGGAAGCGTATCGGAATGGGTACAGAAACATTTTAAGATAATTGATGGTTCTTGGATTGGTATTAAAAAAATAGATAATTCTCCTGTTACTTTACAAGAGTTGTTAGGAACAACGGAGGTGAAATTACCTTGTCATTATGGAATTTATATGCCTCAAGAAGAAATACTACAACGTCCAAAATATAGTTGGTTTGCAAGAATGTCAACGGACCAAATACTAGAAAGTCCCTTTTTATTTTCTAATTTTTTAAAAGCGTCTTATTCACAGTAAGCTTTTAATTATAAAATTTATATTTTGATTTATGCAGTGATGTAAAATTACATCACGGGAGTCAGTCACAAGCACTTTTGAGTCTTATTACGATTCTTCGTAACAATTTTGTAAAAAAGCAAAAAATCGGTGATGTAATTTATATAAAAGGTCCATTTCAAGACTTTTTATAAAAAAACGAATTTTGAAAATTACACAAGAAATTGATTTTCTTTGATACATTTTATGTAAAATGGATGTACAAATGATAAATCCAGTTTTAATACCATACAAAATCTTCATTTATAATTTTTTTCAGTTACAAATAGACTAAGCATTCCAAACATGTGTTTTCTTACAAATGTTCCTCTGTAAAACGCATGCGGTAAATATGTACTGGTTGATAAATGTAATATTTTTTTCCAAGAAGTGCAGTGTGAAATATCATTTAATTCCCTAGTTTTAGGTATAAATTCAATTTTTAATTTATAAAAATTATTGAAAGTGTTTAACATCTTATTCCTCAGTAAGATTTTAAAAGTTTATATTTTTTTTGATTTTATGCAGTGATGTAAAATTACATCACGGGAGTCAGTCACAAGCACTTTTGAGTCTTATTACGATTCTTCGTAACAATTTTGCAAAAAATCAAAAAAACGGCGATGTAATTTCTATAAAAGGTTCATTTCAAGACTTTTTATAAAAAAACGAATTTTGAAAATTACACAAAAAAATTGATTTTCTTTGACACATTTATATAAAAATGGATATACAGCTAATTCCGGATGTTTATGTTCCGAGCGTAGACACGAACGGTAATTACATTGATAAAATACCTATCATGAAACACGGGTTGTTTTGTCAATGTGGAGCAAGAAAAGATAAAGTGTATGAAACGAGTGCTAAATTTAGTTCTCATATTACAACAAAATCACATCAAGCGTGGTTGCTTATGTTGAATCAAAATAAATCAAATTTTTATGGAGAGTTGCTTCAACATAAAGAATTGGTTGACAATCAGCGTAAAATCATAAAACAAATGGAATATGAATTGAATGAGAAAGCACGAACGATTGATTATTTGCACAAACAGTTGATATCAAATTCGTGTCAGTTTTGTAATTTAGATTAACGTCTGCGTTTAGATTTACGTTTAGATTTACGTTTAGATTTACGTTTACTTATGTTACCGCCTGGCATTTCGGCGTTTCGTGTTAGTTCACTATAAAATGCTCCTGATGGACAGTAACGACCTGGTGCTCTACGAAGTTCTGGTCTATGGTACGGAACACCGTTTATCATTGAATTGTATTCCGGAATAGTCATTGCATCACCATTATATCCAGGACCAAGTGGACCTCCATAATATCCAGCACCTCTTTCGTAATAATATCCACCTGGACCATATTGATCTATATTAGGATTAATATTTATGCCAAAAAGACTGTGACGTGTCATAACATCCTCAAATGGATTTTCATTACGTGGCAAAGGATTAACATATTCCAAGTAATTGTTTATGGATGCTATATCGTGTGGTGTTAAACCATGCTCGCCAACCCTTGGCATTCTATCATTGTAATATTTAACTCTCATTGCTATGTTTCTTGCATCAAGAGGGCAAAGTGGCATATATAAAGATAATATTTAATGTTTCCTTAAATCCCAAATGTACCATTGTTTCATTTTAGGTTTTAGTTCATAAAAGAATTCTTTTCCTAAAAGTTTTTTTAAAATTTTATTTAACATTATTTCTTCCATTTTATAAGGAATGTACGTATAAAATGTAAAATTCATATCAGTTGTTAAAGTAAAATGACCAGCATAAAAATTGTAATTATACAGATTGACAGGAGCAAACTGTATACTATCATGTAAAATGGTTCCAAAATACAAAAAGTTGCCATTTGACATAAAATAACGATGATTTAGTTGCAACTTGGTTTTAACCAACATATTACGAAAATTGTACGCACTTTTAATTTCAATTTTTTTGTATAAAGATTAAATCGCTTAAACATATATGATAATTTTGGTTTCTAGTCAAACAAAAACATTTGAATCCAATATTAAAGTGGATGAAAAACGTTTCTGGTGAAACGTATTACGATAGATTATTTGTACCTGAATTATCATATATAATTGTATCCTTTGTAGGAAATACATTTTAAAAAATAATTGGATCCTTTGTAGAAAATACATTTTAAAAAATTGATATCGATTTTAATATTTTTTAGTTTACATCATGAAAATAGTTAGCGGAATTGGCATTTTTAAGTTACAGTTGCCAAACGAGTGTATATGTTTTATTATGGATTATGCATTCGAACAAACGCATAATCATATAAAAAAAATAACAAAAACAATCAATACCATTATTAATTCTGGCTATAATCGAGTACGTGTGTGTAGAAAATTTTATGAAATATGGGACGATTCTGATCAAGATTCATTTTGGTTAAATATATATAAAGATTCTCGTAGAATTGTAATACAAGGTGAAAATTGTGTGCAGTGTGGAAATTATAGATACGCAAAATGTGTCAACATCATATGTACATGTACGTATTTTATTGAAATGTATAACGAATTAATTTAAAATGTCGTACATTTCCTCAATGTATTTTTTTTTGATTCACAACTCAACCAAATTAGGGGGTGGATCCGTGTTTGGAATGTCCAATATATTGTTCCATGCATCTTTCTCAATCGTTTTTACAACTTCAATGTTCATTTTGTATAGACACGAGATCCAGTTTATAATTATAAATTTTATTAAAAAATATTTGTTGAATTAATTCCGTAAGTTAGACAAGTTCATGATAAGATGCCTATAATGTTCAGCAGATGTACCCGATACTTTAACCAACTCATCTGGCTCACTAAGTAAATAATTTACCATAATTTCCGTCATTTGATTTTTTAGAACTGAAGCTTCCATATCCTTGTACGTTATAGTCAATCCAACCAAAGTATCAACTCAATGTGTGTAAGTTGAACTACAATGAAGTTTGCGGGTTTTCCGGATATATAGTTAACATTAATCTTATACGTGACATTATTCAATTCTACAGTACCATGCCAGCCTGTTGTAGATAACTAACACAATATTGACAATGTGTATGTTGATTTCAGACGGTTCAAAACATTGTATCAATTTATCTCGTACAATAAAGGATTGATATTCAGGTGTATATTTATTTAACGTAATTAAAATCTCTTTAGTAAATTCTTGACAATTATTTTTAAATAAATTCCAATTAAAAAACATATGGGCTCCAATACGTGTTTGTGTTTCTTGTAAAAGTTGATGTAACGTGTAAGTTGTAGATAATTTGATTTTTTTAATTTCATCACCTTTATTGATGATAAACGATTCAGATATGTTAATGCAATTGTTTTTTTCAACTAAAATAAACTTTGTGTGTTTATCCTTTTTAAGTTCAATTAGTAAACTTGGATGACATAAATATTTTTCAGGTGATTCTGATTTAGATTGAAATAAAGTTAGTATGTTAAAAATATATTGTATGCATTTTCCAATTGGTTGTTGAACTAAATAAATGTTTTTAATTTTACAATTTCCATATGTAGTTAGAATAGATTGACACTTTTTATTGTACGTATAAAAAAATATGTTACTGTCTTCAATATTTAATTTTAACAACTTTATAATACAATAACTACAGATACAAAAGAATAGTCCAATAAAGAATCCAAATATAAAGAATAGTCCAATACATAGTATGACAACGCTCAGCTTTGATACCATAGGATACGTTCAGGAATTAAACCTTTTTATAAAACTTATAGAAGGATTTTTGTCAAGATAATCTTTAATTTTCTTAGTGTATTCTTGTATTAAATCGGCAAATGAAATAAGTAATATATTCACGCCTGCTGCAAAACAAACCTTTCTATCCAATTCTGTAAATTTTATATTTTTTCTAAATGTATTAAATCTATAAATAAGAAAAAAAGCAATACATACTTTAAAGATAAATACGAATTCAACAAAAAAAGTGGGTTCTTTTTGTAGTATACCTGCAAATAAAAGAATAAACATAATAAAGGTAAAAACACCTATCCAGTCTATAATAAAATGTTCAATGCGATAAACATCCATAACTATAAGAAACGACAAAAATTGATTTTACATGTGAAATGCGTGTTGAATCTCAGATGTGATGATTAATTTTTTGGCGATGGTATATAACAACCGGTTGTACAAGTTTAAATCTGAGTCGGTTACCTGACAATACTCTAAAATAGATGGATAGTCGGCAAGTAACAAAATGCTGTCAATGCCACGTTGAGTCTTAATTCTAGATTTAAATTCATGTTCAATACATGTTTCTAAAGAAGAGTAGTATTTCATGTTATCCAGCAAGATTGTTTTGACAACTTCGGTAAGAACCTCCATAATTACAAAATTTAATATCTTTTTAATTTCAATTTTTTAATTGTTTTACGTTTTCTACGAGTTCCACCAATTTTATGTTCATAGCGTTGTGTAATAAAAACACAAAGTCAAGAAGTATTCAAAAAATATACTGGAATATTTGCTATTTCTACCAAAGGTGTTTTAGGGTGGGAATTATATGAAAAGAGTGGAATAAATACAGATAGATTAGTTGAGTTTTTAGAGAAATATATAACTACAAAGTTCAAAAATAAATTAATTATTTTAGATAATGCAAGTAGTCATAGAAACGAAAGAATAAAAGAATTAGTGAATAACTAAATTAAAAAAATTTATAACTTTTGAAGAAAATGGTATATATTATATTGAAGTAGTAAATAGATTAATTAGTCAATAATTTTTTAGTCAATTTTAGCTAAATCCAAAATTAATAATTATATAAATCTATTAAAAATAATCAAGCAAACATATAATATTAAAAATTTATAAAGATTAGAAACCGGTATTTAAAATACGCACCACTCTAAAGATATATTAATTTATATAATTATAATGCCTCTTAAATCTGTAGATAAAACTAAAATAGAACCGATAGATTATAATAAAGAAAATTATATTACAGAAAAATATTTTATGTCGATTGAAGGATATTCATTATTAAGTAATATTGGATTTGTAAAAATTGAGATAGGATATGGAATTAGTCCAAATGACGCTTTTTTTTCGTTCTTTAGATAAAATTGGTCTTGATTTATTTGTAAATTATAACATAAGTATTACCCATATGTGGACAAAAGATTGTAGATTGTATGATTCCAGAAACTCAATACAATCTTCAAAATATGGATTTTATACTTTAACTGATGAATTAATTCAACAATTCAGAGAAGATGGAGAAATATATCTTATGTCTCGTGAAGATAAATAGTGTTATCTTAATTTTAAAAAATGTATAACGGTGTAAATAAATTTATATATTATTTAGCTTTATTTAATTTTTACACTTTTTATCATTTTTAAACAATATAATGAATGTATTCTGCTCTCACATATATAATTTTAAAGTATGAACGGGCAAAATAAAAATTAAAGATTTTTTTACCAAATGAACGTTTTCTTATGCGCTTGTATCTGTAATATTATAACAACTACTTAAATTTAAATTATGAACGGGCAAAATAAAAATTTTTAATTTTTATTTTACCCCTACTTTTAATAAAAAATTTTTAATTTTTTATAAAATGAACATTTCCTAACATACTCACATCTGTAATTTTATCACAATAACCTAATTCTAAAGTATGTACTTTACCTAATGCACTTACATCAATAATATTTTTACAACATGTTAAATCTAAAGTATGAACGTTTCCTAAGGCACTTACATCTGTAATATTAAAACATTCTCTTAAATTTAAAGTATGAACGTTTCCTAATGCACTAACATCTATAATATTACAATTACTTAAATCTAAAGTATGAACATTACCTAAAGCACTTACATCTGTAATATTTATACAATCGCTTAAATCTAATTTATAAACTTTACCTAATGCACTTACATCTGTAATGTTTTCACAATCGCTTAAATCTAATTTATAAACTTTACCTAATGCACTTACATCTGTAATATTATTACAAAAACGTAAATCTAAAGTATGACAATTACCTAATGCACTGATATCTGTAATTTTATCACAATAATTTAAATTTAAAGTATGGACATTCCCTAATGCACTTACATCTGTAATATTTTCACAATCATATAAATTTAAATTATAGACTTTTCCTAATGCACTGACATCTGTAATATTTTTACAATAACTTAAATTTAAATTATAGACTTTTCCTAATGCACTGACATCTGTAATATTTTTACAATAACTTAAATCTAAAGTATGTACATTACCTAATCCACTAACATCTTTAATATTACAATAACTTAAATCTAATATATGAACATTACCTAATCCACTAACATCTTTAATATTACAATAACTTAAATCTAATATATGAACATTTCCTAATGAACTTACATCTTTAATATTCTGACAATAACTTAAATCTAATATATGAACTTTCCCTAATGCACTTATATCTGTAATATCACAATAACTTAAATTTAAAGTATGCACATTTCCTAATAAACTTACATCTGTAATTTTATCACAACTTCTTAAATCTAAAGTATGTACATTACCTAATGCACTTACATCTGTAATATTACTACAACCACTTAAAATTAAAGTATGTACATTACCTAATGCGCTTACATCTATTATATTATCACAACAACTTAAATCTAATGTATGGACGTTTCCTAATATGGTAACATCTGTTATATTATCACATTCACTTAATTTTAAATGTAATTGTTTTAATGGATTAAATATTTTACTTAAAACTCTATTTCTAAATAAAATATCATTATAATACATCAATGAATATTCTTTTTTTAATTTGTAATTAATATATTTTTTTAATGTTGCAAATAATGAACCTAAAGGAAAACTTTGTTTTTCTTTAGCTACTTTTGGAAAAAAATCTTGATTTTTGCCAAATGAACATGTATCACATAAACTTCTTAAATCTGTATATTCATTAATTGTCCTGAATAGATCTGTATTTGTAAATATATTGATCATTATAATTTATATTATGATTTACTTTTAAATTAATTTAAATCAATTTTTATTAATAAGCTGTTCCTTATCAATTTTTTACTAAATAAATGTATTTTGCTCTTACATACCTACATTTGGCAAAAAATCAAAGATTTTTTATCAAATGTACGTTTTCTAATGACTCACATCTTTAGTATTACAACCATTACAATCTAATCTATAAACATTACCTAAAGCACTTACATCTGTAATATTTTCACAATCACTTAAATCTAATGTATGGACGTTTCCTAATGCACTAACATCTGTAATATTTTTACAATATTTTAAATCTAAAGTATGTACATTTCCTAATGCACTTACATCTGTAATATTATCACAATAACTTAAATCTAAAGTATGTACATTTCCTAATGCACTTACATCTGTAATCTTATCACAATCACTTAAATCTAAAGTATGAACATTTCCTAACATACTTACATCTGTAATATTTTTACAATGGTGTAAAAATAAAGTATTGACATTACCTAAAGCACTAACATCTGTAATATTATCACAATCACTTAAATCTAATCTATAAACATTACCTAAAGCACTTACATCTGTAATATTATTACAATTTGTTAAATATAAAATATTTACATTACCTAATTTACTAACATCTGTAATATTATCACAATAACTTAAATCTAAATCATAGACATTGCCTAATGCACTAACATTAGTAATATTTTTACATTTTCTTAAATCTAAAGTATGATTTTTACCTAAACCACTTACATCTGTAATATTATTACAACCATTTAAATATAAAGTATGAATACTACCTAATGCACTTACATCTGTTATATTTTCACAATAACTTAAACTTAAAGTATTGACGTTTCCTAATGCACTTACATCTTTAATATTATTACAACTACTTAAAATTAAAGTATGAATACTACCTAATGCACTTACATCTGTAATATTATTACAATATCTTAAATCTAAATCATAAACTTTTCCTAGTGCACTTACATCTTTAATATTATTACAACCACGTAATTTTAAAGTATGTACACTACCTAATGCGCTCACGTCTGTAATTTTACTAAATCCATTAACAGTTATTAAATTATAACTTAAATCTAAAGTATGAACATTAGCTAATGCACTAACATCTGTAATATTTTCACAATAACTTAAATTTAAAGTATGTACATTTCCTAATGCACCTACATCTGTAATATTCTTACAAAAACTTAAATCTAAAGTATGAACATTTCCTAATTGACTTACATCTGTAATATTACGACAACTGCTTAATTTTAAAGTATGTATATTTTTTAATACACTTACATCAATAAGATTAACACAACTAGATAAATCTAAAGTATGTATATTACATAATACACTTACATCAGTAATATAATCACAACAACTTAATTTTAAATGTAATTGTTTTAATGGATTAAATATTTTATTTAGAACTATATTTCTAAATAAAACATCATTATAATACATCAATGAATATTTTTTATTTAATTTGTAATTAATATATTTTTTTAATGTTGATAACAACGTACATGTATCACATAAACTTCTTAAATCAATATATTCATTAATTGTTCTGAATAGATCTATATTTGTAAATATATTAGTCATTGTAGTTTATAATATAATATTATTTACTTTTATGATATTTTAATTCAATTTTTTAATAAATAAAAAGTTAATAAGTTGTTCTTTATCTATTTTAAATTTCCTAATTCACTAACATTTGTAATATTTTTACAATTTTTTAAATTTAAAGTATGTACGTTTCCTAATGCACTTACATTTGTAATTCTATTACAACTACTTAAATTTAAAGTATGGACATTTCTTAATGCACTCACATCAGTAATTTTATTACAATAACTTAAATCTAAAGTATGGACGGGTAAAATAAAAAATTTTAATTTTTTATTTTGCCCCTACTTTATCAAAAAAATCAAAGATTTTTTGATAATGGACGTTTCCTAATGCACTTACATCTGTAATATTATTACAATATCTTAAATCTAAATACAATTGTTTTATTGGATTAAATATTTTACTTAAAACTATATTTCTAAATACAATATCATTATAATACATTAATGAATATTCTCTATTTAATTTGTAATTAATATATTTTTTTAATGTTGCAAATAATGAACATGTATCGCATAAACTTTGTAGATTTGTATATTCATTAATAAGACTAAATAGATCTATATTTGTAAATATATTAGTCATTATAGTTTATAATATAATATTATTTACTTTTATAATATTTTAATTCAATTTTTTAAAGAATAAAAATATCAGTAACAAATTATAAAATAACAAGTTGTCCTAGATAGATATATAATATTAAATGCAATTGTTGTAAGATATGTTTATAATCAGTATAGTTAGTGTGTGTTTATCATTATACTTAAATGTGCAAAATTATAATAAAACAAATAATTATAAAATAAATATTAGTACTTATTATGATTTAACATAATATGCGTTTATTATATGATTTATTTTCTTTATTAGTATGTTTTTTTAAAATGTATTATTAACATTTTAAAAATATAAAAAAATATTTAAATTTAAAAAAACAATTTATTAAATTAAATATGGTTATAATAAACATACATTATAAGAGATTATTATAAACATATCTATTAAGTAATATTTGGTGTATTTATAGTTGTATTGTCAATATTTTCACCCATTATATTTTTAACCTTTTTTATGTATAAGTGATTATCTAATTTATAAGTATGATTTTTTAAAGTTGGAATTGTTAGTTCTCTTATAATAGGTTGTTTTGATTTATAATAAATATTTTGTCGCTCATCGTAATTAAATATTTCTAAAATATTTTTTCCTACAGTCATAATAATTTCTTCATTCTCTTCATTTGGTGAAACATCACAAACAAATATTAGCATACCAATAGTGCAAGTATGACCTGTTTTTTCTACATAATTTGTTGAACATTCTAAACGTTGTACTCCGTATAATTTGTCTTCCATGAAAGATTTTATTGCTACTTTCCAAACTTCATTCATTAATGATTTGTCGTTAAAATATAGTGCCCATTTACCACAAATTTTTATTGATTTTTCACTAAGATTATATTTTTTATCAAATATTAACCAACGAGTATCGTAAACATCCAAAGGCAATAAATTGGTTGTAGTGTTATTTATTACAGTGTTATTCATTATAGTGAAATTCATTATATTATTATTATTTATTTTATATTAATTAATAAATAAATCAATTTTTTATTAAATGAACATATCCTAATAAACTTACATTTGTAATATTATAAAATTTACTTACTTTTCCACCTGTAAAACTTTTAATATATATTATAAATCCTTTAAGATAATTTTTTTATCATATCAAATCCCCGTTTAAATTAAATATTTAATTTAAAATATGTAATAATGTTAGTATAAATAATATTACATATAATATATCCATCTAGGACAACCAGTCATTTTATAATTTATTGTCGATGTTTTAAATTGGTTATTTAATGATTTTATATTATTTACACATAAAAACATTAATTATAAAATATAATATTTAAGTAATATTTAAAATAGGTATTTAATATGTAATTATCCTTATGAATAATATAATCATCTTTACAATAAAAATTGAATTAAATTTTAATTGTAAATATTAAGGTATATTATTAATAAAATGCAGTCCTCTCGAAAAATAAAATTAATTTATGATTTTTATGAAAATGATATTTCTTATTATGGATTTGAACAAGAACCTAAAATAGATAATGATTTTGATTACAATAAAATATTATTAGATTCAATAAAAGATATTATGTATGATAAAAATAGAAAATTAATAATTTATTCTTGGGGTATTTTGAGACATACTGAACCAAAATGTGAAATTTCATTTGACCTAACAAAATTTACAACTAAAACTGATATAAAAGATGTAAAATTATTTGATGGAAGATATGATGAAATTCAAAATTCAATAATTCAACATCCATTATTTACTGAATTAATACACAAAATAATAGAAGAAATAGAAACAAATAATTCAACTAAAATATCGTTCTTTTGTAATCATGGAAAACATCGTTCAGTAGGTTGGACTGAAATATTAAAAAAATATTATTATCTAAATTCAATTATTAAACATAGTATTGAATAAAATACAAAAAAAAAATATATATAAACATAACAATATTATATGCTGTTCCATATCAACATTTTACCAATTCTATATAAAATTATTTTAGTATGCTAAAATCACGATTACAAAAATTAGATGGTTTAACTCATTTAAAATTAAAGGAGAAAGGATTTATCAAATGTATAGATTAATAAAAAAACTAGTTCTATAGTATGGGAAATGTATGGTGTTCTGAAAGTACCCAATTACAAAAAGCTAACGCAGAATTGTCTTTATGTAACAGTAAATTGTCTTTATGTAACAGTAAATTGTCTTTATGTAACAGTAAATTGTCTTCACGTAACAGTCAATTAAAAAAAACGAGAACTATATTAAAACAACTAAAAACCTAAGATTGAATCTTATATGTCTGACGTAAACGAAATTGAATCTAAACCCAAAGAGAGAAATAAAACCAAACGTCGTTATAGTTCATTATAGACGTTAAAATTGTATTGTATACTTATCTATGTTCATGCATTCACAGGGTTCACATTGAAATTGGGAAAAGATGGGTCGTTTTAGCTGAACTTCAGGAACATGTTGATGTACCGTACGGGCAATCATGCGATACAGTTCAAAATCAGGGTATCGTTCTACATTGTTTTTAAAGAGAACGCTTTCACCTGCATCATCTTGAGTCCATTCTTCAAGTACTTTGAAAATGTCTTCATCTTCTTCGTACCCTTCTAAAATAGAACAGGCTAAACGACACAAATCAAAACTTGGATTGGCATCTAAAGGTGGTTCGGCGCAATTAAAAAAGGGTTCTAGGTTATATTGGGTACCGGCATCTCCCTCTGGATGAAAACTATCCGATACAAATCGCTTATCGTGCAACTTATAAATAGCACGTCCAAAATCTATAATTTTATACAATTTACCAAAGGTTGGAACCTTATAGTAAATTCCATTGAAGCAATAAGATACATGGGTTAATTCGGTAGGTACGTACATGATATTGTTGGTATGCAAATCATTATGGATGAAAGAAAATAGTTTTTGGTACGTAATTAATGTCATAATAATTTGCATTAAACAAGAAGTCAATTCTTCTGTATTCATTTCATCTAACAAGGAATCAAGTGTATCTGTATATTTTTCTATGGCGATCAATTGAACTGGAAATTGTTGAATGGCGACATGTAAATTAATTTCTGGTTCTACTGTAGAATTCAATTCAATGGGGTCATCTAAGGAATCAAATGTAAGTTCAATGGGTTCATCACAGACGACAAGTGTGTGTTTATTTTTTCTAGAATCAGACGTAGAATAGTCGTCACTTAACTTGAATAAAATGTCTCGTTGAAGATTAAAAAATTCAGAGTCTTGTAAATGTTCAATTTCTTCCGAGATGTCATACTCAAAATCGGTTTTAATACCTAAAAAACTTCCGTAAAAGAGAGTGCCGTGAAGAAATCCTTGAGGTAGTAACAAACTAGATAAATAAGAGAAAAAACTATCTACATAAGATGAATTATTCACATCTGACAATTTAGGATGGGGAGTGCTATGTAGTTTAGGTAGAGTGTTGTTATATTCACTATAAGACCCAGTTAGATATTTTAAAGGGTCAAGTAACGGAGATAATTTTATAAAAATGGGGGAGTTGTTAAAATACAGCCCGTCTTCTTTTTCTTCTAAATGAGTGAGAGGTAAATTATTTAAATTAATAGAATTCCAATTGGTATCATTTAATTTAAAAAATCGGGTGTATAAAGGTATATAATTTTGGACTTTATCAACTTTTAAATATTGATTGAATTGCTTAAATAACTCTCCGTTCTTATTTTTTTTATAGTTCATAAATGTCCTTTCTTAAATTTTTTCGTAATTTAAACTTATTGAGATTATTTATAACGTGTAATCATTTTTGGTGCCCAAAAGTTGTCTCCAGTTGTATCTTCTAGATATCGAAGCACATGTGCAGGATTTGGAATACCGTACTTAAACACAAAATGAACCATATGGTATAATTTATATCTATAAAGTTCTTCTTCGTCTGGTGTTAAAGGAACTGGCTTTAAATTATTGGTAATGTAAAATTGCAAGACATACTCTTTGAATAAGTCAAACAGTTTATTATGATAAGTTTTATGCTCAACATGATTTCTTAAATGCCGCATGGCGTTTTGTTTTATTCTTGGTTCACCGTTGGGGTATAAAAAGTCAAACATGAGTCTGCCAACCGAGGGAACTTTGTGATTCAGCATGGCAAAGTTTTGAGGTCTCATATACCCGTGATTACGTGTCATTTCTGGACCCACAAATCGTTGAATATGGTTTAACATGTAGGGAGGAATGGTATGGATAGTTGCATGATTTGCTTGATTTGCTTGAAGTGCAAGATTTCCACGATTTGGTCTTGGACTTGGTGTAAACATAATTTCATTATCATTATCATCAAAACATCGATTTGTTGAAGTTTTACGTGACCCTCTTGGACATCTACCAGGTGTTCTATGGACAACTTCATCGTTATCGTTAAAACATCTAGTTTTAGAAACTTTTCGTGACTTTCGTGGGCACCTCATACCATACTACAATATTAAGTGACACGTTTATAATATTTCATCTTGTTATATGGGTTTTTAAATTTTACCATAATATTTCATCTTGTTATATGGTTTTTTAAATATTACAGTTGTAGTGTCTTCTAAATATCGAAGAACGTTTTCACGATTGGGGATTCCTTCAAAAAAAAGCGAAAATATGGTATTGAATTTCGTTTTATAATGTTGTTCTTCTTGGTGTGTTAGAGGGATAGGTTTTAATTGATTGGCAATGTAGGTTTGACGCACATATTCTTTGAATAATTCAAACATTCTACTAGTTATATATTGTTTGTGTCTTAATCTTCTTTGTGGTTTTGGTTGCCAGCATAATTCTTTATATCTTACATATCGCTGTTTAATTGTTTGGTCATCACCTTTGTATAAAAAGTCAAACATCATACGACCAATCGAGGGAGCTTTAGCCAACATGGCAAAGGTTTGAGGTCTTAGGTATCCACGTGTAGTTTCGGGACCCATGAATCGTTGAATATGATTCAACATGTATGGCGGAATGGTATGGATACTTGCCCGTGGGATTGGGTGATTTGCTTGAAGGGCTAGATTTCCTGGATGTGGGCTTGGTGGGCTTTGCGAACCGGGAACATAGGAATTGGCTGAATTCGGTGCATAAAGCGGGCTTGATATGATTTCGTTGTCATTATCATCAAAACATCGATTCTTGGAGGTTTTACGTGACCCTCGTGGACATCTACCGGGTGTTCTATGGACAACTACATCGTTATCATCAAAACATCGAGTTTTAGAAACTTTTCGTGACTTTCGTGGACATCTTGACATAATATATAAAAAGATATTTAATAGTTTCTTATCTGTGAAATATCAATTGTGGTGGTCGAACCAGACCAGTTGTATCTTCTAAATATAGAAGGGTTTGCGCACGATTGGGGATTCCCATACCATAAAACGCAATCATGGTATCTAATTTAATTTTATAAAGTTGTTCTTCTTGGGGTGTTAAAGGAATCGGTGTTATTTTATTGGCAAGGTAAGATTGTCTTACCTGTTCTTTAAATAGGTTAAACATCATGGTTTGATAAGATGCTATATTCATTCCTAAACGTCTAAGGTTATTGTAGGAAACTGTTTTTTTGTTAATTTTTGGTTTATCTCCAATGTAAAAAAAGTTAAACATCATTCTTCCAATCGTGGGAACGTATTGAGGTAACATGGCAAGTGTTTGAGGGTTCATGTATCCACGAGTCGTTTCCGGACCTACAAATCGTTGAATGTGGTTTAACATGTACGGTGGAATGGTATGGATACTTGCTGGAGGGCGATTTGCTTGAAGGGCTAGATTTCCTGGACCTGGAATAGAACCGGGTACATATGAATTTAGCGAATTAGGAGCATACAGCGGACTGGCGTTTGGAAACATAATTTCATTATCATTATCATCAAAACATCGATTCTTGGACGTTTTACGTGACCCTCGTGGGCATCTACCAGGTGTTCTAGTTACAACTACATCATGTTCGTTAAAGCATCGAGTTTTAGACTTTTTTCGTGACTTTCGTGGACATTTTGGCATATAATGTTATAAAGATAATAAAGATAATCCATCAATTTATATTGTATGGCTCTCACGCAAGAATATTTCAAATTGAGCGACCAATACCAACAAGAGTATGGTAAAAATACTATACTCTTGATGCAAGTTGGTTCTTTTTTTGAAGTGTATGGAAATGAAACGCATTCGGTGGAGTCTTTTTCTACCATTTGTGATTTAAATGTGGTTGAAAAGGCAAATTCTTCCGTTTTAATGGCTGGATTCAAAGATACACAGTTGGAACGATATATAAAAAAGATTCAAGAAGCAGGATTTACTGCTGTAATTTATGTCCAAGAAGAGTGTAAAACAACGAGAAAATTAGCAGGCATTGTTTCTCCGGGCACTTATTTTTCAGAATCACCTAAATTAACCAATCATATTACTTGTATTTGGATTGACCAAATCAATCGTATGTTCCCCAAAGGAAAATATGTAGTGGTTGGTGTATCGAGTATTGACATTTACACAGGTCAATCCAAATTGATGGAATATACCGAAGTGTATCATAACAATCCAACTACGTACGATGAACTAGAACGATTTCTTTCGATAATCAATCCAAGTGAAGTTATCTTAATTTCAAACTTGAGCATGGTTGACATTGATAAAATTATCCAGTATACTGGAATTCAATGCGATTTAATCCATCGAATTCCAATAGTGCAAGAAGATAACGTTTTGATGAACCGAATCCGTAATTGTGAAAAACAGACGTATCAACGAGAAATATTATTGCGGTACGGCAAAGATATGCCGGACTATCCCATTGCCACACAATCGTTTTGTTATTTACTAGACTTTTTGTATCAACACAATCCGCAGTTAGTTCATAAATTATCTGAACCTGAATGGGAAAATCCGCATCGTCTTGTATTAGCCAATCATACGTTAAAACAATTAAACATGATTGATGACGGAACCGTGAAAGCAAGTAAATATTCGTGCGTAGCTTCCATGTTGAATGAATGTTCAACTTCGATGGGCAAGCGTGCCTTTTTACAAGCACTATTAAATCCAATGTATGATGCCGACCTATTACAAAAAGAGTACGATATTACAGACTATATAGGGGACAAAACCATTACGCTGTCCCTCAAAGACCTTTCCAAATGGGAACGAACGCTCTTTTTAAAAAAAACAACGATTGCCTCGTTTGTAACCCTACATCAAGACATTGAAACCGTGCGTTGTGTCAAGGTAGATAAAGTGATTCTAGCGTATTTGCATACGTTTGACCCAAACATGGATAAAGTAGAGTCGTACTGTGACGAGCTGTTGCATTTTATTAACGTTCATTTTGATTTGTCCACTGAAAGCATTCGTGAAGGAGTGGATGCAGAGTATGACCGCCAATCGATATGCCTGAAAGAAGCTGAAGCCAAATTAACCAACATTCAGCGCCACATCAATCAACTGTTAGAACAAAAGGAAAAGAAAAAAACGGAGTATGTAAAAATTTACGAAACGGACAAAAGTATTGGATTGATTTGTACGAAACGCCGAGCAGCCTTGTTACCCTTTACAACGGAAGTACAGGGAGGCGCCAATGTCTATTTAAAAAGTGAAGAAATTCGAATTGTGTGTGATACCATCCTATCGTATCGACAAAGTATTGAAAAAGAAAAAGAGCGTGTCTTTGCCCTGTTGTTGACTCGAATGGAAACGTATCAGTCCAGGCTAGAAACCATCATTGTATTTGTAACTCGTTTAGATGTCATCTATACACGTGCTGCCCTAGCCAAAAAATACAACTATTGCAAACCGGTGTTGGTGAAAACGGATAAATCCTGCGTACAGGCTACCCAATTACGACACGTACTCATTGAACAGTTGCAAACTGACGCCTACGTGACCAATGACATTTCCCTGGGTCAAGATACGGACGGCATTCTATTGTACGGAACCAATGCGGTTGGTAAAACGAGTTTGATACGAGCACTTGGCATTGCTGTTATCATGGCACAAGCGGGTATGTACGTGCCCTGCGCTTCGTTTCAGTTGAATCCGTACCAATCGTTGTTTACACGTATTCTTGGAAATGATAACCTATTCAAAGGATTGTCTACGTTTGCGGTGGAAATGTCCGAGTTGCGAACCATTTTAAAATTGTCCAATCAAAACAGTTTAATTTTGGGAGATGAATTGTGTTCGGGAACGGAAACGCAAAGTGCCATTAGTATATTTGTAGCGGGAATTCAACATTTTCATCGAAACAAGAGTAGTTTCTTGTTTGCGACCCATTTGCATGAAATTGTGGACTACGAAGAGATTCAATTGGAGACGGTTAAACTGAAGCACATGGCAGTGGTGTATGATAAAGTATCAGGAGAACTTGTCTATGACCGAAAACTAAAAGACGGGTCGGGAGATAATACGTATGGGCTGGAAGTGTGCAAATCGTTAGCACTGCCTCACCAGTTTATTGAATCGGCGTATCAAATACGTGAAAAGTACAATCCAGAATCTATTCTTTCTTTGAAACCGTCAAGGTACAATTCTAAAAAGTTGTTGGTGAAATGTGAAAAGTGTGGTAAAAAAGCAAAAGAAATACACCATATCCATCATCAACAAGATGCTAAGGATGGATTCATTACAACGGACAGGTCCATGTTTCCGATACATCACCTTTCAAATTTAATGGCGGTTTGTGAAAAATGTCATGATTTGTTTCATCTCGCTGACCGGATTTGAACCAGTGACCAATGGAATTCAGAAACCTCTACAGTCCATCGCTCTACCAACTGAGCTACAGCGAGATACTAGTACAATTAGGTATGTCTTTAAGTTAAAATATCCGTATATTTTATGGCGTCGGAATCCAACGACTTATTGACTATACTATTGGAGTTTTTAAGTGAGATGCCTACCAAACCACAACAAAGTGTAGAGCTGGTAGATGAACCTAGAGGCGATGTTGAAAAATTAATCATTGATTATTTTCCTGGACAAACCCAAAAGATGTTTAGCAGTTATGCTCGCATGGGGAGAGAATTTGTAGGTAAGAACGTACTTGTCATTAAAGACATTCGTTTGAATGTAGGTACAAATAAGACGACGGGAAAAAATATGTTAGAACGTGCCTCTGTGGCACTGTTGAATAATCCTGATTTAAATTTAGACGTGGTTGTCATAGAATCGATTGAACAACCGGAATGGAATCGACGATTGACACGTGGCAAAAATGGTCGTAACCGATGGCTGCAAAATGAAATGAACCCGGATAATGTATATTTGACAAAAGAACAAGTTGCAAAAGAATTTAGAGCATTACGAAGTAAGCGTAAAAAAAACAGAAATAGACGTCAAAGTCGTAAAAAATAATCAGGCAAGATTAAAATGTCTATTTCCTTTTATAAATACAATTTCATGTTTATTCCATACTACACTTTCAAACTGTGGATACATGATATCACTCAAAAAATTTATAGTATAGTCGGATGGGAGTTTAGATTTAAATGTAAAATCTACATCTTTGTAGTAGGGCATCAATGACCCAATATTCCAATTCTTTTCAATAATTTTTCTTGACATTAAAACTTCTTTTTTCCAAATAGCATCATTAAATGTAAGTACATAATCTTTACTAAAGATATTACACTCAATTAAATAGTCCAATGTAGATTTATTCATGGCAAAAATATAAGATTGAACATGTGCAAAATCAAGACTAATTTCAGCAGTTGCATTTATGGTACTTCCAAATAATTTTACATTATTTTGTAACCCATTTAGGTAGAGGTCAGTCCATCTACCAGATTCTATAAATGGACCCATGACAGAAGAATTTACAAATATAAAATGGGTATACTTTTCATATAAATTGTAAGTTAGTAAAGCATCACTCCATCCGCCAAAATCATAGCCTATATTATCTCTAAATAATACGTTTACGTAATGTGGAAATAAAAACCTTTTTGTTTTATTGTTTGATATTATAATAAAATCAATATTTGGATCATAAAAAATACAATGTTCAATAAAATGTTTTACTCTATTATTGTATTCATGAAATACATATAACACTAACAATTTTGTTTGATTGCATGTACAACTCATAGTATTATATGACTATAATCTTTATAACCTGTTCACATAGTTCAATAACCGCAGTTGTCTCAATGCCTTTTTCTTGGTGGTGCATTTGGCAAAGACCCGTTTTGTGAGGCGATTCGATACTTTATAGCATTTTTTACGGTACACTTTGCGATAGGTGTATGGCATACCATATACCTTAGATTTTTTACGAGTGCCTCCGTTGAATAAACTTTTTACAAAGGTAAAACATTCATCTTGATGCACTTGAGATGGATTAATATGTAATTCTATGTTGGCAGAATAAGAATTGTTTGTTACATCAAATAACATGCTGTATGACCCATTGCCAATAATGTTTTGAGGAGTCTCCAATAATGAAATTACATATTTCAAGGTAAATTTTAATTTATAATTATCTTTATATAATGTGTAGTGATATGCTTTGTGTCCTGTGGTTAGCATTAAAGATGGTTCCTGTATTGATAACCAAAAATGAATTAAACTTTGAAAATTCTGAGTATGTAATTTTTTAAATGTTGTTATATATTCAACTGGTATTTCTGGAACGTATGATTTTATAAATTTGTTAAATTTAATAGAAACATCTTCAATGCTTTTAGCATCAGTGAATCCAGTTATTCCATTGCTATTATTGCTATCATTAATCATCTTAGATTTATCGAATGGGTCATAATTTACAGTACAATCATGTAGTCTTTTTATATCTGATGTAAACTTGTCTTCAACATTTAAACCTTTTATAGTAGTTGTAATAATATAATTTAAATTCCATTTTCCAGTATAGGAATGTCTGTTTATGTCATAAGGTTCATTGAATAGATTTTTAAGTATGAATTCGTCTTTTATATCGAATTGTATGTGTCCAGAATAAGTATTTTTTTTTATATCATATAGCAAACTAAATGATCCATTGCCAACATTTATTTCAGGATCATCACGTAATATAAAGTCACATATGCACGTAACTTTTAATTTATAATCATCTGTTAAGGTATAATTATATGTTATGTCTGATATACGAAGAGAAAACCCATAGTTTAAAAAATATGAAGATAATTCCCAACTAAGTTGAATTATATTGTCTTGCGTATTTAATGTTTTAAATGTTGTTATATATTCAACTGGTATTTCTGGAACGTATGATTTTATAACCTCATCAAATATATCAGAATAATATTTATAGTCTTTACCTGTCGTAGAAAATTTATCATTTATATCTAATCCCCCATTTATTGTACCATGGTTTCTTACAATATCTAATGGAAATTGGTGTTCATATCGGTCTCCCAAAGCTCTATTTATATACTCATTTAATTGTAAATTTCCAATATAATCCTGTTTATTTATGTCATATGGCTCATTGAACATGTCTTTAAATGACATGTATTTAGGTTGAACAGGTTCTACGTCTGATGGTTGAATTGGTTCTACGGATGGTATTGATGTTTCCATTATACTATACAATTAAAATTGATTTCGTTGTACGTTTACATAGACATACCATGGATGTTACCAGTCAAACCAAGCTTACTCGTGAAGAATGGAATAGCATTGAATTACCAGTCACTCCTGAAGAATTGGAGATTTTAAAATTTATTCAACAGGGATTTCATCATCCGGAACGAAAAGAAAATGCACTCAAAACCATGTACACGTTTTTAAAATTAGAACCGAATCCTGCTCTTGATTTATATTTATGTGAGAAATTTACACCTCTTCCTATCCAAAAAACAAAAATTCCGTTAAAAAAGGCAGACCAAATACGCATTCAGTCCATCACTAAAATACCCAATACCGTCTATGAAAAAATCTTACTTACGTTATGCAAACAAAAAGAGTTTTTCCACTTGGAATGGATGCTTACTTTATCGGTACGTCACGCTAATCCGTATGTCATGGACTATGCACGTCAATGTCTTACCTATACTCCCGACATGGTGCAACTGACCCAACAAGCCGTTCAACTCTTAGAACGAAATCCCTACATTATGTACAAGGACCGTGAATTGTATTCCCATCAAAAAGAATTATATCAATTGGCGAAAGAGAAAGAGTCCAAACTCATCTTGTACATGGCTCCAACCGGAACGGGTAAAACCCTATCTCCAATTGGACTATCTGAAAACTATTCCATCATCTTTGTGTGCGCCGCAAAACATGTAAGTATGGCCTTGGCTAAAATGTGTTTGTCTCTTCAAAAAAAGGTAGCGTTTGCCTTAGGGTGTTCTTCCGAAAGCGACATTAAACTTCATTATTCTGCAGCGGTTGATTTTATCAAAAATAAAAAAACCGGAGGCATTGCTAAAGTCGACAATACCAATGGAGCCAAAGTAGAAATCATGATATCCGACGTACAATCCTATTTGTACGCCATGACCTATATGCTAAAATTTAATCCCAAAGAAAACATCTTGTTGTACTGGGATGAACCTACCATTTCCATGGACGTGGAAGAACATGCCTTGCATCCAATCATTCAACGATTATGGAAGGAAAATGTCATTCCCAATATTGTATTATCCTCGGCCACGTTGCCGTTACTTGATTATAGTACGCTGACAACCTTGCCTATCTATACCATTCATAACGGAGAATCCACAAAAACCATTCAATTGGTCAATCCAAATCATCAACTTATTTTACCGCATCATGCCCCGTATGAAGACTTGTCCAAGATTGTTGCTCACCTACATTTACATGAAGATTTATTGAAATATGTAGATTTAGGTTCTGTTGTTTCCTTTTTAAAAGGGAAAACGCCTTTCACGAAACCGTCGGAGCTGACCATTCCAGCCATTAAAAAATACTACGTGTCTCTCTTGAGCACGATGACATTGGAAGAATGGCAATACGAACAATTGCATCGTGTAGAAGTGCCGTCCACCATCAAGTTTTGTTCGGAAGATGCATGGACGTGTAGTTACGGTCCGAGCATTTATATTACCGAAGACGTTCAAAAAATAGCATCCTATTGTTTAAAAACAGCTTCCATTCCATCGTTGTTACTACAAGAATTAACCACCAATTTATCGTACAATCAAATGATAACAGATAAAATGCGACACTTGGAAAAAGATTTGGAAGATGCCAATAAAGATTCAGACAAGGAAAAAAAGATGTCGGACAATCGTGTTTCTTCGGAAGTCAAGAAAATTCAAGAAGAATTAAAACGTCTGCAAGCATCCGTTCATTCCATCACGTTGCCCAACGTTTACATTCCCAATAAATTTGAACATTTGATTCGACACAAACAAGAAGACAAATTACCGATTGCGTTTACGTCGGAGATAGATACCAATGTCATTGAAAAAGTATTATCAACCGACATTGATGCATCTTGGAAAGTACTCTTGATGATGGGAATTGGTGTGTTTTCATCTTCATCTCCACCACGCTACATGGAGTTGGTGAAAGAACAGGTCATGAAACAAAAAATGTACCTGATTCTAGCAACGTCCGATTACATTTACGGCACTAATTATCAGTTTGCCAATTTATACTTGGGAAAAGATATGATGTTAAGTCAAGAAAAATTAATTCAAACATTGGGACGAGTTGGACGAGGTAAACAAGTACCCTATTCCATAAGATTTCGAAGTGATGCTTTTGCAACTCTTCTCTTTACACCCCAAGATTCTCCAGAATCCAGAATCATGACTCGTTTATTTTGTTAGTATAACCAGCAAAAAACTTGAAAAATGTTTAAAGCCTGTTAGAATTCCATTTATAGTTCAAAATGAATACAAAAATACGTTGAAAATTTTATTTTTTTAGTTAAATTTCACTGATACTTCGTAATTCTTTTAAAATTAAATACATTACAATTATAAATACAAAAGATAAAATTGTAAATACACTGCCTTTAAGTAATAATATAAATAATATTTAACTTGTATTATTTTTTTACCAAGTTAAAGTTATGTAAATTTTTTGTAAATCCAAAAGAAATCCGCAATGTGTTATTTTTTTTGGTTAATATTCAAAAGTAGGTTCACATGTAATTAACCTAAGAATTTTTTGTAATGCTCTAGATTCCATTTGTTGTTGGATTCGTTCTTTTTGACTCACTAAACTATAACAACAGTCATTGTTGTCATAAATTTTATATCCTAAATAAACGCCATACATTTCTTTTATTGTAAAACAAGGTACATTATCAAAGTAAGTATTCATACAAATACCTACAACATACTTGTCTCTTATACGAATGATATATTTATGATTGAATTGAAAAGTAGTTGTCAATTGAAAATTAACACGACCCATTTGCAATTCGACAGACACCATTTTTAATGTAACTTGGATGTGAATTCAATTTTTATACACATATCCATTGAGGTGGAAATAAATCCTTGGTGGATTTGTCTGAATTGGCTGCACCAAACCATTGTTTTGGATACACCACTATTTTATCTGAACTTGAATTCAAGTACGCCCCCCACCAACTAAACGCACTATTAGCAATGATGTGATGATTCGAACAACTCATGAGCATCAATTGTTCCCAGTCTTCCATCGTATCATCTGCTTTATGAAATTCTAAATCCGGAAACGTTTTTTTGATTTTGTACAATCTCTGATTCACTGGAAGATTATCTTTTTCTTCACAAAAGTAAATAATGTTCCAATCTTGTTTTTTTGTTCGTTTAATAATTTCACGAATGGCCTGAATGTAGTAATCATCTTTCAAAATATTATGATGCAATTGTAACTTGGTATAATCTCCGATACGAAAATGAAGAGAAATGGTATCATTCATGGTAAGATATTTGGTGCGTATGGTTTCTTGTTCAATGTTTAAATTTAACTTTTTGTAAATGGTGTCGTAATGCTTTTGAAAATATTTATACGATTGAAAATATCCAACGAGTGTTATATTTTGGTGTAAAGGTAAAGGTGTATAATGAAACCTGTCTTCCTTTAATATTTTTTTTTTATCTACTTTACCTACGTTGTCTTTTAGTTTTTTCAACAACGTAGTCCAATACGTTGGTCTAAACAACTCGTCCCCCTTATCAGAAGAAATAACTAATTTTTCTTTTTGTTCTAAAGCGTAAGCAATTGCCGTAAATAATTGAAATAACTGATTTCCTAAACCTCCTTGTAATAAAACAGAAATCATAGTTTGAACTAATTTAATTTAATAGACCGTTAAACTTATTTTTGAGTAAGACAAAATAAGATATAGATTCCTAAAACACTAATACCAGTTGCATACAGTTGAACTCCCTTATCTGAGGGAAGACTCATTCCTTCTTTACATCTTTGATTGGTCACTGGATTTACTTTAGAGGGAAACCAACACGGATTATAAGAATAAATGTCATCATTCAATACATATTGTCTCTCAGAGGAAGATGCATTTTTAATATCTCTCGTATCCATTGTAATCTGCTGACAAGAAGTATTTGCTGAAAAGGCTGTAAATAATTTAAATGGATTGATGTAACTGATGTTCCCTAAGATACCAGGAACCAATCCTTTATAGGCACTGTCTTGACCAGATGAAAGAAACGGTATTCCATCTGGAATATTATTGATAAACACATATCTACTTTGGGTTGAGCCATCGGGAGCTACACATGTTCCTCCCGTATTCATAAAATATTTATTTCCTAAAGCAGATAATCCTCCAACATGTGCTTTTGTATCGCCATAAATCAAAACATTGGAGTAAGATTTTAATGCATCAATGTCTTTCTTTAAAGCAGTCAAATTACCAGCACTTGAAGAACCAATGTCAGAAGGAGACTTGATATATTTATAATACGGGTAATTGTTATCTTGATTTGAGGTTTGAAATAGACTCATATATTAATAAGCATTTTTTTCTGCCGAAGTTGGCATATTTGCTTGTAGTTGGTTAATGTAATCGGTTGTTTTGTCATTGTCCGTTTGTAAAGAATCAATCCACGATTCACTTAGAGTCAGTTGTTGAATCTTATCGTAAAGTTGTTGAATTTCACCAGCCTGTTCTTGTACATAGTCATACGGAGAGCCCGACAAAGGTTCTTTATTTGAAACTAGTGCTATACATAAGATAACAAACAAAAAAAACATATACATATCATAAAAGTATAAAAATTATTTTAAAAAAATACTTTGTAAATATGTAGAACAAATATATTTTATTTATATGCATAAGAATTCAAGTTTATCTTTTTTAAATGTGAGGACAGGTTTAGTTAAACAATTAGACGTAATTTCATTGGACACCACAACACCCTATTCAGATTTAGACATTGCAGCGTCACAATTAAGTGGAGACATTAAGATTGGCAATGCCAAAACATCTGGAAGTATCTATTTAGGAAATACTAGAAATACTGGTAATTCAGTTATCATCAATGCACCGTTAACGTGTGGGTCAATAGAAGCAAGTAGCATTCAAATCGATACGTTTTCCATCAATTCATTAGACACCACAACACCCTATTCAGATTTAGACATTGCATCGTCACAATTAAGTGGAGACATTAAGATTGGCAATGCCAAAACATCTGGAAGTATCTATTTAGGAAATACTGGAAATACTGGTAATTCAGTTATCATTAATGCACCGTTAACGTGTGGGTCAATAGAAGCAAGTAGCATTCAAATCGATACGTTTGCCATCAATTCATTAGACACCACAACACCCTATTCAGATTTAGACATTGCAGCGTCACAATTAAGTGGAGACATTAAGATTGGCAATGCCAAAACATCTGGAAGTATCTATTTAGGAAATAC